>Ga0209208_10011816_pt1 | contig 11143 bp, 4 predicted proteins | sample S1TSphfallax_3_FD_187694 | JGI IMG/M metagenome (GOLD analysis project Ga0209208, IMG submission 187694) | Host-associated microbial communities from peat moss isolated from Minnesota, USA - S1T2_Fd - Sphagnum fallax MG (SPAdes) (version 2) | ecosystem: Host-associated > Plants > Peat moss >... | reverse complement strand
AAAATAAATGGGTAGGGGATATAAAAAAAAAAATGGTACATGAGGATGTTAGTTCAACTATTGAATTAGTCAAGTAAGAATTCAAGGACGTTACTTGTTACTATCAATAAATTATCCTAGTAATTAGTTACTTGAAATAATTAGGATGAAAAAGTAGGATGTGAAGGTCAACGGACGGAAAGGATAAGGATCAAGCTCAAGAGACCTCATCAAGATATGCAAGATAAGGGGAAGGATGAATCCTCCAATCCCATTAGTCATGAGGATTGTCCTCCTATTTGATTAAAGGATGGAATAATTCTTGTGTCTCATTGGGCCCAAGAATTCTCATCCTAAACTCAATTGGATGGCAATTTATTCTCAATTTTCATTGGCTCTAGAAGGATGAGGAGGCCATCGATTGGAGCAAGGGATTTCGAAGCTTTCATTGGACAAGGGGAACAAGCTCAAGGAAGGTCATGGAAACTTACCAAGGGAAAGATTTTTTTTGGTATGTGGAGAAGAAAAAAAGAGGAGGATGAAGTGTGAAGAAGGATTTAGTTTTTATGTGTGGAGAGGTGTTCATGGAAAAGTGTGTGTGTAAGAATCAAGCATGGAAGGAAGTTATGTGTAGTAAGTACTTGTAACAAAGCCTCTGGATTTTTGTTTCAATTAGTCGTTCCTCCCAAATCCACCGTTGGATTTGTGTCAAATTTAAATCAGTTTTAGTTTGAGAGGTGTAGAAGGTTCTCCCCAAATTTTAGCATCATCGGGTTTGTTGTAAGGGAGCTACACTGGTTGGAAGTAAAGGGTGTTGTAGTGGAGTTCATGGAAGGATTTCAATGATAAAGCCTCTGGATTTTTGTTTCAATTAGTTGTTCCTCTCAAATCCACCATTGGATTTGTGTCAAATTTAAATCAGTCTTAGTTTGAAAGGTGTAGAAGATTCTCCTCAAATTTCAGCATCATCGGGGTTGTTGTAAGGGAACTACATTTGTTGGAAGTAGAGGGGGTTGAATTGTCTATTTTTTCCTCAATCTAAACAAGTGGTTTCTAGTTCCGAGGCTTAACTCTTGATCAATAAAATAAAATAAAAACTTATGAGATGTTGTAACATGGCTCCTTTTATATTAGCTTTCCAAAAATTCAATGCATGTTAGATTAGGTGGTTGTATGTAGATGTTATGACAAATGAAATGGAAGGGTTCCAACCATCTAGCGTGACATTGAATTGAACATCAACATACGGCTCCTTCATATTCCATCATGGTGAGTTACGGTTCTCTCACCCTATTTTTGTATCTTCAAATTGGACACAACGCATTAGATCCTTAGTGAATTTCATTACTTACCTTGAACCACCTTACTTGTTAGACTATAACTACATAGTAGTTCCACTTCCAACCGGGTTTTTTGTGAGTGCATATTTTAATGGTGAAGGTGTGCAAGAATTCCTCACAATACCAATTGCCATAGTTAACACTACGAAAAATCTTGTATTAAATGTAACCATCCAATTTGTGACTACATGTGACTATTTGTCATTTACAATTATGGTTTATGATTTTTATAATTAATAACCATCTTTTTAATTTTCTTACTATTTTTGCAACTATGGTGCGATTACTAAATTGTACATCCTTCCTATTGACTAAAATATTGGGTTTTTCAACCAAAAAACCATTATGTTTATTTAATCACAAATTTGGTTGTAATTTGGTTGCTTTTCGTGGTTGGCCTATACATTTTATGTACACTAAGGTGTTTTGGACTAGATTAATAATATATTTAACATGTAGTGAAGGTACATGAAACATATATTAAAACCTATTTAGCGTATTTAAATATATTTAGCCTATATTCAATGCATGTTCTTTCAAATTATGAACATATTTTTATAAAAAAATTCATGTTGATTCTATGTTATGGTTTGTTTACAAATATACCATGTTTATTTTAATGCAGAATTAAATTATAGTTGCAAAGTCATACTAAGATCACATAACCTTAATGTGAAACCAATATTGTTTAATCATGAAATAGTAATATAAAAAATTTGATTAATTTTTTTAAAAAATGGAATAATTAATTAATTAGTTAAATTTTATTTTATACAAGTCAGTAATTTATATTAATAATGTATTATTTATTTTATTTTTATTATTAATTGATCAAATAATAATAATAATAATAATTGATAAATTTTTCATTTCAAGCTATTAGTCAAATTACAAACTATAACTAACCAATGAATAAGTTAACTATCAATTATTTAATTTTCATTTAATTACCTGATCATTAATATTCAATCAAGAGTTATGGTAAGTAACAAATAAATATTAATGAATTGATATGTAGCTTATAAAAATATTAATTAAACTTTGACAAATTCAATTATCTAGTTTTAACTAATGATTAATGAAATGAATTTCCTATTTACTTCATAAGTTCATAATTAATAAATAAATTTATAAATTAGTTTAGAATTTATTAATATTTCAACTAGTAATTCAATTCATATTCAATTAATTAGCACATAATTCTTATTTACTAATCAAGAATCATGGTAAATACACAACAATTAATAGTTATTTAACTTATAAAATATTAATTAAAATCTCACTAATTATCTCAATAGTATCAATGATTATTTAAATTGATTTCCTATTAGTTCATGACTTCAAAATTAATGTTTAGTAACCAATTTCGAATTTATTATTATTTAATTAATAAATTTAATTATTAATTTAATTGATATTCAATTATTTTATTTGATAATTTGTATTTACTAATCAAGATTTACGATAAATAGATAATAAATAATATTGAGTTAATAGTTATGTATGTAACTTATAAAAATATTAGTTAAAACTTCACAAATTCAATTATTTAATTACTATTAATGATTAATCTCATGAATATCTAATTAATTAATATTTAATAGCTCATTAACTAAGAGTTAATTTAAAATTTATTCAGTATTACTAATTAAAGTATTAATTAACTTTGAATAAATTTAAATTAACTCTTGGTTAATGAGCTATTAAATATTAATTAATTAGATATTCATGAACTTAATCATTAATTTAATGTTAATGATTAATTAAAGCTTTTTTAATGATATTTGTCGACGAATTAATTTAATATCGAATATTCAGTATTTAATATTATTTAATAAAAATTTAATTTTAGACAATCAATCAATTACTAATTTATTAATTTAGTTGACAATTAAAATTTAAAAGGTTAAGTGTACAAAAAAAATGTTGTTAGTAATAATTATTTGATTAAGTTGAGAATTTAGAATAATAACCAGTTAATTAACTTTATAAAATAATTACATATTGTTGATGAATTATGATTATGATTAATTGATTAATTAGTAGAAAGAATGAAATAAAAGTGAATGTTACTCCTACAATTAAATAATAAAATATTGGTATGTATTTATAAATAGGTTTGTAAGTGGGTAAATAAGTAGGTAGGTAATTAGTTAGCGGTTAATTAATTAGTTACTTAATTAGTTTCCTGTTTACCTATTTAGTTATATAGTTATGTAGTTTACAAAATAAAAAATAAACACAAAACATATTGGTCAAGTTTTATAGTTGCAATTCAATTTGCAACCAAGGTGCGACTAGAAAATTTAACCCATATGTTTTGTCCTCCTTTTTCATCTTGGAAATATATAACAAAAGTGCATTTTCTTATTTTTCACATTAAATAACATGTGCCATTGGGGATGAGCTCAAAGAAGCTTAACCCTAAAAATAGAACATAAAATGAAATAACATTGTTTATATGCCTATTTTTTAGCCAACCTAGCTTCCTACCTACCTACCCACTTGGGTAAGTAGGTATGTAGCTTAGGTAGGTACCTACCTATCTACTTATTCAAATAAATATTCATTTGATTTTTTCCAAAATATAATTAATATCCCAGGTGATAGATTTTGATTGTGCCACATCTCATAATTTAGGACCATTATAAATGAATGTTCAAAGTGGATGGCCAAAATAAATGTTCGAATATATATTAAAAAATCACCCAATTTTTTTCATAATGCCACATGATGGATTGTGGTATTGGTAAGTGGCACCATTTCAAGTCATTGGAATTTTCCAACATTTAAAATCATTGTTTTAAAATTGCTTTAATTTAAGACATGTGGCAAATAATGTGTGGATATTTGATAGTTGCAAAACAATATTTAGTTGCAATTGTTATACATGATAAATTTAATGGGTCACAATTTGGCAATAATAGTCGTGCAAAATTTGCTTTTCATAGGTTTGTATGAAATAAACACGAATGTCATTCATCTACTCGTGTTATTTGAACATTGATGTTGTGCACATTGTTTAGACATGGATGTTGTATGTCTATTCATGTTGTTTACACATGAAAATCATTAACACAATTTTCGTGTTTAAATAATGCATGACATTTGTGTTCAAACAATACGAACCTACGAAGCTTGTAAATTTGTGAGGATGATCAAAGAATGAATATGTATATGTTGACCATATACATCATCCATGGTCCATTTGGTGATGTCATGTTGAGTCATTCTGAGGACAATCATTCCAATTACACATGGATTGAAATTTTTTGGGGTTAAGAGTTGTGTTTACCCAATTTGTTGATGATGATTAAAAGTTTGTGATGGCATCATCAGAAGAAATTTCACCATATACAACCATTATATTTGTGATTACATGCAACTATTAGTCATTTGCAATTAATTTTGGCCAATTTTACGACTATTTAAAGGGTTTGGTAATTCTTGCGATTATGTTGGAATTAAAAAACAACTATTTTTTTTCATCTTTCCATACAGACAATTTATAATATGGTTTTCATTGAAGAAGGGTCATATATGTCCCATTAGTTGTAATAATGACCAAAATTAATTACAACACTATGGGATGGACCTAGCTTCAAAGGATATATTAAAATCTATTAAAGGTATAATGGGGATATGTTTTTATAAGTTTATTATTATCATATTTAGCTTGTACTTATGGTTTATTAGGTGTATAATATTATGCATACATTAAAAGTATATATCTATAATTTATGTTATTTACCTATTTAGCCTATGTGCCACATGCTCTGGCTTAAATCTACATCTATTTAATTAAGTATCACATGGTGTGGTTTAAGTGCCATGTGGCTTAGGTTTAGGCATAATATTGATTAGTCTATGTTAAGCTAAACTTTAGTTTAGTCAATTTTCGCCATGGTTTATGAAACTTTTAAATTAACCAAACCTTAGCAAAGTTTTAATTTAACTAAGCTTTAGCAAAGTTTTAGTTTAGCCAAGGTTTAACCAATTTTCAATTTAATCATGGTTTATCAAACTTTTATATTGGTTTTTAAACAAAGTTTTTGTTTATTGAATTTTAATTTAACTAAATTTAACCAAAATTTAGTTACTTTTTACTTTAACCAAGTTTTAGTTAACCAAAATTTAGCCATTTTTTAAATTTAACCAAATTTCAACCATTTTTTTGGAATTTTACCAAAATTTAACCACCTTATATTTTAGACAAGGTTTGCCCAATTTTTTATTTAGCCAAAATTTTAAATATCACATTTAACACTTTTTAAAATTTAACCAAGGTTAAATTCCAAAACAAGGTTCAACAAGGTTCAACAAGGTTCAACAATTCCTTTGGATATAATATATTCATTTTGGCCTTATATGATCCAAACAACATTTACCTTTCTGATTCACAACAATATCTTCTTGCTTTTGCTATAACTAATGACAACCTTAAACCAAGGAATCACAACCCATTAAGAAATGAACTCCTTTTATATATATTTCTTTTTGTGGACATAATTTACTTCCTCATGCCTTATTTGATCGAACAATTGCTACCCTTCCTATTCACAACATTATCTTCTTACTATTGCTATAAGTAACCACAACCCTTATTTTTCTCTCTCTGTGGATATAATTTACTTCCTTTTATTTTGTCTGATGCAAACACAACTACCCTTCCTATTCACAACCCTATCCTTTTGCTCTTATTATAATTAACGACAACCCTAAACCAAATAATCATACCCAATAACACACACACTACATGCAACAATTGAGTACAAGATTTCTTCAAACAAAACTTCACACATAAAAAAGAAAAAATATTTACATGGGAATCCTTAGTCCGTAATTGTGGATATATTCTCCACTAAACTCCTACTCCTACATGATTCAACACTCTCCTTCCTAGCAGCAGCTCTTCCTTTTATCTTAGCTAATTCACAACTTTACTAACAACATGAATTGTCCCAACTCCTTGGTTCTCTTACTTTCATAAGAAGGTAAACCCTTACTTTTTGTTCCTAAGTCTCACAACAACATTGTTTAGCTTTCACCTCTTTTCAACTCTTAACTTGCAAGACCAAGCATTTTTTCCTAGTGCTTCCATCCTTTTTTGCCCCTTCAATGGAGCAGCACCAATAGTCCTTCATTGAGTAGCCGCCATCCTCCACAAATGTTGCCTTTTGCCTCCACTTCCATCACTTGCTTGGGGGTTGCCCTCCTTGAAAACTCACCTCCCCATGATGTAGCAGCTAACCCCCTTGCCCCATCTTGTTTCCTCATGATTTGCCCAACCCCATCAATCCTCACTTTCTCTCATTCCCTCACACACTACTCATCACTCTAAGAGGTGGAAGAATAGTATTAATGTTGTTTTGACCTAACCTTAATTCTTGGCATTTTCTTAGAAGCTACTTCCACCCTACCCATACCTTTCTATCCAATAGACTTAACTAGTTCAATCAATACATGATAACCTTGTCTCAACCTAATCCAACTAACCTACTTCCACCTTATCATATCCAAGGCACCCTCCCCTTGGTACATCCAAGACCAAATCCAACTCCCCTATCCTATCCCATGAAACCACGGTTACATTAAAACTATATTAGTCAACTACTTAATCTTAACCAAAATTAGGTTAGGCTAATTGGGGCCCAACAAAAACCACCTAGCCTATTTAAGGAAGTGAGTCTAAATATTTTGTATTCTTGTTCTTTCATAATAACATTCATAGAATTGTCTTATTATCTTTTGAATTTGAATTTATACATTGTGTCTAGTTTGAACATGCATGCATAAGAATAATGATATTGTTGTGTACATGCTTTTCAAGAAGTGTATATTTTGTCCATTAACAATTAAATTTTTTTTATAGCAAGCTTTAATCATTTTTAGTTTAACCAAGTTTAAACCAATGTTGAACCAAGTTTTAATTTAGTCAAAGTTGAACCAAATTTTAGTTTTGTCAAAGTTGAATCAAATTTCAATTTAACCAATGTTTACCCAAGGTTTAAGCTTTGTTTAACCAAGTTTTGTCAAGGTTTAGTCAAATTCAAAGACTTTTTGTGTACACGTAGTTTATAGTTTACAAATTTGAAAGAGGTGACAAAAGATATGGGATATATTTTATAGTCGCAAATCAGTTTGCAACTAGGTTGTGACTATAAAATATATCCCATATTTTTTCACCTCTTTCAAAAAATAAATAAAAATAAATCAATATATAAGTGCATTTGAATAATTAAAGTAATAAAATAAAACTTAAATGTAAATGCCATTTGGGATGAGCCAATCAAAGTGGATTTGACCCTAAATGCCAAACCAAAAAAAATTACACAATCAATTACCTTTTTAGCCTACCGGTAGCTTAAATGAGTAGGTACCTACTACCAATCTACTTAGCTTAAATACCTACCTACATACTTACCTAATCAAATGTTTATTTAAATATATTTTTTAAATACAATAAAATAAAAATTGAAATATTTGTGGATATGCCCTGTGTCACAATCATGAGCATGCAAATTATGTGCTTTAGATTTTTTTCCAATATTACATGAGAAAATAAAATAGTTTAAATTATTGATACACATCAACACATCATTCACTCTTTATTATTGACCAAAAAAATTGCATGTTAATTATAAACGACAATACACATATGGGTAGTCAAAAGATGAAATTGCAATTTGTTAAAAAATAATTCATCCATATAAATCCATGTCATTTGCATGTGATTTAACTTTTGCAACTACATGTATTTTAGTCATATATATCGCTTGCAGCTAAAATATAGTTGTAAGCATTAATCACAAAATCTAGGCTTTTTCTAATGCATATGTTGCTTGGTCTAACAAAATATAGAGGTTTGATATAATTTTTACAAAGGGAAGTGCTTTGGTGTTGTTGGGGTAATTTTATGAATCCAATGTTATATTTATGGTAGCCCATTTACTTCAGTTAATGACCACCAACCATTCAATTTTTTGATAGAATACGATTGATTCACAATAAAGTTGGTTAAATGGGCCCTTATCCTATAGGAATATAATTTTGATATTTTCCATAGGACTAATAGGTTGATTGGGATGTTGATGGCTTGAATTGAAACCCAAGTTCTAATGAAGAGGATACTACAAGGGTTGATTGGCATGGGGATGTAAATTTGGAGGTGATTATTAAATAACATGCCTTTATATAACCATGTACCTTATTGGGTATTTTGGGATGCGTCACAATTTGATAGGAATATTAAGGATTCATATGGTGCCCTAGAATTGGACCATGTTATGCATAAGGCTAAATAGTTCACATGGGAAGGCCATGGCCCATTCCCTTTTGCCAATGTGGAGAAATGGATGAGTGTAGGCAATGTTTCACTTGGAGAAATGTGAAGGTCTTGTGAGGCATGTTTTCGAGGAGTTGGGTCATTTCAAGGTTCATTGAATTATGGTTTGTTTAAAACACAATTTTGTTGGTGAAGGTTGTAACTACAACTTCAACAATTTGTGTCTCGGTGTGTGATGTGTGAAACAAGTGTGGGAATCATTCAACACACTTACACTTCATTTACAACCATTGTCTATCATAGGGCTTGGGTAATGATGGACTTTAAATTTGTTGGCCCACTTAATTTGACGATCCAACATAATTAATATGTTTGTTATGATATTGAACACTTCTCGAAATGGTTAAAGTTGGTGTCATAACTAGATCATAATAATGAGGACACTACCTTTGCATTTTGGATAGAGTGGTTAGTAGATTTGGGGCTTTAGTCAAAGTATTCATCAACCAATATATGAAATTCCATGGGGAGTTCCAAAAGTTGTGCGAAAAAACATCAATTAGTCATGGCATTACCTCACATAATCATTTTGAGGCATATGAATTAGTTGAGTGAATGATGCAGACAATGCAATGGGACTTGTGGAAATATGGATTCCAAAAAGGCTATACTTGATATTAAGACCTACAATCACCATGGCTAAATAGGGGGTATCTAAGTTCAGTTGAAAGTTTTTCTTTCATCTTTTTCATCATATTTTTAATTATTTTTCCCTGAACTTAAACTACCAACCTCAATTCGATGAAATGTGATGGTGAGAATAAACTTGGATGATTTTAATGTGAGGATTTAAGCATGTGAATAATAAGTTGCCTTGTTCTAATGTGTTATGCCCATGGCTATGGAATATTTGGCAATTGCCCAACACCGAAATAGGTTATGTTACGCCATTATTTGTGAAGGTGATTATCTACTTCAAATTTATATATTCAAATCAAGGGATTATGTGTACATGCAACAAACAACACCAACTACTTTGGATGTGACTATAAGATGTGTTATTTTTCTTGTGTAAAAGGTTTTACTTTTTGGAGTGTTATTGTTGGAAGGTTGAAATGGTCACATATGGAAGGACCATGTGTGTAATATGTGCCATGTCATTTTCCCAATGTGAATGACCAAATTTACTTGTCTTTAATAGGGTTTCTATTAGCGTACATTGTATGTTATGTGAGCAATATTTAAGAACCAAAATTATGCTGATTTGTGATCAATATTCCTGAGGTTAGTATATGAAATGTTTTATGCCATCTTTGTAGGAAATGCCAATTGGCAAATGGTTTTGCCCTTGATGCACCAAGTAAACTTAAGTTCCTAAGGTTGGATAATGAAATTAACTCCAATGTTTTTTTTCATGGTGATTCACATTTGGCTTGGAATTTGAAAGATTGCAACTAAACAATGAGGCTCATATTTGTACCTAGCTTATTAGTCCTTTCACTTCAAAACTAAAATGTTCATCCATGGTGGATTTCCATTAGGTAGTTCAACATTGTTATTTGGCTTAAGAAGATTTTTAACACCAAATAAAGGGGTGGTTTGGACATGGTGTACCATTTAATGTATTTTTGTGTTATGTTTTGTATGTGGGATGACAATGATAGTTGTAAGTGTTGACATAGGAGTGCACAACAACTATCAAGTGTGTTAGTTTAACTACTTGATTAGGTCTTGATTGGTTGAGGATAAATCAGGTTAATGTAATTGTTTGAATTTTTATCTCAAAACAAAATAGGTGAAAACAAGGTTCAATGGATGGGATATAATGCTAATTTCTGTGATCTCAAATCATTTTTGATGATTTGAAATTCTAGCACATTCTACCATTGTATGTAAATTTCTATGTGTTTCGCACAATGTTAATTTTTGCATCTTTGTTGTATGAATGTGTTGGGCTTGGATTCCTATTTTCATTGTAGGCAAGTGGCAATTTTGAGTTTGAACATGATGTCCCATTCAAGGTACTTTCATGTTACATATTATATGTGGGGATGACAACAATATTTGTACCAACATAGGAATGCACAACACTTCATTTCTTGTGGGGAAATCAAATATTCCAATGGGATCAAACATTTTCTTTGACATAGGAACATCCTCTTCATATTTGGCCTCATCAATATATAACTTAGTGCTGTGAGTCCTCTTTGATGTGAGGCACATGCCTATTGTTATCTCAAACTAGTGGGTGCCCGTGGCCGAAGGCCACTGTGAAGTCCCCCGTGGGTGCCCATGACCTTTGGCCACTCTGAAGTTTTATAAGTTTTATTTTTTCTTATCTTTTACTCTTTATTTGGCCCCTGCCGTGCCCTGCCCCCCCTGCCCTGCCATGACGTGTGAAACGGGATCCCATTGTCAAAACCCGCCGTATTGTGTGAAACGGACCCGGATGTGCAAAGTGCAAACCGGCCATGTCATATCAAAAAAGACCTAGAGATCAGAACTCGGCCGTGTTGTGTGAAACCGCACCCCGATATCA
>Ga0209208_10011815_pt1 | contig 11143 bp, 8 predicted proteins | sample S1TSphfallax_3_FD_187694 | JGI IMG/M metagenome (GOLD analysis project Ga0209208, IMG submission 187694) | Host-associated microbial communities from peat moss isolated from Minnesota, USA - S1T2_Fd - Sphagnum fallax MG (SPAdes) (version 2) | ecosystem: Host-associated > Plants > Peat moss >... | reverse complement strand
GAGTGACACTTTATAAGGCTAGGAATGCACTGGTTGTTTCCATTTTAGTTTTTGTTTTGTTGGAACTTACAGATAGGTTATCTTCCAAGTGTTGTTGTGTTGTTTTCTCTGCAACCTCAGAGATATGATGGAGTCTTCCTTGGATGATATGAGGTCTTAAATCCTGTTGAGTGAACCTCCTGTGTACTGCAACGACTTGTTACGACTCATTATATCCTATATGACAAGCTAACCTGTTTTCTCACCTATTGCTTAAGGGATATGGATAGCTTAACATGTGGATTGTTTTTGGAACACATTTGTTGCAGCATTTGTGTGAGAAGTTTCACACAAAGTTTTCTAGCTCTTTGTTGAGAATGGGTGTGTTACAAGCTTGAACCTGAAAAATCTGAGTCTTTCCTTGCAACTGGTGTGTAGGAACATAACAAATTTTTGCATCTGATTGGCACGTTCATCTTTCAAAGTTGCTCGTGAAGACAATTTCAAGATAGTTGTAGTCACAAGGAATGGGTTCAAGGACTAGAACATGAATAGCCTACGATCTCTTCACACAGCATTGTCTTTGAGAAGGCTTGAAAAGGTTCATGCAAGCCTTTGTGAATGACTTGAATGTGTACAACATGTCATGACAACTACATTTGGAACTGTGATGACAATTCACTACCATGCAGTATGACTTTGGCTTTGATTTGGTCATAATCATGGGTTCAGAGTTCAGAGCCCCTTTTATCCCCCAACTTCAATGTTGATTTGCAAGCAACCAAGCATGCAAGATCATAAAAGACTACCCTTGAACATCCCATTGTATAGTTAAGGATTATTCTCACACTTATGTTGAAACTAAGGTCAAACCTATTTCTCAACATCTTTTAACTCCTGCTTACAATCATCATTGATTCAAAAACAAGTTACTAGAGGTCAGTATCTTGAAGTTGCACATAATCATTTCACTTGAAAGTGACAATAACTTGATCAATTCACAAGGACACTGCAGTTAATCAGAGCTCTGAACCCTGTTAATATGATAATTGCTATAGACAATTCATGTCATTAAGCTAGCAACCAATTTTCATGGATTGTAGTTTAGATGGAAAGCACATCTCACTTGAACAATGAAAACAAGAATGGCTGTGCCCCTTATGACCCAGTTCAATCAGAAAACGGTTAAATATGTAACCATGCTCTTAGGCAGGGGTTGTAAATATGTCCCATACAATGTCATTAGCCTAGGCTGAAAATGCTGGAAAACTAACATGGGAATAGAAATTCTGCATATCCAATGAGGTGATGCACCCAAGAGGCCCAGTGTTTTTTCTTTTCAGGGTGGGAGGACATGAAAAGAGGTTAACTTTGAGCAAAGCACAAGGGATAAAATTGTGATGCTATTGGGAAGACCTTGGGGAACACATTGGGAACATAAAAAATCCTACACTCTCCTCATGTGATATGTAAAATGAAACATTTCATTTCACATATTATCATGAATCCAAAAAACTGGGAGAACATTATTATCTTGACCGCCTTCTCCAGATCACACAATTCAGAACCTACAAACATCCTTCATACTTTGTTTAAAGTTGTTTCACTTCTTGTAACAACGCCATGTTTAACAAACAAGGGCAACCAAGTGCCTCTTTAACTCATGAGAGAAACTTATAGGCATGCAAGCAATATCTTCACATTGAGACTTAAGACCAACAACTGTGGGGGTTACAACGTCTCAAGCATAAGGGGAGAATACTATCCTCCAGAAATTATGTTTTCAGTAGTTAAGATATTGGGCACTAAAACACCAGAAAAACCAGAGGCAAAATTCATAGACCCTGATCAAAAGAACATCATCCTAAGCCAAAGGGCCTCTTTATGCAGCCGACAGAAAAGGCACATCCTAGAAAGCTCATTGACGACAAATTAGTTTGTTCATTGGCAATGTATTCCAGAAACAAGAGATGCTATAGCATATATCCTCTAGCCCTCAAAAATGCTAGGAAGTATAACTTAATAACCTCCCTTCAGGTCATTGACGACATCATATGGAATAGGTGTCACAGTCTGGAGTGTAGATGCATCAAGGACAAAGCCACCTTTGGGTCCTGCAGGCTGCCGCTTGGTGCTAACTTTCTCACCCCTCGCCTTAGCCTCAGCCTTCAGTCTGTCATTAGTCTTCCGGCGCTCCAAGAAGTCCTCTCTACATCTTGATGGCTGGACATGCTCAATTCGCACATGAAGCCTCTTCTGTATGATCCTATGACCAACCTGGAAAAGATCCAATTTCAAAGAGTCATCAGCAGATCTGCATTATCAAATGTAAGCCATGTTGCAACTCATGGATCATCATAGGAGAATTGAAAAAAAATAAACATATCCAACCTTGCATTTTTATCTCTCCACAATTCAATATGGATTGTGCTCCTGGAACCTGTAAAACCTAGCCTCTAAATCACAATTCAAGAGCAAAAACTTGCAACTCTATTCCAGATTCAATAACTCAGACTTCCCCCAGACTATTAGTGCAATCTGCAAATGGTGAACCAATCCCTGGGATGATGATGGCTTCATGGACCATCAGTATATGAGCTGCATACAAATTTTAGAGGCAAAGCAACATGCTTAAGAAAATCCTTGATCCTCTACATCCCTATCACCAATTTTGAAGTTTACAAAAGTACTCAAGCCCAGATCAGTGAACTAGGGTTTGTAGTGAACAAGTTGTAGGAAGAACATGACAATGCATGGCAGAGCAAGCAAGAGATCGTCCAGCTAGGGTCTAAAGCTATTCGAGAAGAGACTCCACTTTACCTGCTTGTTGATCACGACGCCGACTGCGCGCTTGGTGACATTCCAGACGATACCGGTGCGGCCGTGGTAGAACTTATGAGGCATACCCTTGTGCACTGCGCCGTTCACCTTGATATCCACATAGTCGCCGATCTTGTAGTTGCGAAGGTAAGTTGTCAGGTGGATGTATCCTTTGTGCCTGAATGGACGCGAGAACAAGTCCCTGGTCCGAGACCGCAGCCCGTGACCAGCAGGCATGGCTGCTGCGTTGCCTCGTCCTACTCGTTTGTTTCCTCGCTCGCTCCTGTCTGCAGCACCACCAGAGAAAGAATTCCAGGAACAGCTGCTGGGTATAGAGTGGAAGAGAGAGTTCCCGAAAGGAATCTCAGACCGTTGGATATGAGATCTGACGGTGTAAGTTCAATAGAAACCCTAACTAGAGCAAATTCCTCCTAAACCCTAAACTGGTTCTAAGGAAAATATTCATGCTTGTTTAGGGTTTGATGTCTCCATGCTTGCATACTTCAGCTATGTTGCCATCTGCATTTTAGACAGGCTTTGATACCTAGAAATTTGAAGGATGTTATGGATGATCCTCAGATGACTGGCACATGTGTTGCCATATAGGTAAATGCTTCTGAGAAGTGTCCTTTTTTCAAATTTGTGAATTTGCTTTCATGATCATCCATAAGATGATTTAGCCAGATTCAGCAATAATAAAACATGAAGGTAAAGAAATAATGGAGTACCTTCTATACTTTTTGCTAGACTGCTTCCCAGGTGCATACCCATAATCAATATGTATTACTTATGGGTAAAGGGCAAATTCATAATCACATTATTTGGATGTGATAAATATTGATACTGCATGTTTTTTGTCAGAATCATGTACATCACACTGTTTCAGACAGTTTTCACTCAATTCTAAGAGGTGAAAATATACCATTGAGATTGCAGAGAAAACTGCATAATAACAGTTCAAAGGTAGCCATTGTGTCAGAGGTCCAACAAAACTAACAGAATCCGAATGAGCATAGTCACATGAATAGTCCATCACTACAAAAAGATGTATCAAATGAGCACATCACTGGAAACACATCCTGTAAGAAAAAAAGTCAAGCAAGGTCTAGAACATGCAATCAGTGAGGCTTGATCTCTCAGAATTCATGATTGAGCAAGCCATCTTTGATTTGCACAAAAGGACTAAGAGCTAATCTCTTGCTATAATATATCCAAATCTCACCCCATTTCCCACTTCTCCAGTGACAACTGTGAGGTGTGGCTAAAATATTGTGTATCACCACATTTCTCATTTAACATAACGCAATTCATGTAATGTTGATCCAGTCCTTGAGTTGCACAAGTTCAGAATCACTGAGCCCATTTCCACACCCACACCTCAGCAGCAGTCATAGTCAAAGACACACCAAAAGGATAACAAAAATTGAGGAACACAAAATTCCAAGCCCTCTCACTGTCTTGCATCCTTGGAAGGTGCAGCAGACTGGTCTTGCCTTTAGGGGGGCTCCAACAGTTCAGATCGCCCCTAATGAAAAAATCCCTGGTCTGATGCATTATACTCAGGTTGAGTAGCATCAAGAAACATCATCACAGGGAAAAGTAGTTGCCACATGGAGGGAAACAACACAAACAGCCCTCCTGAAACATCTTGTTTGCAGCACTAAACTAAGACCCTTCCAGCAGACAGTCCTGCAAACAAGGCTAGACAGCTGGAAATTTCCACATAGACTCTAAGCACTCAATCTTACTTGTCTGCAAGAACCAATCCAACTGAGAGCTGAAACAACTATTTCAATTGCCTGTAGCTGACACATATGGAGAAAAGTGACATGCAACTTCCCACCATCTTCTAGTCAGCTTCAATCTAAGCCCCATGCGGCAGACAGTCCACCATGAAAAGGTAAACTGCTGCTAGACTCTTATGGGGCAGTTCACTTTTGCAAACATTCTCATGAAATGGAGAAGCACATCATGACTGAAAGCAGAAATTAGAGAGACCACAACCAACACAATGATGTCAAAAAGGAAGGAATTCCCTTGCATCCATTCAAATAATGGGCTCTGTTTCTGGCCTCTACCCACAACTACAGCCATTTCAAAGAAAAATTAATACCTCAAAGTGAATGATGTCATAGCAGGGAACTGTTAATCTCATATATCTCCACACAAAATCCCATCCAGACTAGGAATCTGGCGTCTCATCATTCATGGTGATCTGATCCACACTTGAGCACAGGACTAACACAAGATCAGAGCATAACAAACATGATTCTATGCCATGGAATTGCATAGTGGCCTACATTCAGTTGATTCCACATTAGGACACAGATCCAGTAGAAAAAAATTACTGCCCATGACCTTGTTCAGAATAGCCCTTTCCATCAACTCCACTGCCACAAAACAAGGAAAAAGTCCCAAACTATGCCTCTAATCATCATCCTCCTCTTCTTCATCACCATCACCACCTGCAGCCTTCTTGGAGGCTGCCTTTAGATTCCTTCGTTTCACTCGTCCAGGCCTGCCACCACCAAGTGGGCTGGAGAGAGCAAAGTCAATATGCTTCTGGCTATCAACACGAACAAGGAATGAAGCCACATCCACAATTTGCTTGCCAACCCTGAAATGTTGACAAACCACATTCAGTGAGCAAACCACATTGCTAGATTTAGCATTACTGACAATTGCAACATCAATCAATGCTGCATTTCACATATTTAAACCCTGAAAGAACCCTCACCCAATATATGAGAAAAGACACTAAGCCACAATATCCTCTAAAGCCCTAATTTTGCCCTAATATCAGTTTAGACTTACATCAGTAACTAATTTTAAGTACTATATCTAAGCAAAAATAACACACGAGTGTCTCTGGCTGATTTGTTGCACAGCTCAGACAAGAGTGTATCCATGGGATACATCAGCAGCCATGAGCAGCAATACTCAGATCCCTAAATCTCTATTCTAGATGCCATACAATTCAGTTGAGTAAACTAACCTAATGTGACGTTGCTTGATGAGAACGCGGGCGTGATGGATGGATTTCGCCATGCCAGACTTGAACACAAGAGTCTGAAGGCGTCGCTCCAAGAAATTCTCGACGGTGAGAGCCAACACATAATCAAGCTTGTTCTGACTTTCATCAAGAAGGCCGTAGCGGTTCATTCGCCGCAGAAGAGCCTCTCCTTCAAAGATACGCCTAGTGTTCTTCTCATCCAGTGTGAGAAGCATACGGGCATTGTTGCGGATACGGCTTAGAGCGTATTGCACTCTCCAGAGCTCGCGCTTGTTGCGCAGACCATACTCTCCCACCAGCTTCAGCTCAGCATCTAGCCGCTCCTTCTCAAAAGGTCTACGCGGTTTCTTAAATGTCTTTCCATCTGCATTACAACAATAAAAACCACCAGCAAATTCAACTAAGACTACTACGGCTTAGCCCTAGCTACATAGGTCAAACAGAAGCACGACACAAAATCTTCACCCGGAAAGAAATGCCAGAAACAAAAGACGGGAAAGCTGAGAAGACATCAATGGGTAGGAGACAACAACGGCAGAAGAAGCACTACTTACAGTTCCGGTAAAAGCTAACGTGCACCATGATGAGAACGGATCCCCGACGCTTCCTTCTTCCTCCTCGAACTCCCACTTCAACGCCAGAAATTTCCAACAGAAAAGGGAAGAGGGCAATTCGTGGCTCTTGTACTTAGATGCAAAATACACAACACCCTAACACTCACCAAACCCTAAATCTGGACGGCTGCGATCTGAACCATTGCAAGCTTCATATACGGCCAGGATTGATTCATTTTCATTTTCATTTACCCTTACCAGTTTGATGCAACCCTGCAAAACTTTCTTAATCAACACACCATAGATTTGGAAAATGTACAAAGGAATAACAAAAATGAAAAGGGAGAATGTATAGGATGTTAAGTTAGCTCAAACTAGATGTCAAAATCTCTTCAAGTCAAAAATTGACCACCTAAGGAGCTTGGTCGCATTTCTCCTTGTCAAAAACCAATCGCTTGTAATAGGTCCATCATGGTGATGGGTGGTCTGTCCTCGAGGGGGTGAAAGTCGGGAAGTAAATAGGCTTACGACTATTGTTTGACTTAGGATGGAAGACGCTTGCATCCTTTGAAATGTGATTGAAATTTTATAATGAAAGAAGTAACCAAGACAAAAAGATGAGAGCCTTCTTGTCTTTTCAAGCTTCAAATGGCATTGGCATAATTATGTAAAAACATATGAGCTTATTTGTGTAGATATTCAAATATTTCAATTGTTAAAGGGAGGATTTGATGAGATGTTTTTTACAATAGTTCCTTTTTTTGGTTTGAGTTGTATCAAAAGCAATAAATCTTTGAATTGTGGAAGTAAATCTACTCACGTTGGATCGACAATGACAACATCGCCTATGACAACATTGGTTAAGGCATGAATGTCATTTTTGTTGAACACAATGTTAATTCATTGACAAGAGGAATTGAACTTAGTTGATAGAAATGCATGTAGTAGTCCATGTATTGTATGAAAATCAACATTTTCTACAATGGCAGCAAAGGTGTTGTGAATTACATCGTGAATTTATGTGCGTTTGTTGTTGTGAATGCAACATAAAAGGTGGATACCTATAGGATTGATGGGATGTGTGCACACACATCAAAAGATACTTGCAATTGAAGGATGAAATATTTCAAATCATGTTCAAAATATTGTTAAAAAATTAAAAAAGATGATTCAAAAACTAAAAAATTTGATTGAACTTTAAGCCAAACATCCACCTATGGGCTAAAACATGATAAAATTTAAGAATGATGGGCTTCAGATATTTTGTCAAAAAAAATGCAAGAAAAAATATGATGGTGGAAATGCTTTGAGATGGAATCTTGAAGTCAAACAATTTGTGATCTAATGAGTTGTTCAAACAAAAGAAAACATGTGCAAACTGAGGATGGTAAAAAATTATAGGTCATTTTGAAGTGTTGTTGAAAAAGGAAGTGTCGTTGTCAATTCATGCTAAAATTTCATGAAAGAAGGAACATTGATTAACTATAAATCTAACAAATATGATTGAAATTATAAGGACTCAACTCTTTAAATAAGTTGCTAAAGCAATGATGGTTATCAATATGAACCCAATGCCATTGAAAATTGTTGGGATAAAAGCTTATTCACAAATCAAAAATCTATTTGAACCATTAAAAGCTATCAAACCCAAGAAACATCCAAACACCTTTTTAATTTGAGCACATTTTATGTTCAGATGTGTCCTAAATACGACTTCAAGCTCATCATCGCATAATCACATAATTCATGTTTTTTAGATTTATCCAAAGTCTATTGATTCCAATTGTTCATCACATAATTTTTGTCATTGTGTACATTTATCATTTTTTCCAACAACATTTTTGAAGCCTAGTTATTTTTCTCCTCTACCCTTTTCACCTACATGAAAAAAACAAAAAATTTAAAACTATTAATTGGGATGCCCATTGTTCCCACAAATGTTATAACTGAAAAATGAAAACAAAATTATCATGTGCATGCATTATGATTTTAGATGTTTAATTAAGTTTTTAAAATTTTTACTGTTGTTTCATTTTTTCTCATCATCACATTGACTCATTTCAATTTTTCATGATCATATTGAATTATTTTCGTTTTATTTTTCATTGAATAAATGTTTCAATTCCCCATGATTATATTGAATTTTTTTATTTAATTATTCAATTTTAATTCCTTTTGACCATATTGAATTGTTATTTCATTTTTTTCTTAAAAAACACAAACACAATTCAAAAGACTTCATAACATGAATACTAGGAACATGAATATACACATAGATGTGCCTTTCCATGTCCATATTGGTTGGTAGGTATCATAATACCTTGGTCATTTCTTTCAACACATGTTTGTTGAATAATTTATTTATTTTGAGAATTCCATTTTGACAAATGATATAATTCCCAAGTATTTCATCATTTTTTCTTTTTTTTTAGAAAAAAATTCTAACATTTTAAAAAATTCATCACTATTGAAAATAATATAATTAGTGTCAAATTGGCCTTTGCACTATGGCATTAATTAGTTCAACTTGGAAGAGCTACCAAGGCTTTTTTTGGTGGCAAATTGTTGCCACATGACAACAAAAAAATAAAATGGAGGCTACAACCTATTCCAAGGTATTTTTGTTTTTTTCTTAAAAAAGAAACAAAGTCACCATATTTCAAGCAAACTACCACTTAGTTTGCCTTACTTAAACCATAGGCTCTTGTATGTCACTAGTATAATGCAAGGTTTTCAAAAAATTATATTTTTTTCTTTGACGTCTAGCCAAATTTGGCTACATCCTCTTGTGGATCGATTGTTGGTCCATTTACCTGATAAAATTGAGAAAAAACACCTTAAAAAGTAAATATGATCACATATAAAGATCATTTTTTTATTATATTATTTTTTCAAATACCATTTCAAAATCTCCACGTCCTTTATCATTACCTTTACTTTTTTCTCACATACTTTTAAATTTTTTTCCTTTCAAAAGTGAAGATTAGAATTGATATTGAAAATTTTAATTTAAACTATTAGAATATAATCCATAAGAAAAATATTTTTTTATTAAATATTATTATTAAATCGATTATAAACTTCCTCTTTCTTAACCATTATTGTTATTATTATTACCATACAACTAAAGCTAAATTATGATAGAATTCAAATTTTTAAATTAATTTAACTATTCAAATCAAGGTTTTTAGTGATGAATTTTTGCTACTGGGACACAAAAAAAAGTTGTTGCAACATCTTTAAGTTGCCATATTTCAAAAAACAAAAAGTTGAACTCAACATATTTAGACCATGGGGACAAAAAATCCAATAAAAATCGATGGCCAAAACCATCCTAGGGAAGACAAAAAGGAAGGCCAAAAGATGTACAACCCCTAGAAACCAAAGAGGGGAGAAAGCTAGTCCCTCTTGTAACAGGAAGTTATTTCATCTTCTAATGTTACATGCAAATCATGAGATTTAATACAATGCATGACACCTAAAGGCGACCCCAAATGTCAAGCTTAAATATTCTTCCCACACAACATGTAACCCCAAAAACTCAGCGTATTTATGCAATACTTCACATGCTGAACAAAGTTACGCAACCCGTTTGTCAAAATCTTTTTTTTTGGCCGAGATATTGCCGGTCAAAATTGATGACTTTCATCCAAATTTGGCTAGGGCGGCCCATGTTTGGCCACAAGGATTTATAGGGAGCTTAAAGGTTACGGCTAAATAACTTTTAACCCTGCTATGTTCGTTGCTTAGATATGTCATCTTCATTGGTGTTGTCACCATTGGCCACATGTGCAAATAACGAGGTCAACTTCTTGGTCCCAACAGCTGCCTTCCTTTGCTTTTGGCGACGCCGATGCTTTGAGCGTTCCGAGTTCCCTACGTAACTGGCAAGCCGCTTGCTCTCTAGCTGGATTCGCAACTCCTCCAACCGTCCCTGCGCCTACTTCCTTTCATCCTTGCCAGGCTTTTCCAGGTCCTCAAACTCAAGCTCTTCCTCCTACCAAACAGCGTCCTCGCCAAGCGCATCAACGTCAACATCAACGATCGTCTCGCCGTCGAACACAATCACCTCCTCCTCCTCCTCGTGTCCAGACTCATCCTTGTCGTGACGTGCCTGCCTGGCCTCAGCCAGTCTTTTGAGTTGCTACTTTCGTTTGTTAAGTCTCCCCATGGTGGCCACTACTGTCTGCGAATTGGATGTGGGTGAAGACGAAGTAGTATGGGCTTGTGCATGCCTATGCATGAGCCCACCAGAAGGAGCAGAGGCCGCGCCACTCCATAACCCTAACCCTACATCCCCTAACCCAAATTCAAAAAACTCCTTGAATTTATGCTGAAATTTTTGGCCCAAATTTGGCCGCCAAACTTTTTTACAAGTCGCCTTTAGGTGTCATGCATTGTAATAATAGGGGGTTTAGAACAAGCATCTCCACCAACACAATCTTCTTCTCTGTAACAAAGGCTAAAGCATGTTGAAAATCAATATTAACATGTACCTAAAAAAAAATGCAAAAAGACAAGGATAAATAACCTTTTGATAATCTATTGTGAAAGAATTTTATATTTCACCAATATATAGTGAAGTTTTTTTTTTAAATTACTTTTCTTTCTCACATGTAACAAATTTGGCTAAGTGTTCTTATGGATGTTCACAAGTCCACCTGCCTCACAAATTTATATATATATATATATATATATATATAATATTAAAACTATTAGTATTATTATTTTAAAAACCTTGATTAGAATACATTGCATGAAGTCTGTTCCCATAACA
>Ga0209208_10011814_pt1 | contig 11143 bp, 7 predicted proteins | sample S1TSphfallax_3_FD_187694 | JGI IMG/M metagenome (GOLD analysis project Ga0209208, IMG submission 187694) | Host-associated microbial communities from peat moss isolated from Minnesota, USA - S1T2_Fd - Sphagnum fallax MG (SPAdes) (version 2) | ecosystem: Host-associated > Plants > Peat moss >... | reverse complement strand
TATCGATCCACTGGCAATTCCGGCCGTACTGGTGAACGGCCATGCGCCGTTCTGCTGGGGAAAAGATGCACATGACGCGGCGCACAACGCCGTGGTGCTGGAGTCAGTTGCCAAGATGGCCTACCGCACTCTTACGCTGAATCCGAAGGCAGTGGGCGTCTCGCAGGCGCTGCTCGATCAGCATTACTTCCGCAAAAACGGCACGAAGGCGACGTACGGCCAGTAGCCGTCAGGTGAGGGCGACGAAGTTGACGGGAAGTGTTCGCCCCGATTCGCTGCTCTGCCGTGCGAGTTCCAGCAGCTTGATCGTCTGGTAGGCTGCCTCGGGAGTCACGGCCAGCGGTGCCGTGCCGCGAATGGCGTCGCGCACGTTGGCGTAGAAGCCGCGATAGTCGCCCGGCTCCGTCTGAACCTCATGCGTGACGAGAGTTCGAGGATCGGCGGGATCCGGGGCGAGTGTCAACATACCCCAAAGGTTGGGATCTTCGTTGAGCCACTCGTCGGCCGGCCTGCCGTTCTCCGGCAGCCGCGGCACCTTCGCTCCAGCGATCAGAGCTGGTTCCTGCGGGTCCAGCCCGTACTTGCGAAAACTCCCGCTGGTCCCATGCAGCAGAAAACGCGGCGCCGGGTCGGCGGCGATCATGGTCGCGCGGCAGTAGGCCATAAGCTTCGGATAGTGCAGGGCGATGTCGAAGACGTCTTCGATGGCGGAGTCTTCGCGATCGGTGCGCACGCTTGCGGTGATCGCCTGCGGCGCCCCGAAGAGCGCAATCGCCTGATCGACAAGATGCGGTCCCAGGTCGAAGAGCATCCCGTTCGCGGGATTGGCAGACTCCTTCCAGGTTCCGGGGCGAGGGATGGGGCGGAAGCGGTCGAAGTGCGACTCAAAGGTAGTAAGGCGGCCGAGCGCCTTCTGGATCAGAAGCGCCTTCAACGTGAGAAAGTCTCCATCCCACCGGCGGTTGTGGAACGGCGCGAAGATCAGGCCGTTCTGCGCTGCAAGCTTCGCCAGCGTCCGCACTTCATCGCTGGTCGCCGCTACAGGCTTGTCTACGACGACGTGCTTGCCCGCTTCTAGCGCCTGTTTGGCCAGGTCGTAGTGCGTCTCATTTGGCGTTCCGACGACGATCAGTTCGGCATCCGACGCAAGCGCTTCATCGAAGCTGCGGAGAATCTTTGCATCGGGATACGCCTCTGCCGCCTCGTTCCCGCTGCGCTGCACGATCGACGCCAGCTGCAGGCCTGGGACGGCGCTGATGAATGGAGCGTGAAAGACGCGGCCGGCCAGGCCAAAACCGATGACAGCCGTCTTGATGGCTTCGTTACCCGTTGCTGCTGTGGACATCTCTCTGCCTTAGTGTCTGATGGGTTTCTGGACGCTCAAGCATATCGCAACCTGGCGGGGTATGTCTCATGCGTGGCCTTATGCGCCGGCAGGAAGCAGTCGAATCCTCAGTTGTCTTCGCGAGGCCGCTGGTAGGGCTTCTGCATGAGAGCCCGTGCCTCGTTCACCGCGCCCTGGGTGTTGTCGTTGGTCTGCACGGCGAGGCGGTACTCGTTCACAGCGCGGTCGCGCTGGCCGGTGACGTCGAAGATTCGGCCCAGCTCGATATGGCTCCATACCTCGACCCACTTCGGTTCTCCGTCGCCGCGCAGCGCATCGCGGAAGGAGTTAGCCGCCGATTGATAGTTGCGCTGGGTGAAGAAGATCTCGCCGATGCGGTACGTCGCGAGCGAACTGTTCTTGTTGATGTCGAGCGCCTTCTGGTACTCGACCAGCGCCGCAGCCAGGTCGCCCTGCGCCGCCTGCTGCTGCCCGCGCAGCACGGCCACGCGGACCGCGAGGTCGGGCGTGCTCTTCAACACCCAGCCATCGGGGTCGATGTTGATCTTGCGCGGCCGTCCGAAGGTCTCGATGGTGTACTGCGACTCCGTACCGGAGACATCGACGCGCCGGAGCTCCGTCTTGCCGTCTGTCTCGATGCGCAGGGCCACCGGCATACGGAAGAGGTCAAGGTCCTGGTCGATCGAGCCAACCGTCCGGAAGCCCTTGTTATTGCCCAGCCGGAAGACGGTGAACTTGTTGGTGAACTGCGGCGCTCCCGTGCCATCGATCCATTGCGCAAAGAACGCCTGAAGCTGTGTGCCGGACTGCGACTCCGCGACCGTCTCCACGTTCGAGCTGCGAATGCCCTTGTCCGTATATTGCGAGAGCAGGCCGCGCAGGAACTTCTTAAAGGCGTCGTCGCCCATCTCCCAGCGGAGCATATGGAAGACCATCGCGCCCTTTTCGAGCGTCATCGACTGAAACTGCGGCGAGAAGGGATCGAGCCGTCCCAGCGTGGTGAGCGGTTCAGTGTCATACGCAAGCGCGCCCGCCGAGACATCGCTGACCGCGGTCTGGAAAGCGGTGTGTCCTGAAGTCTCTTCGACGTACATCAGCTCCGCGTAGCGCGACATGCCGTTGGTGATCCAGGCATCGTTCAGGGTGTAAGGCGAGACCTCCGACCCCCACCATTGATGTGCGACGGTGTTCGCCAGCAGGCGGTAGCTGCTCTTGTCGCCGATACGGCGTCCGGCGATCGCGGCCATTCCGGGTGCCCACGCGGCCGAGACGGCGTCATCCGGCAGCTCCACAATATTCAGCCGCCCCGACTCCGGCTCGCCGAAGATCGAGCTGTAGTACTCGAACTGCTCCGCCGCAGTTGCGGCGTAGGCCGCCGCCGCGGCCTTGTGCTTCTCGGTTACAAAGATGTGGACGTTCGGGATTCCGGAGGCGGCGATGGGCGCGAGAAACTTGCCCGCAATAATCGTCCCTGGAAAGCCGGGCTTGGTCCAGTTGAAGCTATACTCGGTCCGGTTGCCGGGCAGGCTCTTCGGGCTTGATTCGACCATGGTACTGCCGACGACGCGATACTCCGACGGCACCCGGATGTGCATCTCCGCTGTAAACCTGTCAGTAAAGAGACCCGGCGTCGCCAGCGGGAACCAGCGTCCGGCGTAGAGGAGGATCGAAATCGGGTCGGCGATGGCCGCCAGCTTGATGCCCTCGACCGGACTGGTGTCCGATCCGGTCAGGGTTCCGGTGTAGTCGAAGGTCAGCGTCGTGCTCGTGCCCTTCGCCAGCGTGTCGACGAGCGGTATTCGGACAGTCGAGTTCGTCGTCAGCCGCTCCGGCGAGAGAGGGTGCCCCGAGGCATCGACTAGCCGCGTAATCTGCAGCCCGTTGTTCAGTTCCAGCGTGATCTGCGTCAGGTCTTCGAGAGCGGTGATCGTTACGGCGACGGTCGCGGTCAACTTGCTCGTCGCCGGGTCGAGATCGGCGCTGATCACGTAGCCCGTCGCCTGCGACTGCGGTCGGATCGGGGCGGCGATCGCCGCCAAAGGAAGCAAAGAGGCTATCAGCGCCAGAATGGCGCGGCGGATGCGGGTCATGCGGCTTGGGTTCTTCATAAGGCTCTGGATCGCTTTGCGGACGTAACTCATTGTCAGTCTATTAGACGTTGCTAAGGAGCCATGGAGATTGCACAAAACTTCATGGGATCGAGGATTGGATTGGTGTCGGCTGCGGAAGAAGCTGGAGGATGGCCTCCGCCGCGCGCGCGATGGGGTCATGAACTCCCGGCGGCAGCAGCCGCTCCCGGACCTCCGCCAGATCGGCGACCATCTGCGCGCGCTGGTTCGTCTCGCCGATCAGCGGCAGCATGGCGCCGGCGAGATCGTCCGCGTTGAACTTCGATTGCAGCAGCTCCGGCACCACGCGCCGGCCGGCCACCAGGTTCACCATCGCGATCGGCAGGTTCCCGTCATCGTCCAACTCGACCGGAATCTCGGGCGGGTACTCGACGAGCTGCTTCGCCACCGCAAAGGTGAGCGCGGAGACGCGATAGACCACGACAAACGGATTGCCGATCACCGCGGCCTGCACCGTCGCGGTTCCGCTGGCTACTACCGAGGCGCGGGCGTGGTGCAGCGCCTCGCGCGCGTCCGGCACGAGATGGATGTACGGCAGAGGAGTCGTTGTGGTCGCGGGCCGGAAGGTGATCCAGCCCTTCACAAACTCCTGCAGCCGCGCCCGGTCGATGGTGGAGGCGACGGGCAGGATGTACTCGCACGGGAAGGGAAGGCGGCTGGCCATCTCGACCATTGCGGGAAGGTTCGCCGTCACCTCCTTCCAGCGGCTGCCGGGAAGCAACGCGATCCAAGGCCTCTCCGGGTCGAGTTTGTAGTGCGCCGCGTAGGCCTCGCGCGTGATGGAGGGCAGCGGCAGCGCGGCGAGCGGATGCCCGATAAACTCTGCATCGACATCCCGGTTCCGGTAGAACTCTGCCTCGAAGGGAAAGATCACCAGCATCTTCGTCACGCGCTCCTGGACCCAGCGCAGCCGTCCCCGTTTCCACGCCCAGAGCTGCGGGCTTACCAGATACACAACCTGAATACCAAGCCGCCTCAGGTGCTTCGCAAGGCGGAAGTTCACGTCGGGGAAGTCGATCAGGATGGCAAGATCGGGTCGCTCGCGCTCGATGCCGCGAACCAGCCTGCGGTACTGCGAATAGATGTAAGGGGCATGGCGGATCACCTCGGTGATCCCCATATGCGCCACGTCCTCCGCGCGCACAAGCTGCCGCTGGCCCTCGCGCTCCATCTCCTGGCCGCCAAGGCCGAAGAAGCTTGCCAATGGCATCTTCGCCCTCAATGCAGCGATGAGCTGCGCGCCGTAGTGGTCGCCGCTGGCCTCGCCGGCTGAGAGGAAGATCCGCGGGTTGGATGGAGCGCCGATAACTCAGTCTATTTCTTCTCGAATCGATTAGGAACCAACCGGAGGCGGACCCTCGGAACCGCATGGGATCGTCGATGCTTCGTCGCATAGATGGCGCTGGATGGCTGTTTTACATGCAGATAGGCTGCAAAGTAAGATGAATGTAAAACGTACAACCTTTCACGGCTTTCAGAGCAACACCGGAGTCTGAGTGGAGATACGACAAGATGGGACAAGTCCGCAATGGCCAGCGAATCAACGACAGTGAGCCTTCCAAACGAAAAACGTGCTGTTTTGCACATCTGCTGCCGGGAGATCCTTAGGCCGCTCCGCGACCAGATACTCCGCCTGGCGGGTTTCGAGGTCGATTCCACCCTCACGCCGTCCGAAGGGCTGCAGATGTTCTGGTCGAAGCACTACGATCTGGTGCTGATCGATGTTGAGGGAGAGGATGCGATTCACGCGGCTGAGACCATGTGCTCCGAGATCAAGTCCGCCCAGCCGGAGCAGGTCGTCGCTTTCGTCTGCAACTGGCGGGTCGCCATGATGACCGACTGCCCGGACGAGATTCTGCGCACGGAGTTCGATCCCGCTGCCTTTGCCAATGGCGTGCGCGAGATCGTCACCAGCCACTGAAGCGGTCTTCTAGCGCGCTGTGGGCCCGCCCTTGACGAAGGTCATGATGAGCTCGACAGTGTGCGTATCCGGATCAGCGATCGTCTTGAACTTCGCCGAATAGCCGTTGAAGCTTTGCATGGCGGTATTGTCCGTCAGGAACGAACTCGCGTAGTGTTCGTCGAAGACGTCGCCGGGACGCAGCTTCCAGGCCTTGTCGAAGTCGGCCTGCTGCGCCGCGGAGAGGCCGACGGGAGTGACCTGCCGCAGCTTATACTGCTCGCCGGGAAAGGTCGCGATGGTGAACGTAACCTGATGCGCGGTCGTGTCGAGCCGGGGCGTCGCCGTGACCGCCACATCCATATATCCCTTGCTGCGGTACGCGGCTTCCAGCTTGCCGAGCGATTCGAGCAGCGCCTTCTGCGAGGCGACCTCTCCGGGATGAAGGCTGGCTTCAGCGGCAAACGCCTCGGCGCTCATCATCGGCGAACCGGGCCAGTCGAGATGCGAGAGATGATAGACATCCCCCGCATCGATGGTTGCGGCCATCTCCACATCGGCGCTGGTGTCGGTTGATGCGGTCGCTGTACGTGTGAGCGCTGCGATGGAACAGGCCTGGTAACCGGCGTTCTTGTAAGTCGCGAGTAGTAGATTCGGAACGCTTGCGGGAATCAGGCCCTCGTTATAGTTCTTGCCGGTGAGCGCCCGGACCAGCTTGTCGGTCGCGGCCGAAAGCTCCGGCACCCCGCCGTTCACAACGACGGAGCGGATGCGCACAGCCGGCTTCGCGACGCGGAACTCTGCCAGCCGCAGGGGCTGGCTGGGCGAAGGCGCGAGCGGCTCAAAGGTGACCGTTGCATCGACGCCCTTCTCCTTGAGCATCTGCTTCAGCGCAACGACGATCGCGTCCTCCTGGTTGCCGGCTTCGGGAACAGTGCCGTTGAAGAGCGGGACCAGCTTCTGTAGCTTGATTTGCAGCTCATCGGACTGGAACCAGACGAAGTTGTCGAAGGTCGCGGTGAGAATCCGCGAAGGATCGACGGGCTTGATCTTGAAGATGACGGTAATGGCTTTGACCGGGCCGTCGAGGGTGGAACTGAGATCGTCAAAGGCGCCGGTATCGACCAGTCGCTGCGCCGCTGCCTGCAGGTCTGTCTTCGATATTGTATCTCCGGCTTTTAGGCCCGAGGCGGCTTCGAGGCTCGCCTGCGAGTAAGGAGTTGCGCCTTCGAAGACGATCTTCTTGACGGTGTACTGCTGTGCGAACGCGGCGGTCGCGGCGAGGCCAAGAATGTTCATGGCAAGGAGACGTTTTAAGATGTGCATGTGGGCTTAGGGTAGCAGAGGTTCGGGCGGGGGCGGCAAGGGTCACTATTTCGTTCTTGCGCCTGGGATCGCGGCCTGCATAGCGAAAAATCTGGGTGCCCCCAGGTCTCGACCTTGAGACCTGGGAAAGCACTAATCTGCAAGGTCGCGGTACCGGATCCGTCTCGTTAATCCAACTCCGCCAGACTCTTCGCCCCATACTTCAGATACCACGGGCTAGCGGCCTTCAATGCCTTATTGACGTTCTCGATGTTCTCGACGCCTTCAGTCTCGAGCCATTTGCGGAACGCGTCGACGCCCTGCTTGGCGTAGATGGAGATGCCGTCGTACCATGTAGCGCGGCCGCACAGCACTCCGTTGAACTTCGTGCCCGACTCGCCCGCCAGCTCCAGCGTCTCGATGAAGATTGGGTTCGTCACACCCGCCGAAAGGTAGATAAACGGCTTGTGCGTCATGCTTTCGGCGTCGCGGAAGTGCTGCAGGGCCTCGGCGCGAGTGTAGGCCTTCTCGCCTTTGAAGGCCTTGGTGCCTTCGACGAAGGTCATCTCGATCGGCACCTCGACCTTCAGCACATCGACGTTGTATCGCTCCTTGCCGAACTCGGCCATCGCGCCCGATACGACCGACGGCTTCAGCTTCGCGTATTCGACCGACTTTTCGCCGACGCCGCTCACATCGTAACCGACAAACTCGAGGAAGAACGGAATGTCGTGAGCGAGGCACTCGTCGCCGATACGCTCGATCCACGCCTGCTTCAGGTCGTTGACGGAGGACTTTTCGAAAGGCGTGTAGTAGAGCAGGATCTTGATGCAATCGGCGCCAGCCTCCTTAAGGCGGCGGACGCTCCACACATCGAGCAGGTCGGGCAGGCGGCCCGGCGTCGCGGCGTCGTATCCGGTCTTCTCATAGGCGAGCAGAAGGCCCTTGCCGTTGCGCTTCTTAGCGGCGGGGAGGCCGAACTCCGGGTCGAGCAAAATGGCCGAGGCGTATTTCGTCAGCACCTCGGTGACCTCTTCCTTGAAGACTTCAAGATCGTTGGCATCGGCGGCTGCTCCGCGGTCTTTGGCGATCGACTTCTGCAGCGATCCGCGCTGGTCCATGGCCGCGGCGGCGATGATTGCGTCAGGCGTCGAGACAGCCTTGAGTCCGGCGAGTTTCCCTGGGGTCAGCTTCGTCATTGCAGTTTCTCCTCACTTTTTGCGTAGCACTCAAATTTGGTGTTGCCGTTACAGGCGAGATTCTACACAGCCTCGGCTGGAATCGCGCGAAATCGTTCGCTATTCGCCCCCAGCGGAGCAATTTTCTGGATTTCGGCTGGATCGATGCCCTCTGGGGATCTAAGCCGGAACTGTCACGGCGGGAATCGATTCCTGATCGCGGTACTGGAGCTGGTAAAGCTTGTGGTAGAGCCCACGTTCCGCCAGCAGCTCCTGGTGGCTGCCGCGCTCCCGCAGCGTTCCCTTGTGCATCACGAGGATCGTGTCGGCGGACTGAATAGTTGAGAGCCGGTGTGCGATCAGGATGCTGGTGCGTCCGGTAATCATGCGGCCCAGCGCCTCGCGGACGCGCATCTCAGTGTCGGTATCGACCGAACTCGTCGCCTCATCCAGAATCAGGATTCCCGGCGCGTGGGCCAGCGCACGGGCGAAGCTGATGAGCTGCTTCTGGCCGGTGGAGAGCGTCGAGCCGCGCTCGTTCACTGGTTCCTTGAACTGCAGCGGCAACGACCGGATAAAGTCGCCCACGTTGACCTCGTCGGCCGCTCTTTCCACCGACTCGTCGGTGATCCATCCCGTCCCGAGCCGGATGTTATCGGCGATGGTCCCGGTGAAGAGGAAGGAGTCCTGCAACACAACGCCGAAGCGCTGGCGCAGACGCTTCAGGTCGCAACATCGGACATCGACGCCGTCGACCAGCACCGCGCCGCGCTGCACGTCGTAGAAACGCATCATCAGCGCCGTGATGGTCGTCTTGCCAGCGCCGGTATGGCCGACGATCGCGGCGGTCTCGCCGGGATCGATTGTGAAGGACACGCCGCAGAGAATCCATTCGATATCGGCGAAGGTGCGCAGGTCCGCTTCTGAAGCCGTCGCTATTCGCGCCTTCTGCGCCTCGTCGAGCTGCTGGTAGGTAAACCAGACGCTGCGGAACTCGACGCGGCCTCTCATCGAGTCGTCAGCCGGCTCAACAGGCACGGCGGGCGAGACGATCTCCGGTGCCGAGTCGAGCAGTTGGAAGACGCGCTCGCTCGCCGCCATCGCCGCCTGCAGGATGTTGAACTTGTCGCTGAGGTCCTGGATTGGCCGGAAGAACCGTTGCGCGTACTGCATGAATGCGATGAGCACACCGAGCGTCACCGCTCCGTGCAGGACCGAGAAGCCTCCGCGCCAGATCACCAGCGCAATTGCCGAGGCGCTCAGCAGTTCGACCGCCGGGTAATACCAGGCGTAGGCGAAGATGGCGTCCGTCCACGCGGCCATGTGGCTGCGATTGACGGCGACAAACTCGTCATAGGCACGCGGCTCGCGATTAAAGAGCTGCACCACGCTCATGCCGCTGACGTGTTCCTGAGTAAATGCGTTGATCTTCGCGATGTTCGAGCGGATGCGGCGGTAGCTCTCGCGGACGCTCTTGCGGAAGATGCTGGTTAGGAAGAGGATTCCGGGGATCACGGCCAGCGTCAGCAGGGCCAGCGGCCAGCTCATCCGCAGCATGATGATGACGATGAAGAGCAGCACGAAGACGTCTTCGAAGATCGCCAGCACGCCCGAGGTGAACATCTCGTTCAACGCGTCCACATCGGAGGTGACGCGCGTGACCAGCTTGCCCACCGGGTTCCTGTCGAAGAATGCTGGCGACATTCTCTGGATGTGGCGGAAGATCTGGCTGCGCAGATCGAACATGATCTTCTGTCCGGTCCACTGCATCAGGTAGGTCTGGAAGAACTCGAGGACGAAGCTCACGCTGAGCGAGGCAAGGTAGAGCCCGGCGATCTCGGTAATGCCGGTCATGGGCGCGCGGCTCAGGTGGCGCGCGAGCCAGGAAAGCTTTTCCGGCGGCGTGTCTGCCATGTAGGTATCGACCGCGACCTTCGTCAGGTATGGTCCCAGCACATCGCTGGCCGCCTTCAGCAGGATAGCAACAGCCGAAAGCGCCGTCTGCATCTTGTAGGGCGAGAGATACGTTAGCAGACGCCGCATCAACCGGCTGTCGTAGATCTTGCCCACGACATCGTCGTCCGGCTTGGCACCGGCCTGCGGCTTCTTTGCCGCTTTATCTACAGGTTGCTTTTCATCCGCCATGCGCTGTCACCATTCTAGATGCTGACGGAGGCGCGGTCGACGCGGACTCATTTCAAGCGGGATGCGGAATCAGTGCAAACGGCAGACTTTGATCGTCTTATCGGCGAATGGGCAATGCAGCAGCGTAGGCGAGCCAGCGTCGAGGACGATCCAGCCGACACCGAACGGTGTGAGGCGGCGAAGGCGTTCCGCATCGTCGATGAGATTCAGATCGCTCGTTGCCGCCTGCTCGATCCACCACCTGTCGGCGAGCTGGCGGAAGACTGCCGCCGCGCCCCCGTCCTTGACGCGGTCGGCGAGCGCGTCCCGCTCGGCGATCGCGCGGAAGCCCTGCCCATCTTCGCCGCGAGTGTGAATGTACTCCGCGTCCAGGGCGAAGCGCGCATCTGGCGGCGTGTTGTCGCGGATCCAGAGGAAGCCGCGCGTCCAGCCATTGCTGCTGACCGCTCCCGGAAGTTCGAGCTGCGCTGAGCCCGGATAGCTCTGGTGCTGAGCGAATGCAAGACCCGCGCCGGTGCCGGCGAGCAGAACCGCCCAGCGCCACGCCGACCGCTTGAGGACCGCCCTGCCAATCACCCCTCCCACCGCGACAAACATGCAGAAGTAGAGGAGAAGAAACGGCCGGAGCGGCTGTAGCGCCGCCACCAGGTGCGAATGGCTGGAGGAGCGCGCGAAGATCGCCGCGACCAGAAAGGAAGTGAGACCCAGTAAGGCGCAGGTCCTCGCCAGGGCGATCTGCGCGCGTGGTGTGCTAAGGCTCCGCCTGTAGCTCAGCAAGGCAAAGATCAAGATCGGGGCGGCAAGACCGGCCAGCTCGTACCAGTGCCAGTTGCTCAGGAAGAAGTAAGATCGCGATCGAACCGCACTGGCGTAGGCGGCAGACTCGGCCACGCTGCGTTGGGAGAACGTTACGCCCGCCGCGGCAGCAAACGCGGACGCGATAAGCGCCCCAACCCCAGCCGGCGATTCAACCTGCACGGCCCACAGCAAAAGCACAAAGAGGGCCGCGTAGATCACCATCAATGGGTGAAAGAGACCAATCAACAGCAGGAGCGCCGCCGCGTGGAGATACTTACGGTCAAGACAGGCAGAGATCGCCAGCAGCGAAAGCGGTGTGGAGAACGACCGGCTGGTCAGATAC
>Ga0209208_10011813_pt1 | contig 11144 bp, 9 predicted proteins | sample S1TSphfallax_3_FD_187694 | JGI IMG/M metagenome (GOLD analysis project Ga0209208, IMG submission 187694) | Host-associated microbial communities from peat moss isolated from Minnesota, USA - S1T2_Fd - Sphagnum fallax MG (SPAdes) (version 2) | ecosystem: Host-associated > Plants > Peat moss >... | reverse complement strand
AAACTCTGAGAATGTATTTGCCATTCAATATGTATATGACTTGTGTTTTGTTTGTCCCGCGCCCTAGTTTTTTGTCACAATATCAACGATCCAACTAAAACTACTCCACATATAAATTCTTAAAAAGAGTAAAAGAGACCACACAAGAAGTGTGGTAAGCCATGGTGCAAACAAGAGCCTTAGAGCCCTTATACATAAAGCACTCCAAGAAATTTCCTAGTAAATTTGGATGTCCATCCGCAAATATCCCTCTTAGAAGAAAGGAGGGATCTTGTACCTACCATTAAGGAGCAGCAGGGGTCTTACACATATGTAGTTGAAAAGTCCCTCTCACTCTGAAATAATAGGTGTAAGACCCTCTGAGTTGCACCGCCTCTTGGTCTACATATGTTTAGGCTTATGATAAGGTCCAAGCATAAACTAGGTGGATATTTCCAAAATGCAGGGACTGGCCTCCTACACCCTTTATATTTTGAGAAGGTCCCCCTTCCCTTGGGTTTTACTAACCATTTGTCCAATCCTAAATATCAACTTTTACTCCAATGATATAATTAGTAATCCAAGGCCCTGACATGTGCCCTCCATAAGGGCTGAGGATACACATAGAACAACTAGTTGATCCCTTTTGGGACCTGGAGTGGAGGTAGGCCTAGCGCCCAATATTATGAAAGGTATTAATATTTTTCCTGCTGATGTAATTAAGGATTTTTTATATAATTATGACAGAATAATTCAAGTGCTGGGAAAGAAAGGCAACAAGGAAAAAAAAATCTTTACTTTGAAAGTGTTTGAAGCAATGCCACATGGCACTCTGAAATTTCAGATTGTGTTTTGAGCCCTGAGGCCTATCTTCACTAAAAAAAACTGGAATGCAAATTGAATATCGAAAAACATATTGAAAATCTGCTCATTAAAAAAAATCTGTGAAAAAAAAAAAAAAAAAAGACCTTCCATTCCTTTTTATTGGGAATCAGCTAAACAAATTCCAATTTATAATGATTCAAAGGATGACTTATGAAACCTAAATTTATCCTATGTAAACCCAAGACAAAAATAAATTTTATTCACTTCTCAATAAGTTAAAAATATCGATCCACTTCTCAATAAGTTAAAAATGATCTAAATTGCTTTTCACAAAGTGAGAAGTGCTTAGTGAAGACAACACAACTTCTGGAAAATTAAATCATTCAAAGTGTTATTTGGTACCAATATTTATGTACACATGATTTGGATTCCTAAGGAGGCCAAAAGCATGGTTGAGACTTGGGACTATGCATAATATCTGGATTTTGGAGGTGACAAAAGGTTCATTTATAATCTAGGATGAAGCAAATTGAAAAATTATAGCAGTTTGATTGGCAAATCTCACTATTTTACTTGGCCCGAATAACATTTTCTATGTTCACATAAAAATCAACAATTAATCAATGCCCTTGTTTGCATGGAGAGTAGTTCTGTAAAAATAACCCATTCACCATTTTGAGACCTTGCTTCTGGCTGAGAATTATGGCTAGCCTTTTGTTGTTTTGAGATTGAGCCATTACATTTACATGACAATTTGGCTGAATTCGGGGAAAAAGATAATTGCACTTGGTTGCCAGAAAGATTGTTTAGCACCAAAAAGGACTCAAATTTTGAACCTGAATTTCAATGTCAATGAGGGGTTGAAGAATTTAGTGCCAAACCAGAAATCAATACTTGATCGATCATTCTTGCATTAGAAACAAAGTGGATTTTGTTTGTGGTTATTAAATGCTATTATGTTTGATAAATATTGATACATTATCATCTTCTTAAGGATTTGCAATTGTTTTAGAATTTCTGTTCAAAAGTGAGAAAGTTGTTACCCATTTCCTATCAAGGTGATATGACAAAATTTGGAACTCTGAGGGGTGTTCCTGAGCTTGTTCCCCAAGTAAGTTCCTGGCATTTATCTCGGTTATTTGAAATGAGCCAAGACTAAGCATATTCCAATTTCTTAGAGTTCCAATGAAGTACGCACTTCAGCTAGGTAGCACATCTGCTCTAAGCCATCCAGTCTAAGTACAGCAGGGCCTACAAATCACTGGTCCAGAGTTTGGACCATTCAGAGATGCACACATCTTGTTGCAAAGGTCTCTCCAACATGGTGGTCATCTTTTGTGCTCCTGGGGAGAATTGCAATCTCTAGAAATCTCCCCATTTCTGCATTTTTCTGCATGCTACAGGAGTTAGCAATTGATCAGTTGCTGCTGAGATTTGTTGTCATCAATTTCCAGGAATGGGGTTACAGCTTACAAGGCTTCAGCACCCATGTGATTGAGCTGAATGGTTTTTGCAGCCTCACCATCATCGACATGTGCATGCTCCGAGGTGTTGGTTGAGATCTGTGTACATACCTGTGATGGGAGAATCAATTAAGTTGGCATCAAGCTGAACCCCAATCGAAATAAATCACCAAATATTCACATCATTGCTAGTGTATTATATTCAAGAATAATGGTAAAATTATTGGCCTTCAAGATGCACACAATTTGTCAGCACAAACTCTTTTGCTTACACTTTTGCCACAGTCTGCATGCACATCTTAGTCTGTATGTGATTGTTGCTGAGCAATCTTACAAACTTACATGCAGCAAATAACAACTCCAAAATTAATAAATCCGAATTAATGGAGTGCACGATATTAAAAAGAGCAGACTCTTAAGTATATAATTCATTCACATTTTTTCAACAAACTTTCACATGATGGGTGAGTGATTTGTGTGCACTGAAACTTGCTCACACAATTCCATATTCACCATCTATTCCCACAAAAGGAGTGGCCAGTACCTCTTTTGTTAAAACATGAAGGCAGACAAAGCTGTGAAGACATTAGCCTGCATTGAGAAAGGAAAACAATCAAGGTATTACTGTTAGTGAACTGGACAATTTTCATGAAACAAAAACATGCGCGATGTTCAATCCAATAGAATGATACTCATTGTGTGGGATTTGCAACACTCTCATCTTGTGCAATTGCTAACTTTGAGATAAGCATCAGTACCTTCAAAACTGATGTTGTCCTCATATTTTTGTCCTATTTCTAACACTGCAGCAAACTGTGAAGGAAACTTGCCACAAGTATAACAAGCCAAACTAAGCTTTGATCTACCTAGCTGTTCTCATTCATGCAGAGTCTCAATTATTCATTTGTTCCAACCAGTTTGAAGTTCAAGAAAATCTGTCATTACTGTTGAATTTCTGCTGGTCTCTACTCTCTACCTGTGTTGTTTGGTTCTTGGTTTTGCCCACATGGTTCCCTTTAACTTGGGCATAACATCAAAGAAAATTGCAGTAAATTCAGTTTAGTTGCAATCTAGCATAACATCCACAATTTGTTTACATTCTGCAATGTTTGGATTGCACTCCATGGATAAAAGACACACCAAGCTCAATATACAAGGAACCCTGAACTCCAATTCTACTCCCTCTAAGTAAAATGTTGAAAATCTTTCAAAGACCATAGAATTCTGGTTCCTTCACATTCAACCAGTTACACTGCATTAGCCAATGTTGTGATAGTTGGTGTCATACACACATGAAGTGGCATATGAAATGTGCCTCAGAGATCATACACAATGTGTGAGAGTTAAGGGAAATAGAGATGGATAATAGTTTGGCACATATCATTTCAAATCAACTCCACTCAGGTCCCTCCAAAGAGCTGAAGCAAACCTAACACAATTCACACAACAGAACTGGAGAAACCAAGAACTCTTAACCTTCAACCCCTTTTGTTTTTTGTTTCCTCTTGCAGTCATCTTCAATCCCACACCAGAACTACCACTTCCCACAAATTGTCAATTGCTTTATACTTGCACACCACTGACTGCCCATCGCAGCACCAATCAGCAGTTCCGCTGATGATGACATGTTGTATCCTGCTGGGAGGCATTGTAAATAAAACCCTCCAAAAGCAATATCACTGTTCACATTTCAGTTCCAGCACATCTTTTGCTGCCAGTCACACATTCCATGATTATCAACAATCTTTCCTCAAAAACTGAGTGGCTTTGCAGATAGATGGCTGGCAGGGAAATTGACTGCCTCCATCTTCATTCTCTTCTTCAAAAATGAAAAAAAACACTAAACCTATTTATTCGCACATAACAGCGATAACTTACTACAAAATTCTGTGTTCAGTCTCTTGAATCTTCCGGATGACATTGGTTTTGTTGGCATGAGTACCCAAGAAAGCATTCTAGTCATCTGTAGCTCTGCTGGGGTTGTTCATGATGCAAGGTCAGATAAGGTCTTGCAAATGATGCAAAGCTTTCCCTGCATTGCCACAGAAGATTGCATCACCCAATTTTTCTTACAGAAATTCGAGCTTGAATTCATTGCACAAATTCCTTTTTCAGAGCTTGATTCCAGTTGTTTGCAGTCTGAGAATCTGTATTGTGAAAGAATGTGGTATGTTCAATTCATCTGTGGAGTTCTTGTTACACTCTAGTTAGCTATATCTTTCTTTCCCTTTCTTCCTCTGAAATGTATGAATTCAAGTTGCATCATGATCATAATTTGTAGAGCAATTGTTTGGGCATTGAATTGTCTGAACTACTTGTCCCTACAAAAATCACCAGCCCCAGACAATTCTGTTGCTCTGCAAAAAATGCAGTATGTTGTAAATTCATCTCATGGGCTTCTTGTTATTCTATATGTACCCTTTATTATGATGTTCTTATTGTCTGTTGCTCTGCAAAAATTGCAGTATGTTGTAAATTCATCTCATGGGCTTCTTGTTATTCTATATGTACCCTTTTTTATGATCTTATTGTCTCTTGCTCTGCAAAAATTGCAGTATATTGTAAATCCATCCCATCGGCTTCTTGTAATTCTATATGTCCCCTTTATTATGATGCTCTTTTGAGGCAAGTCATACTGGTTTCTATCAACTGGAAAATTTCTGAAGTTGATGTGGGGGCACAGTGGGTCAAGGGACTTGCTACATTTTGGCTTGGTGTAGTAGCATGATCAATCAAGAGTTTAAACACTTGTTGCAATCGATAAGTCAATGTGCTATGGCATTAAGGTTCTTGAGGACACTGCTCAGGCAGAGACCATCGTACCAGGTATGGCATTAAGGTTCTTGAGGACACTGCTCAGGCAGAGACCATCGTACCAGGTCATCCACATGTCTCTGGCTATCTGTGCAAGGCAATTGTTGCACAAGTACATAAATTCAAAAAAGTTATATTTGGGTTTGTTGTTGCTGATACAAAAAAAGGGTTCTGAATGTCTCCCTTTCATCATTACTTCAGTCCTGAGTCCCTGCAGCAAGATGCAAAATTCCTTGAACCAAGTTACTCATTTGCACAACAGATTACATTGAGTTTTGAAATGCAGGTCTCTCAGAGTAGTAGTATCAGCAAAGCACTGAAAATGAAATCAATTGTGTGAGGTGATATCTCCATTTGTTGTGAAGAAGTTGAGCACAATTTTACAATTTGTGGACCAAATGCTGGTAAAGAGCTGGATGTTTAGTACACTAGAAAGATTGCAACCTTATTTTTCTGGAATGCCAACATACTGGTTGTGCCTCTTAGAGCTGAATGTTGTCAATAAGAGGACTAGTGTCTGGGATTTAAACCAATGAAAGAAGGCATAAGCAGAACTGGAGGATTTTGCAATGTCAACTTTCAAGTGTAACCTACAACTGGATTGAAAATGGGGTTGTGATCATGTGATAATTTCATGAGCCGGCAAGTTGTCTAATGGGTCTGAAATTATTTTTACATGAACCACAAAGTTGATTTGCTTGAAGTTTTATAAGATTCTTGTGAGCAATGCAAACTTCAGATTTACCCATAAATGTTGCTAGTGAGCTCGTCTCTTTTGGCCTTCCAAGGCCAACAATACAGATTTTCTTTATTGTGGTTTCTTCATTTCTTCACTCCAGATGAGTTTTTCTCATACCCAAAACCCATATATAAAATGGGCATTGACCCTACATTTAGTTATTTAAGTCAATTGGGAATTCTAGATTGCAGAAGTCTACTTCAAACTTGTCCTTGTCTCTATGATGATCAATGAGTCTTACAGATAACTTGAGATTGAATTTGTCATTGCATGAATTCAATTTTGCACAGGTTTGATTCCTAAATGTTTCTTACAAAAGGTACCAAAAAAACATTTCCTTACACTTTTGTAAGATTCCTAAATGTAAATGTTTAGAGAAATAACCTTGTTAAAACTCTTCATGGATTTGAAAACATGGCCAAGAACGATATAATGGGAACTTGGAAGGATTCTATGGCTGACGTGTGGAACAATGTTGGATAGGTATCTCAAATTACATCGGGTATCACCTCACCTAAGTCTCTTGTCATTGGCCACTTCCTCATTGTTGTTTTGCCTCTTCTTGCCACTTGTTTGTTGCTTAAGTATATGTTGCCCCAACCTTTTGTTGCCATCTACTTCACCACCTACCTATGTTGCTATTGTTGTGTTTGTTTTGAGGTTGTGGTCACTTGGTAATACCCCTACCCATTTTTGCAAACATGGGAGTGTGGTGTTATGTGTTGTTGAATTGCTGTTTCAAGTCACCTCTTTCATTCGCCTCCTTCACATGGTAAATTTTCTAATATATTACCACGTGAAAAATTATTTGTGTGTAGGATTTTTTGGTCATCTTCATGTGAAAATTACTAATTGATCTATTATCTACAAATGGAAAAAGAGTTAATGGCAATGGAGGATATGAAATTTTCATGAATGATATATTTATGGAAGAAATGGAAAAAAATGTAGAGAGTATGCTAGCATGCAAAGTAAACCAAATAGAAATCCAAAAAATGAAGAAGGAATCATTAAATAAATAAATAAAGTTTGCATGCTTTAAGAAAATTTTGGAAACCTCACAAGATAACTTCTTCATGTTGGTATTTTCTCTCTGTGAATGATAATCAAAATGTTGAAATTGAACATGCATAGATTATTCATTACATCTTGTGTTATAATGGTATAGTCAATGCATAAATTTCAATACACAAGCAAGAAAGGGGTTAATTTCATATCTTAAATAAAATGGAATAATGTTTTAGAGAAAACATGTTGATGTAGACCATGCCATTGTTGCAAAAAGGTTTGAAAAGGAAGTGAAAAAATTAATGCAAGGAAAATACAACCAAAAAAAAGAAGATAAAATATGAATTTGATTTACTTGAGTGTGCAAAAAATATTGTCCCACACAAGTTTTTGTGTAATTTTTCGAAAATACAACCAAAAAAAGAAGATAAAATATGAATTTGATTTACTTGAGTGTGCAAAAAATATTGTCCCACACAAGTTTTTGTGTAATTTTTCGAAAAAAATACAATATAATGCAATGCTAGGTGTTTTTTAATGAAAATTTGAATTGCAATAATGTAATATGCAACAAACACATCACAAAAATGTTTAAATATATCCATAGTTATGAATACAAATGCTATTTTGGTAGTATTGTAAAAACACTAGACTCATGTCTTGCAAAATAAATACCTCGTACATGTATGGAAATGTTATGTTTAGAATTTTTTTGGAGGAACAATTGGTGCATTTTCATCAATATCCATTAGATGCATATTTTCACCAATTTTTAGGCCCATCCATTAACAATGACTATGCAAACTTGTGTATTTGGATATTTTGAAATTATTGAAATTTGTCCACATAGGAAAATATCTTATTGTATTAAGAAATGGTATGAAACCAATTTTGAAATTGTTGACAAGGAAATATATTAGTGCCACTTCTATTTTTATGTTTGGAATTAGTTCTCTTAAAGTTATAGTTGTATGATTCATAAAAAAGTCCCAAAAATTCAAAATATCCAATAAATATGATTTTTTTTCATAAAAGATCGATAACTTTCATATATTTGAACCCAAAGTAAATACAATAATGCCACGTGTCATATGGTTTACTCTTTCCCAAAATATGTCATTTCAAAAACATCTCCACATCGATAGGAGTCTTTACAATCTTTATAAGGATTGGTTATAATTGTTTAATGCATGTTTTGGAAAAAAATATTTTTATTAGATTCAACTTGAATCATATCACATATTTTTATAATATATGGAAAACATTGTCATGAATGTTTTTGAATGATTTGCAACATTAGTACAATTTTTAACATTAAAACATAAAAATTAAGCAATGCTTACAATTGTTTGTGGCACTTATTGGTGTGACCACACCTTAATGATTTTTAAAAATTAAATTTTTTAAATTTTTAATCATGTAAGATTAAACACTAAATTACTCCAATTGTAATTGTTTTGTAAATTTGCTAGCAAATAATGATGTTTCAAGAGACATTATAGTTTCAAGTTATTATCATGTTTAGGGTTATTAACTTTTGAGGATTATTGGTCAAGTGCCACCTCTTCTAACATGACACATTTAAAAAACTATTGTGGATTGCCATTTTTCAATGTCATTACTTGTGTTCTAAACCAATTTCATGAACATTTGTTGCTTAGTGATGCATTACATTTTGTAATTTTCATGAATTTAAAACTTAGAAAAGAACATGAAGTTGTGCTTTCTTTTGATCACTTAATGGAGGATGATTATGGTGTTGTTGATGATTTGGCTTTGTTAGCTTCCAACATCAAAAGGGAATTTCATGGAATATTATATTCTTTCCTTTCATTTTTAATGAAATATGAAAAGAAAAAAGGCCCATGACATGCTTTCATTGATGTTTAACTCTAGGTTCAAAAACCTCTGTATAATATCTTCATTTGTTGGAAGGGAACAAAATCTTATTGTTGTTCAAGAATATGATAGGAGGTCTTTGTATTCCATGTCAGTGAAATGCCATGAACATTTGCATTCCTTGTTATAATTTGGAAGGACCATTGCCAACCATGATATCTTTGATCAAGTATGTAATTTGAATATTTTTTGATCGAATGCAAGTACAAGTCAACCAACAAAAGAGCTTGTTCACAAGGGGTTGTTCATTTTTAGGTTATACTAACTAGATGTGAAAGACATCAAATGTTAACTTCAATTGTGGGAGAAACATGAATCAATGCTTTGTATTGTTGGTTTCCTTGTCCACTAGATCTTACACAATGTTAGATCAAAGATTTTTCCTTAGTTGAAATATTTACTAATTTTAGGAAATATAGTTTACAAATTGGAAATTTAGAGAAGTTAATATTTGTGAATAAAGATTGACATAATAACCCTAAGGTAGGTTGTAAATATTTGTTTAATTTAGTAGAATTCATTGAGATGGATGGAGATTTAAAAGAAAAGATAGAAAAACTTGAAGGTGCTTTTAAGAGAGATGAAGTTATTGAACTAGGAAAATGTAAAAAACAAATTGTTGACACCTTGTCAATTTCATCAAATAAATGTTTCAAGTTTTAACCATGAATTTGTGATTTGGAAAAAAAAATGTCATAACCAGTTTGTGGAAACCACCTAGAGCAACCAATTGTACTCAAATTTTTGAGAACTGGCACTTTGAGATCCAATGGCTGACCTAGTTTCAAATTTAAAATAAAAAACCTGCCCTGATGTTCAACAAATTTTAATTTTCTTTATAGAGAGAACCAGATCCTTTAAAAAATTCTTTCTGGAAACTGGATCTGCCAATTCTCAAAAAACAAAGTGAGAACCATCTAACACTGGTGTGGACCTCTGCAACCTTGGACCTTAAGGAGATGGGAAGGCACTATTGTTAGTGCATTCACCATGGGAACAAGGGCAGAACAGAAGGTCAAAGGCAAATGTTTTTGACAGCAAGACCTTCCCTAGTACAACAACCAATGAAAACTATCACTTATGAGGGTGAGATCAACTAAAATCAACAATTGTGTTCCTCATCAACATAAAGACCTCCTCTGATTTCTCTAATGTATCTAGAGAGAGCCTTGTAGAGCATAAAATCTTGTTGAGCTTTTCCAAAACAAAGACTTTCACTCCTATGGACATTTTGTTTCAGTAAAGCCCAACATCAATTTTTAATGTTTTTCCTGTACCCATCGACTATCAGAGGATCCTTTTCATATAAAAAATGCAAGGTTGCTCTTTACACTCAATAAAGCATGCATGTGGGCAAGGGGATTACTGAAATGAGGCAACACTCTCAACTGCACCCTCACATGGACCCTTATTTCAATAATTCCCTAGCCCTTGTGCTTTACCTTACATGAAACACTCTGGCCAGAAAGAGATTACAAGAAACCTGGACTGGGAAATTACACTTGGGAATGTCCCCAAATAAGGAAGGAAATCTCCACCAAGGTAGTTACTTAAAATCCAACAATCTTCTGACAATTCCAACTTGTTCCAGTTTTGTATGAGTTGAGATATTTGTGCCATAATCCGGTCATGCAGAATCAGTTGCCTATGATGCTGTTTGTAGAGACTCTAGACCAATGGCAATAATTCACCCACAAGAAGAGCAAATAAGCTGAGATAATGGCATAGTCATCATGCTTGTGCATAAGCATGTAGCAGAACTACAACTAGATGTGCAGGGCATCTGAAAATGCTCCGCACTCTAATGGCCATCCCCTAATCAACTGAGTTGAGTTCAATGGTAAGTGTCTTTTGTGCCAAATGAGACCCACCTTCAAGATCAAACTGTCAATTTTATTGCTGGAAATTAGTTTCATAACAGCTTGTAGCTTGGATGTTTGCTGGGTCCCTTCAGAACAGCAGCAATGATTTTTGTTTGAGTGTGTTGATAAAGATGCTAATCAGGCTACATGTATTTAGATGCTGGTCCCAGGTGACTTATGGGGCTCCACTTCACCCTACAATTTCTGCCTCCTGTCTGTGCCAGAGATTGTTGGACTATCTGACCAAGCACCCACCAGTGCATCATCCATTACAAACTTGTTAGGACTCAGTTGTGAATGAAACACAACTGACTTGCACACCTTGGTAACCTATCCTGTAAACTGTCCTACATATCCGACCTATAGATAAATCAGACCTATCTCTAAGTCCAAATTTAACATTTCCTGGTTTAGTTATTAACTCTAAGAGGCCTTACTCAAGAGGGTGAATGTACCATTGTAGGTGCTGGTCTCTAAGCCCAAATTTAACATTTCCTGGGTTAGTTATTAACTCCAAGAGGCCTTACTCCAGAGGGTGAATGTACCATTGTAGGT
>Ga0209208_10011812_pt1 | contig 11144 bp, 9 predicted proteins | sample S1TSphfallax_3_FD_187694 | JGI IMG/M metagenome (GOLD analysis project Ga0209208, IMG submission 187694) | Host-associated microbial communities from peat moss isolated from Minnesota, USA - S1T2_Fd - Sphagnum fallax MG (SPAdes) (version 2) | ecosystem: Host-associated > Plants > Peat moss >... | reverse complement strand
AATGGTTGGGACATTGGCACAAACAAGTGTTTTCAAATAGCCATGGCCAGTTCAACCATAATGTTCACAAAAATCCCAAGAAGATGCGTATGGAAGTGCTCTTGAAATTGGGGTGGTTTCAGTTATCAAAGTTGCAATTGCCTCAACCTTTGGTTTGACATTCATGTATGAAAAAAATGAACCTTTTTTTGGGGCTTGATCCTACAATTCTTGTAATTGATCAAATCTTTCCTTAAATTGCATGATTTTTGCAACAAGATTCAAAGAAGAAGATGTTGTTAACAAATTTAGTAGTGGATAATGACATTTGATTATTTTCACTCCCATCATCTGTTGTGTTGTACTATTGAAATAGTTGCACATTCATCATTCACCTTTTCTTTCTTGATCTCTTCTTGGTGCAGATGTTTTGTTGTCATACTTGTTTCATGTTTACCTTAATAGGGTTCTATAGTCAATTCATCAATATTTTTGTGTCTTTCATTTAGGTGAAAAATTTCTAGACACATTTTGCTTGAATTTAAGTAAACATACCTGACGACATATTCTAAATTGTTAATCATAAAAAAAGGTTTATATATAGATTTATAATGTTTAAGTTTCTACACATATGCAAAATTTTGTTTCCTACAAGACAAAAATTCATGCATCAAAATCAATCTATGAAATTAGAATGACTAGTTCAACCTTCCTAATAGGGTTGTCAAATGTGAGACCATTCAAAAAATGTCTCATGAAATTTTTTTAAATAAAAATGAGAAATTAGTTTTGTCTATTGAAAGGATTCTAAAGACACAAAAAATAGAATGAGGAAAGTAAATCAAAAGGTCAAACTGACTAGGGAAAGTCTTTAAAATTTCAAAAACCTTAAAATAAAGATTCTATAGCCTAAGTTGGACAAGCTTTCCTACCAAATCTATTCTCTTAGGTTGTGGAAAACACTTTCAAAATTTGAAATGAAAGACATCCTCAAAGTCTATTTTACCTTTGTTAATGAAGTTCCTCTTCTGTTTTTTTCATAATTACAATGGTAGATCTAACTACTTCATGAATATCACAAAACTCAAAGAAAACAGTAACAAACAAACAATCGATAAAACTTCATCGTATTACCCAAAAGATAACAAATTATAATAGAAAACATCTCCTCATCTCCTATGTATGCAAGAAACATAAAGCTGCCAACTATTTTGAAAAAAGATTGATGCTCATCATGTAAAATTTTGAGATCTTCTCCTTGGAAAGAAAAAAAAAACAAATGTTGTCCACCTTGCAATGTTGTAATTATAATAAAAAAAACTCAATAGAAGCCCTGGTGACCAATAAACTAGTCGATACTCTCTATTGATCTCCTAGTAACTTCACAAGAGATCGTTGACGTAAAACTATTGCTATTGATGAAACAGAAAACAAAAATTAAACTATCAATTTTGGTAGTAAACAGAGTTCATCCTATCTTTTCTTTTTCCTGAGCACCTCCACTATTGTTACATATATTTTCACTGCTCCTGCCTGTACGACTACTATAATCACTCTCAAACCTTGTGCATTAGCTGTTGAGTTTCACCATTTCATACTGAGATTTAATAAAATTTCCTTACTTTGCGGATACCACTGAAAGAGGGGATAGGGGGTGAAAGGAGACCCAAAGACAGGGTGAAAGACAAAGTGACTTTAGGGATAACTCTATTGAATTGAAAAAATTCAGTATAAGAATTTTGTTTGATCTGTGCTTTTGAGACATATATTATTGAATATTGAAATTTTTGCAGTACAAGAAGAATTATGAACTGTGATTTTGAGACATTGAATCTTGGAATTTTAGAAATAGAAGAAGAAATAATTCCGATGATGTGCAAGTTTGATTAGACATATAAATGGAAATGAAATTGCAATTATTATTGAAATTGAAGAATGTGGATCTGTGTGCTTGGAGACATGGGGAATTGAAATTGTTGCAGTAGAAGAAGAAATTTGTGATGTCTGTTTTGAGACACGGGGAATTGAAAGTGTTGCAATTACAAAAAGGGATTGTGTTTTGTGTCTTTTGAGACCACCTAATATTGAAAAATGAAACTGCAGTAGAAGAAGAGTTTTGTGATAGTGTGTGCTTTTTTGGAGACATACAACCGACTGTTTGCAGTAGAAGAATCTTATGAATCATGTGTCCGATTTGAGAGACATTTTTGAATGGAAAAGTTAGTGAAGTATAAGCAGAATGAAGAATTGTGAAGAACTGTGTGTTTTGAGAGACATTTGAATTTGCAAAATTCTTGCAGTACAAGGAATTGTGGATAATCTGCGCAAACTATTTGCTTCTCATCACAGAAACTGGAACGAAGAAAAACTGTATGCAAATCAAAAGAATTGGTGAGTAGTAGCAGTGTCTTTCTCTGATATGGATGGAGCAAGGGTTTCAAGGTAGGTAGCAGGAGCACGCAGGGTTTAGGGTTTAGCGTTCGGAGCAAGGGTTTCAAGGTAGGTGGCAGAGGCACGCGCACTAGGGTTAGCAGGATGTGGGGGAAGGAGGAGGAGGAGGATAAGCGAAGGGAGTGGTCAAGGCAATGGTGGTGCAAGGGAGGATGTGATCTCAAGCTCGACCTGCCATGGCCGTTCAAGGATGTGCACAATATAGGCCAGCGAGTGTTTCAGGAATGGCAACGAGGGGGTTCGTCACTGCGAGTGCCAGGTGCACTCGGCACTACAAAACCCGTGTTATCGCAGAACAAGTATGATGAGGGGGGGCGAGGAGAAGGGTTTGTGCAGCAACTGATGCCCCCCCAAGTGCAGCAGGGCTTGGGCAAGGGTTTGGTGTGGTGGCGGCAGCAAAACAATTCGCAAGTTGCTGCACCCTCCTCTGCTTTGTCGTCAGAGGAGCAAGGGGAGGCGGAAGAGCGTGCACTGGCGGCAGCTTTGGTTAGTCGACAGAGAGCCACCGTGCTTGAGTTCTATTCCCCGAGATGTTCTCTCTGCCGCTCTTTGTTGAACATTGTGCTGGAGATGGAGGCAAAGAATAAGGATTGGTTGAACGTTGTGTTGGCGGATGTCGAGAACAAGAAATGGTTGCCGGAGGTGCGTTGCTCCTCTTTGTGTCCCTCTCTAGTTTTGCATCAATCATCCTAGTCTTTTAGTGTGCAAGCAAGTGTTGATTTCTGAGCTTTAAATCTGTACCACAAACCCCAATTATGAGTGTGTCCTACTTGCACAAAATACTGCAATCTCTTGAAGAGAGTGTATCGATTTAACACTACTCAGCACTGGGAAGATAATCCTGTCGACCTGCTATTCCATCTGAAGTTCCTGAGATTCTTTTTGACTTGGTAGTAGATCTAAGATCTACTTCCAAGTATTCAGTTGGATATCCGTCATAAGGATCAGTCTGCTGTGTTATGTTAGTGGCACACAACAAAACCCTAGATGTGGATTGTCACAATGCAGAAGATGATGATGATGATACATACCCAGGGTGACTAAGTACCCAACAGGATGAATTTGAAGGCAATCCCTTGAATTGTGAAGTGTGCTGAGACCAGGGTGATGGATGGGTGCAGGTTCTGCTGTATGACATAACGTATGTGCCATGCTTTGTGCTCCTGGACTCACAGGGTAATGCACTGGCAAAGACAGGGGTCCCACACAGCCGCTTGCATGTACTGAGGGGGCTGTCGTACATGTTGGAGAGTATGAGACCTATCAGGAAGCTTCTCAAGCACATGGAGCCCTCTGAAAAACAGTCCACTCCTCAAAAACCATAGTACAATGAACATTGGTTTGGTTGTGCAGATTACTGCATGCTGAGTTTCTCCTGTCACAACACTGAAGATGTTTAGTTGCTTGTGAACATCACGTTCTTTTGGTACCAGTTTTTGTTTGACTGTCTTGCAGTCAGTAGGTGTGTGATCGCCAGCTTGCTATGAAGTTCTCAAGGGTTCGGGTTTGGGAGCTGCAGCTCTTGTTAGTCTTGTGTTGGTGTCCAAGGGCCCTGTCACATGGGTTTGGAAGCGGGGGGCTCAAGTAATGAGGCAGGTGGCAGGGGTTGCCATTTGGGAGAGTTGAGACACACAGGTTTTGGAGGTAGGGTAGTTTGGGACATGTTAGCCCATGGTGCAATGTGGGTACCAGTTGACAAAGCACATTGCTTTATGTTGTTGCACCAGGATTTGTGTTCCTGTTGTGCATCCAGATATCATCTGGGACTTTGAGATTTTGCACTTCTTGAAGCAGCAGAGTCTTATTGAAAGACTACATTCACCTTGGTGCCCTAGCCTGAAGTAGTTCAGTACATGGATAATCTATACAGCTTTGGCATTCTCAAGACAATGTGCCATGAGCTCATCTGATTTCCTGTTCATCCTGCTCTTTTCAACTGCATTCAGTATTTTCTGCTTACAGATAGCCTCCAGTTGTCTATTGGTCTGTTGTGGCACTAGAGGAAATTGTAGTCTGCTCACGTTCTGGGTGCTTCTGACCAAGTGAATAATCATAAGCAGGAGCATTTTCTCAAGTCTTGTAGTTTCTGGACATTGATGTTTCCCATGAGCAAAATAGAGTAACTCACTGCAGCAGCATGTGCAATGTCTTCTCCAAGGTATTCAGTCTCAGCCATTCACAGTTGGGGCATAGGCAGGTAATGCAAATAGTGCATACAGGTGAGGGCAGTACATGGGCTCATATCGTGTTAAATCATTTCACTGTGTTTGCAAGATCTGCTATTGATGATAAGTCTGAATTCTTGCACATAATATGGCAGTTCTGGGCTCCACCACTTTGCAATTGGGTCCGGTATGCTACCTGACATCCTGACTGAGACTTCTGGTTGCTTCCAGAAATGTGACAGAAACTCAGATTACTGATTATGTATAGTGGTTTTCCTGGATTTTTGGTGATGAGGTGACTGCTTCCAATGACAATTGACTACAGCCACCATTCATCGATTCAGAACTCATTGTGCCTTAGGAAGCTGCAAGGCTGCAAAATCTCCTGTCAAATTGGAGATGCAAACAGGCTTTTCTGCCTCATGCTTCAGCTTCAAATTTCTTTCTTTTCTTTTTCCATTTTCAGTCAATGGGCCATGATTTGTGTTTGAAACACCTGGAGACGGGAATTAGGTCTCCTGACTGTGGCCCATTTTCCCAGGATCAAACTCTTTTAACATATTGACATAATGATGTAGTCTGCCCCTTCCTAACAAGATTTGCATCTTACTCCCATATACAGATGCCACCATTCTTGTCTGCAGATGCTAATCGCCTTCGAACATTACTCCATGCACATGCCAACACAGCACTAGGATGGTGCTTCAGAGAATTCTCAGTCTCATTCAAACGGCGGCTCCATACAAGAACTGAGCCATCAATTGACCCTGCTGACACATAGCTCTCATCTCCACTCAAACATGACCTACTCCAATTTGTTGCAACCCGAAATCCCAAAGCTCTGAATGATGCCTGAGCCTCCAAGGTGCGAACATCAAAAATGGTGTGCACATTGTCTCTTCCACTGGTCAGGATTGCATTCCCTGATTTAGAAAGTGAAACGGAAGTAATTCCTTGGCCATGTGCAGCAACCTCACTTGCACTCTTGCCTGACCGGACATCCCAAAGGCGTAAATTCCCATCCATGTGGCCAGAGCATACAATGTCACCATCCATGGTCAAGGCTACAGCATTACAGTTGGAGTGGCATACAATTGTGTTGACACCATACCCTGTTTGAAGGTCCCAAATTTTTATTGTGCGATCCTGGGCAGCACTAACTGCTCGTCGGTTACTTGCTTTGCTGTAATCCACTGCACATACTTTTTCTGCATGGCCTGCAAGAGTCATCCAATGTTATCAAGACACTTTCTACCAAGGAGGTCCTGAAGATAATAGAGCTGCAAGTAATGATGAAGCACAACCAAGATGAGATGATGGTTTGGAAATCACCTGTCAAAGTGTGTCGAATTCGACCTGACTGAACCTCCCATAGGTAGAGTTTATGATCAGCACTAGCAGCCAGCACCATAGTATCATCATGTGACAAGGCTAAGTCCAACACAGAACCTAAACAACCCCGAAGAGTAGCTAATGGCACTCCCCTTTCTGTGTCCCAAGTGCGAACCAACCTATCATGCCCTCCACTAATTAAGCTCCCACCTCCATGTTCAAACTTGAGAGTGGAGCATCCACCATCATGAGCTCTCATGGCATGTCTCAGTGATGTTGGCATTCCTGACTCAACATAGTCTTCTGCCCCAGCCTCACTGTGTCTCACAATTCCTGCAGGGCAAGAAATTTTGAAAATGTTAGAATCAAGCGATGCTGTGTTTTGGTTCTGTGCAGCTTGTGATGATGAACTTTTTGAAGGGAGATACTTAGTTTGCAATTAAGTATGACCCAGTGGCTCCTGCCTCCATTTCAGAGGTGGTCATGTTCTAGCATAACCACCAAAATGCAGGCAAAGCTTGCTCCACAAAGTTTGACTTGTGGTACCCACATGCTTTGCCCCATGATGGTGTATATGAGGGCCCTGGGTAACTTCAGGCATGCAGCAATATGACTTTAATCCCTTGCACAAATACAGCTGGCCACAAGCCCTACCACTAGGTTACTGACTTGATGTTTGATCTGCACATGTGGAAAGAGTATGGCAGTGAAATCTACAATTCCAAATAGTCAATGATGTCTTCACAAAATAATGAGTGCACAGAGAACAATCATTGCAACATGAGGCCAACATGAAATTCTTGGGGGGCGACATGCAAATCCAGATTGGAGTGAAATCCAAATTTGGTGGGTTAAGAAAAATGAATACCATCAACTTGGGCCCGGGCAAGATCATCAAGGGTTTTCCCCTTAAAGCGCTCCATCATATCTTCATACATTGCATTTGCCTGCCAAGATAGTAAAGCAGACTGTTTAACTTTACACCAAGATGGCAAAACAAAGCCTCGGTGAAAACTACACCAATAAAGCCAACATAAACTTTGAGAAATCAGGTGATGAAAAACAAATGGCACAAATTTACCTCATTGAGCCGTTCAGCATCTTTCATTTTCTGCTCCATCCAACGGTCAATGAGCATCCGATTTTCAGCTTGGGCTTTCACAAGCTTTGCATCAAGCTCCTCAACTTGAATGCGAAGAGCTTTCATTTCTTCTATGGATGCCTCCAGGGCCCTCTCCTTCTTCTCCAACTCCTCTTCTAACTGAGTCACCCTTCCCCTATAAAACACAACACCCTGAAAACATCTCAGCATGCATGTAGAGGAAAAACTTATGTCCCGTAACCTAACATCCTTCTCAATATGAAAAGAATCACAAAACTCAACAAAGGAACCTTTGGAATATGGTGAGCCCATCCACCTAGTGCTGTGTAGGCTCTGAAAGTAGCACTTCAGTATTGGGCAATCCAGAGACAGCTTCTAGTGCAGACTGAACTAGGCCATGAGGGCACCCTATCAGACTGCAATACAGTTTCCATCCTAGCTGATTCTAGGTTTATTCATTCTGTGCTCTGAGAGATATGACTGTGTACCTGGCACCAAGAAGCTCAGCTTGAAGTTGTACAATAGAATTTTCTCTCTCCACAAGCTGTTCTCGGAATGCTTGTGCTCCAGTGACTTCATGCAACAACTGTTCTGACAATTGGGATTGTTTTTGGTAACTCTGTGATAACTCCAATTGCAAAGCTTCCATCTTTCCATGCAACTCACCATCCTGCCATCTCAATGTCCAACAAACATCAACAAAAAAGACTGTAGCAATAACTATTTTTATAGGAAACTGACTGAGCCAAAGCCGATCAGATCTGAGAATTTCACAGTTCAGGAAGGTCAATTGTTGCAGGCAAAATCAGCCTTATAAAAGTTTCCAGAGATCGCTAGAAAACAGTCACCATCCCTTCACATCAACCAGCCTGAAGTTCATTACCAATTTCCAGTCATGTGTCTCCTATTGTTCGCAGAATCTGAACTTTTAATGACAATACCAATGAACAAGTAATTATCCTTGACCAAATCAAGATTAACTTCGAATGTAAAGCCAGTTTTCATGAGAGCCAGTGAACAGCAGTACTCGACCTCATGTTGTCCTAAACTCAACGACTTGTGCACAAACTTGGCATTGAAAGATGATAGAAGACCTAATGATTGATTCATCTAAACACATACCCTGATCCAACATTGCACATACTTTAGCACAAAATCTCAAAGAACCCTAAATTTCTTCTTAAATTTGCTCCAGATGTACCTAGGGGATAACAATCGGTTTCAAACAAATTTCAAGCATTACCATGTGAATTCTTTCTGCAGGCTTACACTATTTGAGCCCACAGGCAGCAAAAAGCTGGAGGGATTCAAAATGCTGTGAAACTTGGTAGTCTCTGTGGAGAGGAGATTCAAGCACGCAAGAACTGGGCTCATATGTTTTGGGCAGTGTTTCAGTGGAAGCTATTGCAATCTGATGAAGCAAAGGAGGCAAGCATGAAAGGAGAAGTCATAACCGGAGGTCTAGACAGAGCAGTGAACAAGGCAGCCAAGGCAGGCCCGTGTGCCCCTTCTTCCTCCCTGTGGCGTTGTCGCAATGCTCTGCATGCCTGCACTACTGCAAGGCCCATCCGCTCCTCCATCACTGCTGCTTCCTCCATCCCCAGCAGACATCCACCTGTCTACAGTACATCCAAACACAAAACACTGCTCAGTTTTTTTTCCTACCAAAGTGCATTTTGAGTTATCTCAAGACAGTTGGACAATGTTCTGGTTCAGGGGTTCCCTTCTCTAGCTTTTGCTGAGAGTGAGATGACTATATTTCAAAGAGAAAAACTACTGGGAGGGAGTTGAAATCCTGAGTTTGGATGGAGTGCTTCACTCAATACATTAGGGTTTCTTGATTAGAGAAGGGAAAGCTTGGAAGGAGATGTTGGTGCTTCCCCTTTCCAAATCTGTCAGAACTGATTCTGTGCAGCCATTCAGTGGCTGATGGTAGCTCAGAGAACACTTCAATTTTCCTCACATTTCTGCCCTCACTCCCAGCCATTGTGCAAAGGCAAGTAGAAAGACTGGAGTACTACGTCTCTCTTGCGTACCCCATTCAGTCAGCTAATTCCTGGACTTCCAGCAGATGGACTAAAAACCCTAGTTTTGTCCCTTTCCATTTCCTTTCTCATAAACTCCTTTCTAAACAGAACTAGAAACAAACGCTGTTTTCACCCCCCATGTCCCGTCATTCTTCAAACCCTAAGAGATACAGAAATTGTGCACCACTGCTACAAACAGCCTGTAGAAAACAATGTGGATTTCAACAGGCAGGTATAATCAAATTCAATGATCTTAAACCACCACCAAATCTTAGAATGTTTGTTTACACACAAAGAAGAAATGCAAACAAGGCAATGGAGGAGGAAGACAATCACCTTCCAATGAAGAAAGCAAAAGCCGAGGTAGTCCTTTATCAACTGAGAGTCATTTTCTAGGGTTCTATACCTTCTACGCTTTCTAGACTATGCTTCTGTCCTCTTAAGACATACTCATCAAAAGCATCCATGCTTCTCCGACTATTCTCCACATGAGATTTTGTTTTACTCCTGCAACTTTCATGCTTTCTCCTCCGCCCCGATCCATTTCATTCGTGTGCATTAGTGAGGTCGGTAAGTACCTCCACAACCAACACGCGAGGACTCACGGACGCTTGCTGGAAGCCTTCGCTTGCGTGAACGCTTCCAGCAAAGCGTTTGGTTTTGGTGTTGGTGGCATGGATGGGCAAGAAGACGACTATTCTGAAATGTGTAATTTGACGTTTAGGGTAGATAGGCAAGAAGACGACTATTCTGGAATGTGTAATTTGACGTTTAGGGTAGATAGGCATGAAGACGACTATTCTGGAATGTGTAATTTGACGTTTAGGTTAGATAGGCAAGAAGAAGACTATTCTGGAATGTGTAATTTGACGTTTAGGGTAAATAGGCAAGCAGACGACTATTCTGGAATGTGTAATTTGACGTTTAGGATAGATAGGCAAGGAGACGACTATTCTGGAATGTGTAATTGACGTTTAGGGGAGATGGCCAAGAAGACGACTATTCTGGAATGTGTAATTAACGTTCGGGGTAGATGGGCAAGAAGAGGACTATTCTGGAATGTGTAATTGACGTTTAGGGTAGATGGGCAAGAAGACGACTATTCTGGAATGTGTAATCGACGTTTGGGGTAGATGGGCAAGTAGACGACTATTCTGGAGTGTGCAATTGACGTTTAAGATAGATGGGCAAGAAGACGACAATTCTGGAATGTGTAATTAACGTTTAGGGTTTGTTCAGCCAAAAGGCGAACTCCACAACAAGCATATGATGGATTATTTATTTATTTATTTATTTTATTACCTAGCCTGTTTAAGCATCGATTAATTTAGTTTTAGGAATTACTGAAAAATTCTGAAAAATACTTGCCTACCGTGCTGAAAATTTGAAAGCAACTCTCAAGCACATTAGTTTCATTATTTAATATAATGCCTAATTGTAAAATAGTGTTCAATTCAATGGAATTTGAATTCCATTCAATATATTTGAATTCAAATTAAATTGAATTGCATCGGATTCAATTCAAGTTGCATTCTACAAAATTCATTCAATATTTTCATTCAAATGAAGTTTAATTTTCACAAAATCAACTCATTTTTCTCACTATCGTTTTATTTTCACTAGTAGTACCGACTAATGAAAAGCCCAAGTTTAGCATAATGCCCAATTGTAATTTTTTTAATTACCAAACATAAATTTTAAAAATAAAATTAATTATCAAACACTTTGTTATTTAACAAGGGCTAGGTATTATGGTATTTATCAACCACTTATCATTGTAGGATTGCCCATTTAAATTTGGGTAGTTGGTTATGAAAGGGAGCCTATTTTGTGATTTAATTCACCTAGGGCTCATGATTTACAAATCAAAAATTGAAACAAACCCTATTCCATGATTTAATTCATTTAGGAATAAGGATTAACAAGCCCTAAAATTGAAGATATGTATCGTAATATTACGGTCACTAAAAATTGCTCTAATTATTACAATTTTAAAGGCTCTATGGCTAGTTAGGGGCAATTGAAAAGACAAATTTATTGTCAAATTTAATTCACTTTGAAATACTACCATGCCTTCTTGTCAGATTG
>Ga0209208_10011811_pt1 | contig 11146 bp, 7 predicted proteins | sample S1TSphfallax_3_FD_187694 | JGI IMG/M metagenome (GOLD analysis project Ga0209208, IMG submission 187694) | Host-associated microbial communities from peat moss isolated from Minnesota, USA - S1T2_Fd - Sphagnum fallax MG (SPAdes) (version 2) | ecosystem: Host-associated > Plants > Peat moss >... | reverse complement strand
GCAGCGGAGCTGCTGAGCGGAACGGATGTGCAAGTCGGCCCACACAACCGCGTCTGAGCAGAGCGGGGCTCGGTTGTCGGACCGCCTTTCCGTGGCTGAGCGGACATTTTCCTGTGCATGTGCACAGGCCTTGTGCGAACGTCGGAGAGGAGTACCAGACAGACAACGGCCCTAGAAAAGTGGAGGCGCTAGAGCAGGACTCGGGATGGAGAGGTGAATCAAGCTGCTTAAGTAAAGCTTTAGGGTTACGGTCGGAAGAGGAATGTCTGAATCTACATTCAATTCATTGAGTGCAAAGTTATTGAGTGGAGCTCTTGGTGTCAAACCTCAGAAAATCTTGTTGTTGCTTGAGAACAGGCAGTAGTCAATATTAGCTTGGGGAGGAATTTTACGTTTAAATTTACTGACTCTGTTTTTTCAAATGACACAGGCATTTGTCTTTTTAATCATCATCAACCCCAGCCAGGGTTGTATTCTTTGCAATTTTGTGATGTAGCCAAACTGGCAATCATCCACATGAAGAATTAGCCAAATTTGGCTATAGACCATGTATGGAAGCAAAAAATTTAAATAGTACTGAAGTTCAGCAGTTCTTTCCCAAATATTCATTTGTTTTTTAAAAATGAGGTTAGGCAGTTGCAAATTTAATTTTCCAAAATTTCAACAGTTGAGGAATAAATATGCACAGTACACCTTTTATTGTGTATTTGGAATAGTAACCCAATGGTTGGGACAATAAATAGTCTTTCACAAGTTGGGAGTTTCATTCTTAACAATTTCAACAAATATCAACCATACTGTTTGTGAATTATTTTGTGCCAAACATCAGTGCGTATGGTAGTCATTTAATATTTTGGCTACCTGCTGTAACCTGTTATCTTTATTTTCCCGAAGTCTGGAAAATTAGAGCTATGTTTTCACAAAATTCCTTCGCATGTGTCAAAATCATATTTCAGGTTGCAAAAATTGCAAAAATTCACCCAGAAAAACCACTGACCAAGTTGTGTACAATCACCGATTTCTAGCTACTGGGGGAAAATTGGAAAATTCTTGAATCAAGGTCTAGCCGACTGTTGACTTCATAGAGACGCATTTCTAGCCATTGGTGGAAAATTGGAAATTCTTGAATCAAGGTCTAGCCGACTGTTAACTTCACACCCACCCATTGGTGCAGTGTTGCATCATCAGTATACGAAAACATTGAATGATGTCTGCCATTTGTGCTTTGGGTGCCTCAAAGTCTAACGCCAAATCACCTGTTCATTACCAATCTTGCCAGGAGTATCTCCGATCCTATCACCTGGAAACTACACCTCCATGCTGCTTTCCATTATCAACACGGAAATCTTGGTGAATTCCACATTCTTCCCTCCAGGCAGAAATTTTGTCCTTCCACTAAAGTTACAAGTTGACGGAATCAAGTTACAAGTTGACGGAATCGGGACATCAGCTCCTCACAAATAGTTTATCAGTTCATCTTCGCTCAACAACCATTATCAAACCATGGAGCAACAGTGGAAGTTAAAATATGAAATATTCAAATAGGAAAGAACTCAGAACACCAATGTTTGAATACATATGTGCCATTACCTAATGTCAAATTGCCATTTTAATTTGTACTATATGTCACAATAAACATCACATATTGTACATTGTAATGACTGAAACCACAAAGTTTATTTCACACATAGCTCATGTCACAACTTTTTGTGTGAGAAAAGCCACATTCTTTTGGAATGAATTCCATGTTGGATTTATATGCTTTGGGACTGTTATTAGTAGATCTCTCTCAAAATTGAACACTCTACATGGATGAAGAGAACATTTCAAATGAGGCATACAATGATCTGAAGTTGGTTCTTGAAGTATGTTTCAATTATGCTCACATTTATGTGGATGGTATCTTCATGGCTTTTTACAATGTTTAAATGCTACACACATGTACCATGACTTCAATGTACACGTAACACTACTAAAAAAAAATCTAGAAATTCATTTTTGAAAATTAGCAGATTCTTTGCCAAATCCTTTTATTTTGTTCACTCCACCTAGAAGAAGGTAACATTGGAGACAATAGAACTTGAATACAGCTTAGACAAAATTTGAAGGATCAAAATGATGTCAAAATTACTGAATTTTGAGACTAATGCAAGGATTGATGAAGCCATTGATTATTATATGCAAGTTGCAATGAAAAGCCTTGACGTAACTAATTTTGTTACATAGCCAAATGTCCAATGACAATTTGTTACTATGCAACATGACCATTTATTTATTAGTTAATTAAATGTTAATTAATTTTATTTAAGTTCATTGAATTGATGACTTTTGTATTATGTAACTAGAGATTTAATATGGTTGTGCAAGCTCTAAATGCTACCACATTCCTGTAATAAACAATCTTCTACATGGTATCACAACAAACTGTTTTACAAAATTTCCTTATGGACCATCAAGAAAAATTTGAATTTTCTCTACCCAAACATGAAATGGTTTGTTTTACAATGGAAAAAATACAATAATCCCCCTATTCCACAATGGGAACATTAGAATAAAATAGGGAAACATTGGTCCTACAATTCTCACATCAAGACTTATCCTTCTGTTTTGTTATTTTAACTTCAAAATTTTGTTAAAGGTTTCCATTTTTCTCCCTCCAAGGAATGTCAAAAAAAAATTCTTATGTACTAGAACAAGTGTAGGACAATAGTGGTATTTCTTCTAGAACTTGTACCTTTAAAAGATTAAACATAAAGCTTGGGAAGTAGGTTTGATCTTAGTACTTTCAACTTTGACTCAAAAATGATCAAAATGTTAAGTTTTTTAATGTTAGCAATGTTCCACTGAACATCATGCATTTCTTCCTCACAACTCATATGGATACATTTGGAGGAACTCCTAAAATGAACAATTGTACACCAACAATGATACATGTGGGTGCCTCCATGTTAATAGGAGCCACTTGCCCACTTAAGTGATTGTTGATCTTGAAATATTTTCAAAGTATCCTAGAAATCTTTCATTTGAAAGTTGAAAATATTCAAATTTGACTTAACAAGATTTTACAATATATTATCATGTAAATATTGTTTAAAGAACCTTTCCCAAAATATGTCATATTAAAAGAAATTCCCTAAAACTAAAACTCACAATGTTTAATGAATGTTTTTGAATATTTTATTAAAATCATTCCAAATCATACCACATGTTTCCATTATATATTAAAAACATTTTCATGTAAATAAATTAAAGACACATAACATTAGTACAATTTTTGACACAAAAAATGAAAAATCAAAGCTTTGTTACACATTCTATGGTTCATTTTAATGTGAGCGAAGCCATACATGTGTTTGCAACACACTACCTTCCATGTCCACATAGGTGCAAATTTCAAACCACAAAATGGGCAATGCTTAATAAAAAAATTCATCCTAAGTTGTCATGTTCAACAAGATGCAAAGGAAACGGCATTACACTACTATGATAACCTAGTCCTTACAACAATTGAAAAAGAAGTTTCACAACATCACAATTTTGTTTACAAAAATTGACCTTTGTTTTAAACCAAATAAACCAAATATTAAGGTGAAAACACACTAAGGCATAACACTTTAAAACATATGTGGAAGTCTATAATTGCGTAAATTAACAATTTGTAAATAGTGTGAAAATAGAATGCCTTTAATCACACAAGTCATTTGACAAGTTATCATTGCAAATTTATTATAAAAAACCTCAATTTACCTTATGGAAAACTTAAATTAAAAAAATAAGCTTCTAGACTATTACTTTCACTAAATAAAAGACTTAATAAGAAAAAACCATAATTCAAAATACATAGAAAAATTTGATCATCGAAATGCTTCCAAAAAGTTTTCCTTGGTATCAATGTTAACACATCATATTAACATTCAATCCTTTATTCACTAAAAAAATTGTGTGAAGGTGCATGCAATCCAAATTCATTAATTATGCATTGTTACAAATTTTTAAAGCACTATGAAAATTATGTTCATGAAAGTCCATTATTTATGGTTATTCAAAAATTATCCATGATATTTATACAATTTGATTATATTATATATAACATTGTAGTGTTGAGTCCTTTATCATTTTAATTCACTACACCAAAACTTGACATTTTTTATTATGACAAATATGATTAATGACCATTTTCTATTCATATGGTCACATATGCCATTTTTTGTGTTTAATTATATTCTTGTAACCATGGATATATATGACTACATGATAATAAAAAAATTCATCAACACCATATAAATATATAATAATATACAATTTGAAACATTAAAAACTTATCAATTAAAAGGGACAAGAATTATAAAATAGACACATGTACCTAATAAACATATTACAAGTTTATAATTAATCAAACACATAATTAATGCACAAGTAAATTATTAATATCTTATAATTTTTAAAACTTTAGCTTTAGAGTATTAATTATTTAATGTGAATTTTTGGATATTGGTTAAAAAAATTTGGTAAATGTTCTTTCACCATTTGTGAAATTTAATCCCCTTGACCTCTAAGATGAAGGCAAACACCCCTATCATCAAGCCACCACACTTGTTCTGATAATGAGTTACATTTCATTCTATTTATTAAATACTTCATTTTAAAATTTTGAAAATTCATATTTTATTGAAATTTTGTCCAAATGAAATTATTAAAGTTTAATTTAAAAGATTTTAAAATAATGTACATAATTACATTTATTTTCTTTTGAAAATGTTGCCAAAGCTTTTGAAACTTTAAAATTAAATACTAAAATATAAAGAAAACATTCAAGTTAGGACTTTTTTTCAAAGGTTTATTTAAATGAATATATAATTTGAAATTTTGACATTAAATAATGAAATATATTTTTATTAATGATATCCAAGGAATTTTTGAAAAATCTACATGCCCCAAAATGGCATTGTTTTTCATGTTTACATATGATGGGTATTGAAAAATATATAATTTGATTTTTTATCAGAGTACTTGGTCATGCAATTTGGAATTTTTTAAAAATTGTATATTAAATCATATTTAATGAACTGAAAAAAAAATTATTTTATATAAAAAAACAGAATTTGATAAAATTTATTAAATTAATACTTATGACATTTAAATTATATATATATATATATAATTTTATTTTGAAATATTTTTATAATTACAAATAAATATAACAGAACATTTATACAATTTTTATTGATTCATTATATTTTGAAAATGCGAGGATAAAAAACCATTTGATATTAAGTATGTTTATTTATAAAATTTTAGATGAAAAAAACATGAAATGAAAATCTTCAAGATATCACTATATGAAATAGTGAAGATTCAAATGCAATTTCGATCAAAGTACTTAATATTTTGGTTTTAGATTTCTTTTCAAATGTATAGATCTTGGAAAAAAAGTTTAAGAATGAAATTTATTTATTTCATTTGGACAAAGTATGAAAGAGATAATAATGGTCAAAATGGGTACTTTTGTATGGGGCACAGGATGATTTGAAATCATGTTATCAATTTATCCCATATCCTTTATTAACAAGTTCAAATTTATGAACTATATAAGTAGATAAAAAGGTATTGGTCTATCTCTGATGTTTGCAGGTTAAGGCCATGAAACTCTTTCAATTGTAAGAAAAGACATTTTGGTGCACTACTAAGGACAAAGTCGGCAATTCTCAAGTTTTTTCTCAATTACTTGAATGCTCCATGGATATCAAAGTGCACGCATACATCCCTACACACAATACATGCATTAAATATACTCAAAATGCAAATATTACTTGTGATGAAGCAATAATAAAACCTTCTCACCAAAAAGTAAATTGGATCTTACTTACCTACCTACTTACACTTACCTACCCACCCATTCTTTTCTACCTACATACTTATGCATATTTACTTATTTATAGATTCTATTTAGTTATTCAATGATTAGGTTGAATTGAATTATATAATATATTCCATAGGATTTATGATTAAGAAAAAAATATGACTAATGGGTGTCCTTGGGTGGTACCATTAAGAATGTCACATCTTGATTTTTGTAGACCTTTTAACCTTTGAAAAATCATAGGAAACACTTAAATGAACAATTTCAAAAATTTCTTTTTGAATAATTTTTATTAAGTTCCATAAGATTTTGAAATCTCCATAATATAAAAATTATTGTGTATTTTGATGTTCCTAATCATTGCATTTAGAAAAAGTTTCAAGAAGGTACTGCCTTTTTTTTTTCTTGAACATTTTGGTCAAAAACATAATTTTTGACATGATTTATGAATTTTCTTATGAATTGTTTTCTTAAGATAATTTGGAAGTCATTTTATTGTTAGGTTTTTATTTAACAATTAATTGATTAAATATGATTTAGTTATGTATTTTCAAAGTTGAGGCTATCAATTTTTTAAAAAACCATTTTAATCAAGAACGTAAAATTTTAAAATTCCCAAATAAATTTCAAGCCCTATATTAATGTATGCAATTGATAAACATGAAAAAATCATAATTTATAATTGTGAAAACATTGAATGAAAAGGGTCTAAAAAAAGGATTTGGATGTTTTTGGTTCCTTAACAATTCCTTCAGGGGGTTCCTAGTGATACCACCCAAGGATGGGTTCACCCTAATGGATAAACTATGTGTTTATATTCACTACATAGTCAGGTAGTCATGAATGGTATTTAATGACTATAAACCTAGTCATGGTTATAGTCATATTTGCCATGTTTTAGTTAGTGGTCAATTGTATTTAATAACACGATTAATTACAAATCCTAGAATCTTGTAAAAACTGTTTTGTGACAATATTTTATGAATAGTGTAATGTGTTTTCACTCATTAACCTACTACCCTCATAATTGATGCATATTTGATTGAATACTCTACTTTTCTTGCCTTTGTAAGGTGTTCAAAAACATTCATGATATCCTATTTTGATTTCACCCGCATGTACACAACACTAGACAATTATGGGTTGTTCAACTTCTCCAATTCCATCACTAACCCTATGAGCTATTCCCAAACTTCCACTACATTGTCACAATCTTCGATCAAAGATTGAGTAATTATGTTTTTAAGAAAGATTATTTTGCTTAGTTTACTTATTTAAGCCTTCCTTCTACTCAACTTCTAATACTAATTTTTTTGTGAACTATATCTACTACACAACCACCTCTAGCACACATGCATTTCCCATTTCCAACCAAATTTCCTTCCTTGTTAAGTTTTGTGTGATCCTCATCATCTTTCAATAATTTTGTGTCACATAACCTTTTCACCAATGTTGTTCTCACTTTGTCCACTCTGCATAATACATGGATCAATTTATTTTCTTCCCTTTTATGTTCATTACAAGCCTTTTAGCGATGCCCAAAGATGTAGTCCTAAAAGCAAGAATGCAAAACTTTTAATGAATGACCATCCACAAGCCTTCCACTTTCACCATTAGTTCAAGATCCTTATTAAACACATACCTATAGCAATTTTTGTTTTGAATAGGTTTGAAATATTTGTGGATTTCCTCCATTGTCTAAAGCCTTACATTGTTTTGTCATCTACAGAAACAAAGTACATGACATTTAATAATGGAGTGTAAACACTCAATCATGAAGCACACCACCCCTTTAAGCCCCTACTTTTTTTCAAAAATGTTTTGGGTGATTACAAAATATGTTGGTTGACCTTTTGAATCACAATGAATTGTTTTATAGAATGTCATGCATTTACATGGTATTAACATGCCATAATATCAACAATATATCAAATTTGTGATTAAGGCATTTGCAAGCTAGAGTGGAACAATTTTGTGTCCATAATGGAATCCATTTTAATAAAAAAATTCACACTGTATTTTTAAAGGCCAAAAATATAAACTTTTGTATTTATAAAATTATTCATATTTTTTATAAAATAATGCCACATGTCACTATAGTATAGTGTAGGTTTCAGTTTTTGTGAAAAATTTCATCTCAATTTAGAAAAATGTGAACATGAGGGATTTTGCCTTTTTCATTGTATTTTGGTGTCATTAAAAGTCCATCAACTTTCATATGATATTGAAATGGTTAACAAGGCCTCATTTTGAATTTTAAAGATAGATTTGGAGTTTTGGAAAGAAAATGGTGTTATTTTATTACAAACCATCATTATAATGAATCCATCTCCAACTTATTGAAGATTGTGACATTATAATTTGATTATAGTCAAAAGTTCCCCATGTTATGTAAAAATATCTGTTTTAAATGATTTTAGTTTTGTATCACAATAAATTGTATAACTGAATCCCTTTTCACAAAATGACAAAAAATTTAACATGAGACCTAGTTCAATCCATTAGGGTGTAAAAAAATTGATGCAATGATGTCCAAAAATGGACATTCTAGCTTGTAAACACCCATTAGATTTGACTCTCAACTTGAATAAAAAAACATCTATATAAAACATTATAACATATATGCACCAAATATATAGTAATGGATTTTTTAAGTTGAGAAACATGAACTGATTTTCTATACATACCTTTTAAACATGCATTTTTTTGTATGGTTGTTATTTGGGATATTAAATAAGGACTCAATATATGATATATAAGAACAATAAAAACATATATGCAAAACAATTGTTAAAAGAACTTTAAAACAAAAAAATTTATGGATTTTTGAATTTTTGAAATGGGTCATATTTTCAGAAGTCCACATCATAATCCTTTTTTGGTGAATTTCAATTGTTTTTCGGTCTTAACATGTATGTTAAAAAAAATTCTAAAATGATTTTTCTTTGCATATATATTTTTAGTTCATTAACCACTAGTCATGTAATTCCTTGTTTAATCAATGATACCATAGTAGACTGTCATTTTAACATTACTCTACGAATTCTAAAAAAGTGGTGTACTTGCTGAAAATGCAGCACGCTGGTTTATAAACTCCTTTTTTGGCATCTTTTAAAAAACTCTTTAAAAGCCTTTAAAGTGATTTTTGTACTATAATGCTAGATTTTATATTTAAAAATTGTCAAAATAAATAAATAAGCAAGTATTAAAATTTGTCAAAAGTTAGGTATGAATCCTTTTACATTATAAAAGTAGTGGTTACAATTGTTGAAAAAGTTTTTTGGTGTATTTTTTATTCATTACATTGATTTCAAATTTTCAAAATATGTATATCAAGACATTGAAAATAGTATTGTATAAAGACAACTCCATATATATATATATATTCTAAAATGTTGGATTCACAAATTTAAATAGTGGTTTCAACTGTTTTGTTACATATTTGCAAAACTACACCTAGGGGAGTAAAAGAAGTTGGTTGATTTGTAATTTTCAAGACAAGGTGTTGAAGACATTGATTGTTATTTGGAAGGCACATGTGAAAGGCTTTGATGTCACTAATTTTGGTACATTGTTACATAGTTACACAGTTTGTTACTACACAGCATGACCATTTACTGGTTGGTTAGTTCGTTAGAATTTAATTATCGTATTTGAGTCCGTTGGATTGAACGACTCTTGTAGTATTTAGCCAAACACTTAATGTGGCCGTGCAGTATTTCAAACTACACTCTTGTACTATGCAATCTTCTTCAAGGATGTGGGTCAATGATGTTGCCTCATCAGGTTTACTAATTGAATTGAAAAGAAGCTTAGCATCACAAAACCCATAAGTAGCTACATAAAGGGAGTGAGCGAAGTATGTAGTGTGAATGACCCTGCCATTTATCAGGCTTCATAGTTTTATTTCATGTGTGAAGGAATTACTCTAGCCTCTCAGGACACAAGAACAACTCCACATTGCACTCTAGCAAATGCTTCATCATTAGCAAGCAGTCAGACACTAACATGTCCAGTTCACAAATGCCTAGTAATTGCTGCCTACTCCTCTTCAATTATGTAGCCACCTCTTGTTACTTTGTTTGGTGCAGTTGCCTGTCAAAACATCTTCATGTTCTACAATGTCTTCTAGCTCAAAGACAAGCAGTGCAGGTAGATACAGCTTGGTCTGCCCAAGTTACAGTGCACTCAGAATTGTAAGGGATTTAAAATTAATAGAGTACATTTGCTAACAGGAAATGTCCCTTACATTCTAGTGCATCCTTAGGCATCTCTAAACAAATGATGGAAATAAGTATTTTATATTCAATTCCAATGACTAAACTTGTCAATTGGAAGAGTTGCAGGATGAAGGCATCTCATATTTTTGTTCAGAATTCCACCCAATTTTCAATTCTAGCACCAATTTTCAGCTTCAGCTTATACATTAGCGACTGTTTACTGCACTGCATTTTCATGTCTTTGTTTTGTTTCTGAATATGTTGGACTTTCATCCTTGTCCCACTTATCAGCTTGTCCTCTGAACTTTGAGGGACATTTCATACCACATTTCTGCAGAATAGAGGCTACAGGCACTCACCTGTAGCTGTGTGAATCTACAATTTGCATTTCCATTTCGCAAGATATTTCTCCTTCTTGTTAAAGTCTTGAATGCTTTTGCAAAGGGACATCTTCCAGGGTCTCTATAAGTGAATTCCAAAGCTTATCCCTACAGAAGTTTGTTTTGCAAACAAATTACCTACTACAGTCCTGACTCTTGCTGGAAAAGCAGAAACATGGATATTGACCCTTAAATTTTGATTGTGTTCTACCTTGGTGGACACAATCACTGTCAAATGATGACTTGTGGCTTTTGAATATTCATGGTGCTACTTCAGTAATCCTTCTGCATTATAGAGAGGTTACATGCAGTTATCATTTCCAGCTGCAAGGACTGTCTGCTCTATATCCTATGAATTAAATCATTGAACAGGAGCTAGGTTGGGAACTGCAGAATTTCCACAAGAAGAATTGTTATACACAATATAGTGTTATGTATTGATTTAAAAGACTATGCTGAACCTAACTTGAGCCTGCAGTGAAAATTTCCAACTTCAATTTATTTTCATTTCACTTTCTCCTGAAAGCTAGTGAGGAAGCCTGGCTGTAGAGGTCTAATACCTGCAAAAATCTATCTCTAGGTTACAAATTATTCAACTAGTGTAAGATGAACTTGAAGGTCAAGTTTACAGGATACATAGTATAATCTCCTTACCCTGGCCATTCATTCCTTTCAGAGGTCATGTG
>Ga0209208_10011810_pt1 | contig 11147 bp, 6 predicted proteins | sample S1TSphfallax_3_FD_187694 | JGI IMG/M metagenome (GOLD analysis project Ga0209208, IMG submission 187694) | Host-associated microbial communities from peat moss isolated from Minnesota, USA - S1T2_Fd - Sphagnum fallax MG (SPAdes) (version 2) | ecosystem: Host-associated > Plants > Peat moss >... | reverse complement strand
TGGAAATGAAAGAAGTCAAGGTCAAGAAAAAATAACCTTTTACATAACACTAGAAAGGATCTTAATTTGTTGACCATTTGAACATTCAAGAAAAGTGTTTTCTCTTGTATGTTGGTTGCATGCTTATGGAAATTTTGACCTTCAACAACATGTCAACTTCATAACTTTTTAAAGTAAAATGACATACATTGCAATAATTACCACCATCAAAAAGGATAGTGAAATTAACCAAATGACATGTACATCATAGTCACTTGAAAGGTGGGGTCATTGTACTTGTTCAATATATAGTTAGAGTGCCAAAAACTTATAACAATGTAGTTTTATGTTAGAATCTAAGTTAGAACCTTCAAGAAAATTAATCTTTTTCAAAATAATGTACATTGTAGATATTACATGTATAAATCAAGTATCGTTTGCAACATGAAACATTTCTATACACATGAATCTAAAATAAAAATAGATTACATAATATATTTAAACTATTGTTTTGAGGTTTATTATACATATCACCCTTGTTAAAGGTGTAGAACCATTGGATTTTTGCATAAAGTGTTTTAAGTTGTCATTTTGTTTCATCCACAACATTACATATAATAATATATGCTTGTATGCACAAATCCCAATCACCTTGGTTTATTCTTACGTGTTTTTTGGAAAAAGCCATGACACATTGCCCTACATTATATATCTATGACTTGTGAAAGCACATTATGTGGGGACCAAGATTGTTGTCTCATTGTATTTTTTTAGGGGTACCATGTTTGAATTTCAACCATGTCATTATTGTGAAAAAATTTCATAATGTTTTTACATATCACGATAGTTCAAAGTCAAATGCTAAAGAAATTACATTTTTAATTTAATATGATGTGATGTTAGAATATATTTACACCAAAAAATGTATGTCACAACATAAAAATGCAAATATATTCCATAAATGATTGAAATAATTTTTAATTTTTATGAAATGTGTAGCGTATATTAAACATTGTAATTCTATATTACTAGAATAAGTTTGAAATTTTTGATAATTATCATATCACAAATGGAATTTTTTAAAAAGCAATATTGACCATAAATATGTGATAAATTAAAATTTTGACAAACAATCACTTTCAAGTGCGAGATGACAAGAAATATGAAGTGGGCCATTTTTTTATTCCATTTCAAACGTTTTTCAGTTGATTAATTCAAACCAAAACCTAATGTAGTCTAAAACAAGAAATGGGTGTTCTAATATGACAAGCTTCCTACACACCTTTTCCCTATATCTTGTAAGTGTCTACATTCACAACATTGTTATGCTTAAAATTAAACTTTCATAGGGTAGGAACACAAGTACATTTAGTTATTGAAAGGAAAATACACAAATAAGCTTTTGTAATCTCCACCTTTGAATCTTGATCCTAATCCATGAACCCAAAATCCCTTAAGTTTCAAAAGTCAACTCCAAACCCTAGAATAAACATTATTTGAATTTTTTAAAGTCTAGATGTGTAATCAAACATGTCAATGGTCATAAGTTTAGAAAATTGTAACTTTTGGGCATTCTTGTTTCACATGTTTTTTCAATGTGTATGCACTTAGATGGTTCTAATCCAATTTTTGTTGTCCACATGTTTGATGCACATATTTGAAAAAAAGGTCAAAATATAAATCCTTTACACCTAGATTGCCTAAATCCTTGTACCAACCAATATCCATAAAAGATCAAGCATAACTTGTAGAAAATTTAAATACCCGTACTAACAAATGCATGCATTGCATGGCATTCAAAAATTGAAATGAACTTTTAATTCTAGAATTATTTTCAAATTTGTTAACATGACATATAACTCCTGAAGCATCAATTACACTATCATTTTATTAAAATTTATACTAAAACAAATAAGGAAGTGACATTTGGAAGATTACATCCAATCCAAGTGATTTACACCATGCAAATCCCAACAAAGTGATTATTTAGGACATCTTACATCAAGAAAGAAGTTGAACATCTTCAAAGGAGAAACTAGAATTCAAAGTGCCCAATGTGCACATTTGTTGATAACAGTTTGTTGTACCTTCAATCTATCAACATTTTTTGCCATATAAAGGTTGAGAACACCAAGTGTAGGTCCATAGAATAGAGTGCATGGACCCACAAAAAAAGTAGTTTCTTCAACCTATACCCCTCTTGCACCCTTCTTGATTAGCACATGGTGGGACTAATTAACCTTTCTAAACATTAAGTGTATATTATATGTTAACCACTTAGCCACCCATCATTAAAGCTTATTTGGAGCCTCAATTGTAGATATAATAAACCTTACATAATTGATTATCACAGAACCTTAAGCTACATTATTACGTTTATTTTCCTTAGTTTCCAAAACCATGCAATTATCCTTTAAACATTACTATGTAGCCATCAATGAATTTCATGACATCCACACTTGAAGACAAGCTTGCTCCATCTACTACTATTCATCATTTGACATTTGCTGCAAAAACACCCAATTTTGCAAAATATAATAGTTATCCATTGCCATGTATTGCTTATCAATCCACTTCCTTTCCATTCTCATTCCTATTTTATCAAAGGCACATGTCGTATGTCACTTGTTTATCTAAAACATATGTCACGTCTTCTTTTTTCAAGCCCATCCCCTATGTAGCTTGCGAGACCCACATTTTTAAAACCAAGTGGCAATATCCAAAAACTTCATGACCTTTGAAAGCTCCAAGGTAGTTTAGAAAATTATAATGTTGGGCTGAATTTTCATGAAGGACCACCTCCCTCATTGTGGTAAGAACTCAAATCGGCAATCCCCAATTATTGCTTGATCTACCACATGGTAAACAAAAGTTGTAAACGTTGTTTCAACGAAGATAGTTGAATGTTTCCAAAGTATCTTAGTGCTAGTTTTGAGGTGAAGGAACATTTCGAGAGATCCATGAGCTTGGAAGTTCAAAAACATGGGCTAAAACATAATTTTGAAATCAACAATGATAAAGGATGTTACTAAGGAGTACATGGGTGTTGGTCTTTATATACAAAACCATGAAAAAAATTCAAAGTGTGTTAAAAAGGCTTGCAAATTGATTGTCCCATTTGATACATTTATTTTATAAAAGGCTTCTTAATTTTCAAAATAAAATCTTTTTTACATTTTTTTGGGTGGTCAAGAACTACTAAACACGCTAAAAAGGCATTCACAATTAAAAAGTTATAAAATTTGAATATTTTAGTAATTCAAATTATGTTTCAAAATGTTAAAAATCATTTATAACATGTAAATGGGGTGTAATGTACATGACATATATAAAACAAAGTTGTAGTTTATGATGGGTGAAAGCACATTCAAGTATACATAAGTAATCCAAGAAGTTGAAGTCATATGTTTATACATAAAAGTAAGAAAGTAGAGTCAAAAACTTTTCATTGTGGTGATAAATATTGAATTTATAATATGTTGTATACATAATTAAAAAAAAATTATGTACTAAAATTAGGTCAAAAGTATTTTTGAAATTTATTAGTGGAATTATATTTAAAAATAATTTTACATTAGAATATTGATATATTATTATTATTATCTTGAAGTTGAAAGTGCATGAGTAAATTTTAAGTGGCATTAACCAAGAAAGTAGAAAAGTCTAATAGTTCATCTACTTATTTTTATTTTATTTAAACAACTTGCAAAATAAAATTTGAAAATTTGGATTTTTGAAAAATCTACTTAAACATATTTTAAGCATGTAATTCTTCAAAATCATACCCATAAATTCAAAAGACATGTTCATATTGATCATTGAAATAAATAATATTTATAAATTTAATATGTGAAGGCTTAGTTTATCGTTAGTTTACATTTTTCTTGACAAGGATCATGAAATGTGTATTTGATTGTGTTTTCACCTTGATGTGAAAAAACTACAACCTAAAGTAGTTTGTGCCATATTTTTGTTTGATTTAAAATTACCAAAAAAAAAAAATCAATGATTTTTGAATAAAAAATTACAACACTTATCAAGAAGGACAACTAAAAATTGAAAAAAAATTGTTCAATTTTTTTGGTGATGAAATGAAAGAATATAATAGATTGTGTAGTCACATTTTCCAAATCACAAATTCCTACATTGAAAACAAAGTGTTGAAAACCAAAAAAAATCTCATGTTCAACTTCCTTTATTGAGGTGTTCAACAACAAGATTTGAAGATAACATGACACAATGGATGCAATCATCACATTTTACTTCAGAAAAATCAATAATAAAACTCTTGCACAAAAAGAAATTCACTTGCTTGAAACTAAATGCTTCTTGCCATAACATGACCATTGCTAATTATGTAGGACTTAACATAAAAATAACCACACTAACAAGAACCAAACTAGAAGTATACTATACTAGAAACAAACTAGAAAACTAAGTTAGAACAAAACTTAATAAACAATCAAAGACTTGCAACATTAGTACAAATTTTGACATAAAAACATGAAAAACTAAGTTTTGTTTGTAGGTGTTTGTTAACTCTACATGAAGATTTTTTATTTTCTTTGGCACTCCTCATCATTGCTAGTAGCCTCCCTATCCTTTTCAACTCTTAAAGTTTTTCTTAATCATGTTGATTTTGCAAATTTCCCAACTATTTTTTCCTAACATTGCCTATCTTTCTAGGTTGCATTTGTATTTCCATCTTTAAAGATAATTTAAAAGCCCACCACTTAATTATACTTTTTTTTTAAAAACCTATATTTATCTCCTTCTTCCCTGAAGATTTTACATTGTTAAACACCCACGTTTCTAATCTTCTTTCTCTAAGGTTTAAATGTAAATATAAAAAATAAATACATATACATATTTAAAGGTTTCAAATAGGAATAGGTACAAATTGGTATAACATCAAAGGTTTTCAAGTTTGGCTTCAAGTGAGCAAGAGGGTTCATTCTCGTCCCCCCTCATGGTTTGCTCCCCCCTTTTTTTTTCCTTGTTGGTGTGTTGTGTGTACCAATGTCATCTTGTTCCCTTTTGCTTCTTTCTTGTTTGCAAGGTGGGAACATGTTGTTTTTCAAGCTCAAGATTTAGGTGAGCATTTATGCTCATTGGCTATGTTCTTCTTGTGTCCACATTATTCCCGTGTCTATGTGTGTGTAATCTTGTGTTTTTGTGTACACCATTACATGTTTTTTAGGACCCCAAAATTTTTCTCCCTTTTTCTTCTTTCTTATTTGCAAGGGTGGGAATGTGGTGGTTGGGGCACAATCACCATCACCCAAGCTTCTTCAAGCTTAGGCTTCAAATGGACACCTCCGCCTTATGTCTATGCTCTTCTTGTCTCCATGTTTTTCACATGTCTATGTGTGTAGTCTTGTGTTTCTATGCACACCTTTGCCTGTTTTTTGGGCCCCTAGACTTTTGCTCCCTTTTTGTTCTTTCCTTTTTGCAAGGGTGGGAGCATGATGGTTGCAACAAGAGTGCCATTACTCAATTTTTTTCAAGCTTGAGCTTCAAATGAGCATTTCCGCCCCATGTTTATGCTCTTTTTATGTCCATGTTCTTCTTGTGTCTATGTGTCTTGTGTTTCTATGTGTGCCTTTCATGTGTTTTTTAGGTCATAAAATTATGTTCAGTTTTTTTGTTTGTAGGAATGGTAGTGCAACATCAATAATAACAATAACAATAATTGATTTTACAACAATAGCTTCAAACCTACATCAATAACAAATTTAGTAGCTATGGTATCAACTCTAAGAATTGTAATAATAACACATGTAACAATAACAACTTCAACATTAATTCCAGATACAATAGTAACACATGTAACAATAACAACTTCAACATCAACTCTGGATACAACAACAACACATGTAATAATAACAATTTCAACAACAACTCCAAATATAACAACATTACAATAATAATTTTCGTAGTTGCAACAAGAATTCTAGTTACAACAACACTTACAATAGTAACAATTTTAGTAATTGTAACAATTCCAACTATAGTAGCAAACCTTACAACTGTAACAATTTCAATAGTTGTAACAACAATTCTAGTTGTAGTAGCAACATTTGCAATATTAACAACTTTAGTTGCAACAGTAACACCTTTAAAGGTGTTGGCAAGGTAAAGTAGACAATTTTTGCTCCTTCTCACAAAAAGAAACAAGTAGCCATAAACAAGTTTTAATGTATTGAAAGTAGAAATATTTTTTTAATTAAATGATCAAAATCAAGATAATCTTTAATTTTATCACAATGATGTTGATTAATCACATGTCTAATATGCATTCAAGTAGAATTTTAAAAAATAAATAAATATATATATATTTTTAGGTTGTCCAAACATGTACAATTAAGTGAAAGCAGATAAATTAATGAATATCCTCCATTTTCAACATGATGTAGCTTTAAAATGTATTTCTAAGTTCTCAAAGTTTAAATATTATAGTAGAATACATTAAACTTCTAATGAAAAAGTAGGTTTAAACTCAATTTGATTAGTAATTTTCAAACATACTTGTTATTTATTTTTATTGTGCCAAAGTTTTTCAAATTTTGTAATCACCTCATTATAAACTCAACGAAAAGCACCATGCTTTTATTATGTTATTTTAAATTATTTTCAATCTACTTTCTTTTACTTGTGTCAAAGATTGGACCATTTTTTGTTTGCTTGGAAATAACTATTTTTTTGTATACTTTACCATGCTTTCACCCTTAATAGTAACAATTTTAGTAGTTGTAATAATAACTCCAACAATAGTAGCTTCAACAATAGTTTCAACAACAATTTTTTGTTTCCAACAACAACATCAATTTCTCCACTCTAGTAGTAGAAATTCTCGCAAATAATCTCCAACAACTATAGTTTTGAAAGAGAATCTTCGATAATTGCAACAATTTTAAGTTTTCAATAACAACAATATTTTTTCCATTCTAACAATAATTCATTCAAACTTTAGTAGATAAAAGCTCCAAAGATTCAAGTGAACTCTCTTCAATTTTTTCAACTTGCACATTTGTATTTTGGTTGAGACAAAACAACATAACTCGAAGTGTGATTAGAATTTTGAATCCCTTTTTAAAAAATGTTTAGGGCTTAAGCAATGGCAAGAAAATAGCAACATTGCATGAGATTGGACACCTTAGCCTCATTGCCCTTTCATGTAAATGAAGATGATGTGCATTTGGTTTGAGTTAGTCCATGTAGTCCTTCATTTAGGGGAACATCATCTCCATCTAAAGGTGTTGGTATGAATACCCAAAATTTTGTTACTAGGGAGCAAGATTGAATAACATCTTTGTCGATTTTACACAAGTCAGCCAACTTTTAGACCACTTATAGTTGCAAATATGTTCCATGGGTTTTCTTTGTTGTGAACAATGGGGACAATATTCCAATTGGTGACCTTGTTCATAAATTAAGATGTAATATTTGATTCCCACATGTTGTCTTTCTTGTTTTGATTGAAAATAAAACAAATGGGGAAAGTAGATTATTGTATACAAGTCTTTTGGGACAAGTTTTATGAAACAACAAGGTTGAATTTAAGTATGTTGAGCTTCTAATTGCAATATATGTTGTCAACATTTCTTGCCATTGAAGGCATTGAGGGTTCATAATCAATGAGCAATGAAGGCGATAAGTCATGTATGTAGCCTACTAAAAAACCCCCTAAAATAACATGAAGTGTAATTTCATCTTTCTTTTGAAGCAAAACCCTTTACAAAAAGCAAGATCAAGGGCAAAAATTGTTTCTAGAGGACTTGGTGTTGTTCATGACTAAAAGATATCTCCACTTGAACATTAGTGGATGTTTAGATTACATTGAGGCTTGATCCAAAGTTGGTGCTTCCTTCTTGAAAAACATTATCAAAAGAAAATATTCTAGTCACGGTTGTTAAATGTGAAGATTTGTATGTGTGACCTCAATTTGATGCAACACCTATAGCCACAACTACTTTTGGATCTATGGATGAATAAGAAGCAACAAGACAATTTTTGCTCTTGTCATCAATTTTCTATTTGTAGATTCAATGCCTTAGCATGTCACGATAGGATTGTTTGAGGCCAATGACATTAATGGTGCTAGGTTATCAAAGTAATTGAAAGCTTTGTTGGAGAAGGTTGGTCTCACATCAAAGGTTTTGTGTTATGTCAAAGACAAGGGAACCCACCTAGAGACCATGACCACAACCTTATAGTCAATTATTTCATGCGAGGCATTGAATTTGCCTACTCCATTTGTTGGAGCATGCTATGAGCAAAGTAATTCAATATGCAACCATTGATGACAAGGTTTTCAAGGACTTGGGGAATAGTTCGAATCAAATCTATTCAATCATTGCTTCCAGCTTACATCACATGGCTCAAAAAGTCTGGTATGTTGATAATCATGGTATTGGCATTGCAAACATTCATAGGTTGTGCTTATCTATTTTAAAATTGATCATTTTTTTCCATTTCCATTGTGAATTGTAGGCAAGGGGGGAAAGTAATAGAGGTAAGTTTATCTAGATTCTGGTTTGTTTGAACAAAAATTTATAACTTCATTGAAGACATGCTTGCATCTAAAGTTGCAATGTTTGAGCAATGCTTATCGAGTTTGCTATCATGTGTTATAATCATCATACAAAAGTTTTAATGAACATCATTCTTGAATTATACAAACTTGAATAATTGTTGGGGTAATTTGTGATGCATTGTTTTAAACTAATGTCATGGATATTGGCTACTATTAAATGTTATTGCCACAACTATCAAGTTGTATGTCTAGCTTTTTAAAGATAGTTTGGGTTTGCAAATAGAGGTTGATGTTGTAGAGGACGTGGATATGCACGTGAAAGTGAAGCAACTTGGTGGCAACATGCGATTACAAGTAGTTATTGTGTTGAGGCTTTTTTTGGATTTCATGGATTTTTTCAAGTTGTTTAAAGCCCACAATATGCTTGCTTTAATTTAAAATCCTTAGTTTAAAGACTTGAGTTTGGTCAGGGATTATGTTGGCCATGCATCAGCAATTGAGATTGTTGTAGCATATGACACCCATTTTTTGCTCCCAACCCTCAAGGCTTTGTACCAAAAACTGGATGGGCAATTGAGCGCAAAAATGTTATGTAAAAATTGCAAGACATTTTAATGTTGTTTTTGGAATGGGAGTACTTGAAGACAAGACTTGTTTGGAACAAGTAAGTGTTCTTTTGATCATTTGTAGGACAATATTTTTCTTCTTTGTAATTTATAGTTACACTTCACACATTTCAATAATTTATTTTTATTTTTTCATTTTGTGTGGAAGTTCATGTTCGATGAAAGGTGTCTTGCTTTTGCACATTTGATGTGCCTTTGGAAGAAGTAAAGACCCCCTTCTTTGTTGATCAAAACATAAAGGGCAATTATTTATAATTGCATATCTAGCTAGAGTGATTATAGGTATTCCTTAGAATCATATCGAAACAGAAAAAATCTTTTTTATTGCAAGGATTTTCACGGGTCTTTGTCAACGTTGACTTGGTGCAAATTTTTTGGATCTCCTAATTCTTTTAATTGAAGGAATTGGCATGATGATCTTACTACTAGTTTAGTTTTGACAATATGATAGGACTTGTAGACTTGGATGGGTTTGGTGAGGTTGAAAAAGACATCCTAGATGTCATAGATTTTTGTGTCCTCATGAGGTTCAAGTCATGTAAAAGATTTCATCTAGGAATGAGATATGTATTTGTGATTTTGATATTGTATTGTTCGAGATGCACATGCTACCTATTTAGTTTTGTTTGAATTTAGTCCTTTATGCCCTTATTAACACTTTCGAATGGACAATAGACATTGGAAATGCATGTTTATAGCCTTTCATGTGAATAAAATTGAAGTTTGCATCCTATGGCATCTTCTTTGATACATTAATTTTATTTTTTTGGGGATTTACACATTTTTTACATGATGTGTAAAAATAGTGTAAAAATTTAATTCACATTGTTTTTACACTTCCACTTGTTTATATGGTGTGTAAAAAAAATATAAATGTAACTTTTACACTTACACACTTTTTACCTAGCAAAATATTATGTACATGATTTTACACTTACACTTACATGCCTCACCTTGGCCATTTACGCTTACATGTTTGGACTTAAAATATATACATGCACAACAATTGTTTGTACATAGGTCTGAATGTCTCAAACAAATACATAACCTAGACATTGGCTTAAAAATTTTACATACATTATTAGCATTCATAATTCTAAGTTCTATGGCACGAACAACTAGCTTGACATTACTTCAATGTTCCTTCTTGGTAATAGGTTACACCCAACTATGCATTTTTTCAAACCCATACACCAACTACCCTACTTATCAAGTAATGAATTGTTGGAATTTGAGAGGGATTGTCCAAACACAATAGTTATGTATGAGAATTCAGATATGGTAAGAATGTTATGATATGTAGATCTTTTTAGGTTCCTAAAACATTCATGAATAAAGAAAACAAAAACATACATAGGTATGGAATACTCATTTGCCAAGTTCACATTTGCCAAATCACAAAATCCGTAGCACCCAATTGTCAAGTCCATGGTGCCAAGTGCACTTTGCCAAATCACAAAGTCCCTAGTACCCAATTGCCAAGTCCATGGTGCCAAGTGCACTTTGCCAAATCACAAAGTCCCTAGTGCCCAATTGCCAAGTCCATGTTGGCAAGTCCACTTTGCCACATCACAAACTTTGTAGTGTCCAATTCTCAAGTCCATGTTGCCAAGTCCACATTGCCATGTTGCCGACTCCACATCACCATGGCAACATAGTCAAATTGCCCAGTCCACTTCACCCTTGGACTGCCTTAAATGAAATAAGCTTCAAGCTGCCCACAAATTAATTTTTTTAACAACTGCCCATTGCCCAAATCTTTTCCCATGTACCAAAACTTTTGCCCCAAAAAATCAAACTGCCCCTGATTTTTTTATTTTAGAGGCTGCCCATGGCTCCCCACCCTGCGCCCCTTTCCTTTCCTTTTTCTTTTCCTTCCTTTCTCTCTTTTTTTGTTCAAGGAGTAGGTAAAAGGATGTTTGGTTCATTATTGAAGGCCATGATGTCCATGTATGTCCATAGCCAAGGGATGTCCTTTCCAGCAACCATAATTTCATGATGAACCT
>Ga0209208_10011809_pt1 | contig 11147 bp, 11 predicted proteins | sample S1TSphfallax_3_FD_187694 | JGI IMG/M metagenome (GOLD analysis project Ga0209208, IMG submission 187694) | Host-associated microbial communities from peat moss isolated from Minnesota, USA - S1T2_Fd - Sphagnum fallax MG (SPAdes) (version 2) | ecosystem: Host-associated > Plants > Peat moss >... | reverse complement strand
AAAAATGTTGAAAAAAAATCTGATTTTTCACAAAAATTACCTACCCCACCATTAAAACTATTATGCATAAATTACTCATATAAAAAATGGCAACATCTCCAAAAGTTGGCCACAATTTATAGCCTTAGCCATAACACACTGACACAAAAATTGGGCCTTGTAAAGAGTAATTTCCCTCCCATTAATATTCTAATTTGCATAGGGAATTCCATCCCTCTTATGAGAATTTACAGGTCTTCATCACATGCTCACTATTCATCATCCCAATTTCAGAAGATTTTTTAATTGTCCATCCATCAACAATATGGCCAAGTGCTTTACATTGGGTAAAGCCCATGAATGGGAGATCTATGAGAATTTTGGACTTGCCACTAACTTTTGCCTCATGCAAGTCCCTTATGCTCTTAAATCCCTTGTCCCTAGAGGCCTTTACCTTGCGTGTATAAGAATCATAGCAAGATTAAGGTCATTGTGAAATTAATGGAAATCATTGTTCACTGAAACCCTTAGCCTCAATTGAAAATTTTCTCCCAGTTAGGTTGCGAGATAGGGCTTGGGGGCTCTAAGTGAAGAAGCCTTTAACCAATTGGGAAGTTTGTAGGGGGCCAAGTCCCTCCCACCTTAGGTTGAAGGGAATGGTTTTAGGTAGCAAATTAATCTAGGATTTAGTTTTCAAAATACATTTTGATAATAAGAAAATAATTTATGAAAATTTGGCAGTAAATATATATAGCTTTTTCAGTAGGTTTTTTGGACTTTAAACCTTTAACATAATGAGAATTTTTACAACATTTTTATTATTTATTTTTGAAAAATAATTTTCCACCAAATTATAAGATTACAAATGTTGCCAATTATTGTAATACTTGCTCCACAATGGTGGTCTGACATGAAGCAACAAGAAGCTCTTGAGTTTCCACCAATTTTTGCATTTTGCTCACTCTTGTTATTTTCATGAATTTTGACATTTCAAACAAAAAATTCTAGAAAAATTGGCATTTCCAAATATAATTTAATTACCATTGAACTTTAAATGTAGTACCATGATAAAAAAAAAAACCCCAAAATGATTTGGGTTGCTTCTAAACATTATAGATATCTTAATTCACATCTCTAAATTAAATTAAGATCTTTGAGTCCAAAGTCTAACATTTCCTTTGTCAATTATTAGCTTTAAGGTAGCCAAAAATATAGAAGGATGAAAAAAGATTTGGACTTTACTTATGGTTAATATTGTGATTTGACTAACTTTTTGTAGGGATGGGTTGCCACTATTTAAGTGCTCAGAGCAAGTCAGATCCAAGGGGAAGGCTCCATTGTTTTTGATGTTTTCCTAGGCACTCTATGATTTCTAAAGCTTGAGGTAAGGTAAACCGACCCATCATCGATCATCATCAGCACAAGACCAAACACTTTGATAGATCTTTCTCAATTCTTCTCCATTTTGAGTGATTTAAAATGTTACATGAATGCCTTCTCAAAGCTTTACAAATCATCTTTGAAATGCAAAGCCAAATGACCAGTTAAAAAAAATAAAAATAAAAATACATTTTTAAAATTTGCAAAACGCATTTTCTTTCATTTTGATCCTTCCTACTTTCGAACCTCATAACTTTCTTACTTTGTATTCATTTTAAACAATTTAAAATATTATAGGAACACCGCCTGGAGTGATACAAATCATCTTTGAACTCTAATAGCAATAGAGCAACATACAACAATTTTTTTTTGGGTGTTTGAAAATCGGCCTTTGTAATGTTCAATGGCTTGTTTTTTTGGAGTTCTCAACCCTTTGTACTTTGAGGAGCTGTAACTTTCTTTTTTCGATTCATTTTCGACGATTGTTAATGTGTCAGATACACCAAGAAGAGGGCTTCAAGTTTTTGTTTGGACAGCAGAAACAATGGAGCCCTTCCCTCGAATCCAGCTTGCCCTGAGCGCTTAAATGTTCGATCACTGGCTGGCCGGTTTACCCTAGCACTACCATAACATTTTAAATCACTCAAAATGAAAGCACATATGATGAAAATGTAAATAAGTGTTCGGTCATAGGCAGGAGATCGGTGATGGGCCGGTCTACTCTAGCCACTTTGGCTACAAACAGAAATTCCTAAAAAAGAAAACACTGCACCCCAAATTGCACGCCTTCCCACAAATAAGTAGAACACTTACCTACATAGGTAGTAGGCTATTCCCTAGCTGTAATGCGTGCGGTCATAGGGCAAAGCTAGCCCCTCTACCTAACACCGAACACCAAAAACCACCTCCACGCAATGTTCGTTCGTTCGTTCATTCATTCATTTTGTGATTTTGCTTGATGCGTCTCTCGCGAATTCCGTCGTCTGCTGTTTCACGTTGTCCAACGAAATTCTTGTGTGTTGATGCCGGGATCGCAACTGCTGTTGTGTTGCAGATACCTATCTTGTGCAAAATTCCTGAAATTTATTTGTCTCCTCGCGCGTCTTCTTCATGGATGACGGACGATAGTTCTTTGTTTGTTGGTTTTTTTTGGGGGTGGTGTTTTTGGGGTGTCGATTTTCTTTGATTTTTGTTTTTGGTTTTGTTTCGTGGTTCTTGAAGCGGTAAGGATTCAAGGCTCTGCACTGCTCTGCTGTCTCCTTGTACCTAATGATATAGTTACAAGGGAAGGAGGGGAGAGAGAGCTTCGGTGGCTATGGCTTCGGTAAACAGGAATTTTCCCTTTCTCGGGACTCAATTGCTGGAATGTTCGCTGTCGCCTCCACCCGCATCCATTCTCTTGAAGCATTTAGGAAGAAGTTGTGTCGTTTCTGCCAGAGCACTTTTCACGAAGCGAAACGGAAAACTGAATGCTAACGAAAGAAGTCGCAATAGACGTAGCAGCAGCAGCAGCACATCATCGGAGAACAGGAGTTGCGACAATAGTGATGCCTTATTGTTGGCAAGGAATGAGAACCGGCGAGGCAGGTGGGAGTCTTTGACGACTTGTAACGTAGCTGGAGTCAGCTCGGATAGTGCGAATGCGGAAACGGAGTGCAAGAAACAGCCAGGTCAGTTCTACGGCCCGCCGCTCCGAGGTCGTCCGCTTCCTTTTGGAGCTTCGGCGTCTGAGAACGGTGTCAATTTTGCGGTGCATTCTAGCGGAGCTTCCTCTGTATGCCTATGTTTGTTCACGGAATCCGACTTACAACAGGTATGCAACTGATTCCTTCATCATCAGTAATGTCAGGTTTAAGCAATTGCAGGGCTTTCATTCTCATAGAGGACATGTTATTAGTCATGAGAGAGAATGAAGAAAAGACTAATTTGTCAGTCTGATGAAAAAATGCTGCATTTCTGTTAGCCTTCAGCCTGCCGTTAATCAATCTCAATATACAACCTTGAGGGGTCCATGTTGAGGCATGACAATGTGCAGCATTAGGGTATGTGTTCCATGATGAACACTAGTACTGCACCAATGTACTGCATCTCTTTGGCATAGTTTTCTATTTTCATTAAGAACCTCTGTTCAACACTTCAGGGTAAAGTTAGCAAGGAGGTGCAGCTGGATCCAGTTTTCAATCGGACTGGAGATGTATGGCACATCTTCCTGCCAGATATAGCACCAAACCTTTTGTATGGCTATTGTGTCAATGGTCACTTCAGCCCAGAAGAAGGCACTTGCTATGATGCTAAGAGAGTTCTTATTGATCCCTATGCAAAGGTGAGGTTCAGTTCCAAGTTGATTGGCAAAGATTTTGTTGTTCTGTTTTCCTTTTGTTAACAGATCTTGAATCTCTGACCATGTTTTTCCTTGGCAAAGTTATTCTGTGTTTCAAAGTTACAAGTTGTCAAGCACCCTGGGCTAATATAGGCTTTAGGTGCTTGAGCTCCCCAGATAACAATGCTACAAAAGGCTAGTAGAGCCCATTTCTGAAAGGAAGCAGAGGGCAGAGGCTCTTGGTGTCTCATTTTAGGTCAAAAGCTACAAATTTTAGGTGGAAATCAAGCTTGAGAATGGACTCATTGGGCTGGTGGATTTGTAGGCAGTGATCAGTCGAGGAACCTATGGAGTATTGGGTGCTGAAGGCAATTGTTGGCCACAGATGGCTGGTATGGTGCCAGATCTAGAAGATGAGGTACTGTACATAGTTGTCTATCATCCAACATGAAAGCACACTGTGCAAAGATGTGGTCCATGGAACTGAAGAGTAAAATGCAGAAAGAGACTGATTTTGGTTCTTGTACTTGTGGCTCCTGGATGACAGCAATTTGATTGGGAAGGGGACTTTCCACCAGGCCTTCATCAGAAGGACTTAGTTATATATGAAATGCACATCCGGGGTTTCACTCGTCATACTTCTAGTAAGGTGGAACACTCAGGAACTTACCTCGGCTTGGTTGAAAAGCTGTCTCATCTTAAGGTGCATTTCTTACTGCAAAGCTCCTCTTTGGTCATGGATGATGTTGTAATCCTCACCATGTCAAATTCTTTGCTCTTTCATGTTTCAAATCTATAAGGCTTCATATCATGACACTCAGAGATTTGCAGAGAGGTCTTGGCTGTGCATGCAGGAGTTAGGTATCAATGCCATTGAGCTAATGCCAAGCCATGAATTCAATGAGCTGGAGTATTATGCATACAACCCTGTCATGGGTGATTACAAGTAAGTCTTGCTTCCTGTTTATTCTGACATTGTAAATCCCAACCAGCAAGCATAAATCAATAACCTGGAATGCATTTTGGGGCAGAATCAACCAGCTCCTACACATGATTTGTCTTCAATCATTAATTTTTTTTTTTGCACAGGATGAACTTTTGGGGCTACTCATCAATCAATTTCTTTTCACCTATGACACGGTATGCAGCAGCTGGTATAAGAAATTGTGGTAGGGATGCTATCAATGAGTTCAAAACCCTTGTGAGGGAGGCACACAAACTTGGGATTGAGGCAAGTAACTCACAAATTATGCTCCTTCATGAAGGCTATGTTAATGAACTCTTTCTTTTGTGCTTGTGTATTGCCACTATAGTATTGCCACACAGCATCATCCCTTTACAAAGAAACCACTCTTCCTATTTGAATTCCAAGGAACTTGCACTCATGATGTACAGAGGAATTGCGATAATTGGCATTGCTATTGAATACAATATCCTCATATAAGACAAACATATCTGCAGGTTTTTATGGATGTTGTGTTCAATCATACCGCAGAAGGCAATGAAATGGGCCCAACAATTTCCTTCAGAGGCTTTGATAACCGTGTATACTACATGATTGCACCCAAGGTTTACACAACAACCTCTAGGTCTCACTTGCAGTCTTGTTACCTTTGTTGGTTTCTTCATCATTCTGGTTTCTAGCTTTTACTGGTCCTCTTGTTTGATGCACTTTATCTTGTCCTTGTTCAAAATAGCTCACTTCATTTCAGGGCTAGGTTCTCTATTTTTCTGGTGAATTTGACTGTACACTTACTCATCTTTGATTCATAATTGATTGACTCATATTCCTATTTTCCTTTCATTTATACTTGAAACCAGGTGAATGTGGCCTGCTCTTGGCTTCCTTCAAAATTATGTCCAAATTCACACTTGCATTGAAGGACACTTAGACTCTTCTCCATGTATGAAACCCAAGGTCTTAATTGTCAACATGCTCTTTTGAGTATCTCATGAAATCACAAGTTGTCATGGGAAATAGGAAGGAATTGCTAATGTTTCTACCTGTTGGTCTTGGTACTCAGCAAATTAATATAGACTTGGCATATCTTCATTAAGCATCCAGATTGCTTCTGCCATTTATTTCTCAATCGCCCACTCTGGCAGCCTGGATGAAGACAAGGTGAAAATGATGTATTCACTTATGGTGTAATGACAACATGAGGATGATGTTTTATGGTCAGGGAGAATTCTATAACTACTCTGGTTGTGGGAACACATTCAATTGTAATCATCCCATTGTGCGTCGGTTTATTGTTGACTGTCTGAGGTACTTTTTCCTCCTTTCTCTGGATTTGTTTGCCAAAGTGAGGGCTTGGCAGTTGTATGACAAATGAGATTTATTTTCATTCCACCCTAAAACAAACCACACTTGCAATGTTGAGATGTGTAGTTTGTGATGTTTCAGTACAGCCAAATTTTTCTGAATGTGCAATTCATCCTTGCTAGTCCTCATCAGCAGAGTGAAGCTCCAACAGAATATTTCTCTAACAAAAGAGAAGATGATGGTGGCAGGTACTGGGTCACTGAAATGCACATTGATGGATTTCGGTTTGATTTGGCCTCTATAATGACTCGAGCCAGCAGGTCATTTGTTTACTACAAATGCTGATTTACAGAACCATTTGCATTGTGATTGTATATTCTTGAGATAAGAAGTTTGGCTGTCATGTAAGCTTTCATGACTTCTCATATTGTCTGCATATGGCCTATATGACAAGGTCATCTGTAAAATTCCTAGGAGGTCAGACCTGGAGCTTACACACAATGCATGGGGGCACCTGCAGCCTGTGGGACAGGGCCAATGTATATGGGAACACAAAGTATATTGAGGGTGATGTGGTGACCACAGGCACTCCGTTAAGTGAGCCACCTTTGATTGACATGATGAGCAATGACCCCATCCTTTGTGGTGTCAAGGTACATATATGCCTTTTATTTAGTCTGTTGACATTTTTGCTTCTTGATGAAAAAATCCATGTCATATTATTTTCACAACTAGCTTCTTTTGAACAATGATTGTGAGAGGCATCCTGATTCAATGATTCTGTGACAACTCAATGGATAGGATGCCAGTCAGCCTCTTCCTTTCAGTTCACCACAAAAAATCTGACCACTTTGTAGTGTGAAAATCAACAAACTGGACAATTGGAAATTTAAAGTCTCAAGTACTACCTTTACAAGTTAGTACTGCAGCTCAGAAATTGATGTGGCAGCTAGTAGCAGAGGCATGGGACTCAGGTGGCCTTTATCAAGTAGGCAGCTTCCCACATTGGGGTGTGTGGTCAGAGTGGAATGGACAGGTATGTCTATTCTCTACATGCTTCTCTTGCAATACTGGCTTTTGATAGATATTCTGCTAATTTTGTACAGTTGTACTACAATCAACACTTTTCCTTTGAGAAATGTTTAATTGTATTCTTTTTGAGTTTCTCTCATATTGTATCCTCTGTGATTTGAACTTATGACCATAAGTGGGCAAGGATTGTGCAGTTCCGGGATGCAGTGCGCTTGTTTGTGAAGGGTACTGATGGGACTGTAGGTTCCTTTGCTGAATGTCTTTGTGGTTCGCCTCATCTGTACAAGGTATAACTTTCTTAAACTAACTCTGAAATACATTAAAAAAAATGCCTTTGTTACTTCAATTTGCCAAGTTTATTCAGAAGTCCTTTTTTTGCACAAGATCTGCTTCTCTTTCTAAACACAAGGCATTCAATTCTCCTTCACCTGGTGCAGGAAGGTGGTCGAAAGCCATGGCACAGCATCAACTTTGTGACTGCCCATGATGGATTTTCTTTGGCAGATCTAGTGTCATATAACCAGAAACACAATATGGGCAATGGTGAAGGCAACCATGATGGTGAAAATCACAACAACAGCTGGAACTGTGGAGAGGTACTTTCAGGGTTCATCATTGTTCAAAACTCTTTTGGTGGTTAAAGAAATGCAAACATAGTGGGGAGTAAAAGTGCTGGAATACTTGCTAACAAGTGATCTTCACTGTTGTGCCACAAGCCTGACCTCAGATATGGCAGTTGGGCCAATGCTAACTATGTGCAGCAATAGTTTGGCAAGGAAGACAATTGTCTACCTATGCAGGATTGCTGTAATCGATTGTGATATGGTTGTGATGACAGGAGGGGGAACTTGTAAGTGTACGGGTGCAGCAGCTGCGGCAACGGCAACTCCGTAACTTTGTTGTGGCTCTCATGGTGTCACAAGTAAGTGGCTTCCCTGTCCCACATTAAAATTGGCCATGCTTACCCAGAGACACTGCAGTTGGTCAGTATCACCTTCATACATGAGGTGGCCACTTATTGCCTGCAAACTGCTGAGCATGCCACCAGGTCTCAGCAATCAAATTTAGGCCTTTAGTGAAAGTCATTGTCCATGTGAAGTTGTAGGTTAATGAGAGACAGTGAAGAAGGTTACCTGTGTCACAAATGGCAGGGTGTGCCAATGATAACCATGGGTGATGAATATGGTCACACCAAAGGGGGAAATAACAACACATATTGCCATGACAACCCTGTAAGCTTTCTCCTTGCCCATATATGCTATGACTTGGATTCTATACTGCTGGCAGGACCTGTTAGGCCGGGAAAGACTGTTGCTAGGAGAAGCTGATCAATATTGTTGGGTCTACTTTCAACTAGCAAAGAGTGGTGTCACAGCCTAACTCTCTCTGTCAAGACATTGTTCTGCTCAAGTGCAGATCAATTATTTCAGATGGGATAAGCTGAAGGCAGATTCAGATGGATTTCACAGGTTCACAAGACTCATGGTCCACTTCCGGAGGTACAAATTGTGTGCAATTTCTTTTGATCTCTGTACAGGTTTCTGCATACAGGGATGAGTCTGTACTTCCAGATGAAGCATTGAATCAATATTCTTAACATTATATCACAGGACCACTTTGCAGGTGGTTCCAATATGTTGATCCTAGGGTTGCCCATGGTGGAACTTGTCACAAGTGCTCAGTAATAGACATAGGATTTGATTGGCAATGGGGGAAATGGATTCATGTTGACGTAGTGAAGTTGGATTGAATGTGCAGAGATACAGTGGCACTGAGGTTAGGAGAGTTTCCAACAGCAGAGAGATTAGAATGGCATGGCACCACTCCAAGTACACCTGACTGGTCTGAAACAAGTCGATTTGTTGCCTTCACTCTGGTACCGATTATAACCTCTCTCACTCTCTTGTTTTGTTGGTGTCTCTCTACCTTTCTTGTTCTGTCTAAACTCAGCACAGGATCTATAGCCTACAAGGAATCTTATGGGGACAGAATGAGAACACATAGACACACGCACTATGTACCTTTGACCTCTAGACAGATGCAGAGAGGGAAGGCATTGTCTCAAGGCACTGTGTAGAGAAACAGGACATACTTCATGTTCTGATGGAATGTCCACTGCAGTGGAACCAAAGTGAGTTGTTAATTCATCAAAACCCGTATCCTTGTTATATATATGCCAACTATACAAGTCTCAATGCAGCACCTAAAGCCCAAGTCTGAAATGTTCCAATCAAAATGGCAGATATTAAATTCAGGGATGAGAATGTCAAAACAGAACATTTGATTGGCCTTTGAATAAAGTTCTACTGTCCTATGTTCACCCTCTTAGGCCCTCTGTGTGTGCTATGGGGAACCTAGAAACAAGGCTAAGAGAGAAAATGTACTTTAAATCCAAAATCCAATGGCTTTTTTAGGGGGAAATCATCTGAGAAAAGACAATGAAATGGTGGACCAACAAGATCAACCTAAGCAATTATGTAAGACCTGTAAGCAATGTTGCAGTCCAGCAGAGAACTCTGGCCATTGATTAGCAATAGGACACGAGGGAGGTCTGTTTCTATCGTCAGAGAGAGCATGGATGAACTGAATGACATTGGTAATGGTAGCATGGATCCCTATGGGTCCATGCTCTCCTCTTTAACCTATTTTGAACCATCATGACACCTGACCACTGGCAAGATTGACATGAAGAAAAACGAGGGTTCTATTGATGCCCTGAACTGATAAGCTCCTGAATTTGTTGAGATGTTCTTCTGTTATCTTGTCTTTGGGATCTCTCACACATGCATATGGCACTGTGGTGCAGCTGGACATGCAGAAAAAGGAGTTATATGTAGCGTTTAATGCGAGCCATCTCCCAGTGATGGTATCACTACCTGAACGCCCAGGTTTCAAGTGGTATCCATTAGTAGACACAAGCAAACCCTCACCCTATGACTTTCTAACTGATGACGTGCCAAACAGGGCAGTAGCATTAGCACAATCTTCAAGCTTCCTAAATGCCCATGTGTTCCCCATGTTGAACTATTCCTCTATTATCCTCATTCTTGTCCCTGAGACTGTATTCTAGCCTTCCCATTTCTCACATCAAGAATGCCACCAATCAGTCAATATCTTTTTGGTAGCTGGAACTTATGGCATTTGTATAAAATTGTGAAAGAACATGTTGCTTAGGTTGAAATTCTCCCAGTCATTCCACTTAATTTGGTGAACAAGTATAGAAAGAGTGGAGTTGGAAGCAGACTGAAGAGGGTATTGTCTTGATATAAGATTTCATATATGATTGATTTGATCATCTTAGATTAGACCCTGTAAGCAAGATCATCAAGAGCTTGATTGTATGCAGGGTCTGCCTAATGGTCATGACTGTAAATGGGCATACATTCACCAGGTATCACTGTAAAATGTGGATTTTGAGGTTTCAAATGTATTTATTGCTAGAAATTGGCTGAAAAAACTTGTAGAGGTTGCCACTTCTTGATATGAAAGTTCTTTTCCCGTAACTTTGACATGTCAAGTATGAAAGAGTCTACGATGGATGTAACAAAGATCTGTCTGCTGTTCAATTATGTGCCAAACCATTCCCATGAGAACTTGACTACACATGGTTGATATTTCCATCATAATAATTACACTATGATGAAAAATATGGTTTTTGATTACTCTCATCAAACCTCAGATTTTGTTGTTATGGTGACATTTTTGGTTCCACCAAACATATTTATAAGCGGCACAACAAGCTTTTGAGATCTACTCCTAACTTGGAGATGAAAACTACATTATTAACAAGGGGTGTTATACTTGATGGCCCTGGCATTCATTAACACCAACAATGGATATTGTGTGATAAATAAGTCATAGCTAGTGGAAAAACAAAAATGTCTATTTTAATGCATATCATCATCGTGTTGTTGCAAAAGAAAAACTAACATGACTATTTTTTTCATTTTTTAATATCACATTAGTTATGAGGAACCCAAATTGAATGACGATAGGTTCAAGGAACTTAGCATTAAAAAATGATTACCAGATCAAAACCAATAGGGAAAATGTTGCAACATGATTTTCAATTTTTTGAGAATTTAATGATTTGTTCTCAAAAGAAAAAAGTGACTGAATATTCCCTTTTCATTTTTTTTTTCCACATTTGTGCAAAATTCAAACCAAAAA
>Ga0209208_10011808_pt1 | contig 11149 bp, 7 predicted proteins | sample S1TSphfallax_3_FD_187694 | JGI IMG/M metagenome (GOLD analysis project Ga0209208, IMG submission 187694) | Host-associated microbial communities from peat moss isolated from Minnesota, USA - S1T2_Fd - Sphagnum fallax MG (SPAdes) (version 2) | ecosystem: Host-associated > Plants > Peat moss >... | reverse complement strand
TGTTGGGTCATCTGGAGTCAAAGGTTTGATGATATGCATTGACTTGACAGTGCCAAACCTGTTTTTTCAAATTAAAAATAACACGAATAGTTACATAGAGTTGCACCCTGAATGTTTACCATACAACTGTCCTCATCACACAAGTGGAACACACAGCACAATATCCCCATAGATCAGGGTCGAGTGTCCAATGCACCCAAGAAACCATGTGAGAAATCTTGAGGCAAGCCAGGTCATTTCCAAATGCTTGTGCGAACTATATGCCAACTGTATCTCTGCCACACAGAAAATCCATATTGTTTGCTTCTTTGCAAACATATTTCCTACAAAGGAAGGAAAATGGGGGAACCCATCAATGTGCTTGGTCAAAACCAATCATGTGCCACCTGTAGATAGGAAGAAAAACCCTAGAGTTGCTGCTAACCTGAGACATTCGAGTCGCACATCCTCCATTAGTTCCTTGACATCTTCCTCAGTCATTGTTAATATCTCCTCCTCAGTCACCTGCATCATGTGAGGAGTGTCTATGTTATAGACAAATCAGGAATCCAACCCTCTTTGTGAACCCCATTTCTAAGCATGTCAGAGGTGAACAAAGGAATGAATGCATGTTGTTTGCAACCACACGATAATAGGATGTCAACAGAAGAAGTCATGGCCAGGCATACCAGGTTACGAAGCTCCAAAATTCGTGTGGCTGTCTGTAGTAGAGGCTTTGCCTGCTCTGGAACTCCATAGAAGGGAGTCTCAGCAGAAGCAACCTTAAAACCCAACAAAAAAATAAAGCCATTGTTAGAAGATATGACAAGCTTCCTATTGTGCACTAAGATACTTGAGATTCTTGACCAAAGAGATCTCGTACAACAGCTTGGGATGTCAACAAGAATCTCAAAAACTCTTAGTCATGACTTGCATCTGCTTCAGAGACACAGATTGAACAGATTAGTAGTATAAACAGGTAGGATTTCCTGGTCATGTTTAAGAGAAAACCAACCTCGGTGCCAGCATCTGGTGTTGCTTGTATCACTGTTAGAATTGTACTACCGAGGCGCATGCCATTAAGGCCAGCACAAGCTCTCAATGTCACCATTGGATCCAGGTACTGCAAACAGAAAGGACAAACAGATGTCAAGTCAAAGTTGGGTCAGAAAACAAGCCACATGTGATATAACATCAACAACACTTCTTAAAAGGGTCACTTTACAGAAACCTATTTGAAGTAAAGATTTTTTCAGAATGCCTGAAAAGATGCACAGGAAGAACAGACAGCATTGAGTACTTGATAACTAGCAAACAAGAATTCAAAGGAGTATCAATACACAAACCAGGGAGGGATGCCACCAAAAAAACATTCCCAGAAACTATAAGCAACCAGTAGATGCCTAGACAAGGGCACTAACCTCAAGAAATGCGAAAGACTGTGGGGGTCGTGTTCGTGTATCAACCTCCCAATGATATGCCTTCAGCTGTCCAAATGCTGTCACAATCTCCTTGACCTGTTGCAATAGAGATGGAACACTCCACATTCTCTAAGGGAGAGAATACAAGACATTTGAAAGCAACAATACTTGTAAACATAGAACACACTGGCATGCCCACTGACAAAAAATGTGAGATTGTGTGTGTGTTTGAAGAATCGTGAACAGACTTGCAAATCTAAACAAAGAATAGCTGCATTTGCCTTCTCACCTTGTCTGATGTCAGTGATGAAGATATGCCACCAAGAAAGACCTGCGATTGTGTGGACCCAAATCAATGCCTATCAACTTTTTCCTTCTTGAACAAACTTACTCTACTGATATGACAGGATTGGAAAAGCAGAACATGAAGACTAATCATACACAATTCCTCCTGCATCAATTTCACATGCCTGATGCCTGTTTTGACTTGTAAAAACCACACCAACAGGCATTTGTGTTTGGTTTCACTCAGAGAGAAATTACCTGATTTGCAGAGCCACCAAAAGTTAAACCAAAACTGAGGCAATGCAGTCTCAATAAAGTAGAGAGAAAAAACAACAGCGTACCTTATGTGGTGAGTCGGCTACTACACTGGACACTAAATCAATCTTCGGCTGCGCAATCTCACTTCCTCCATTCTGCAGCACAATGGTGACTGTCTGAATCCAAATGCCTGTTTCAAGGTTTTTCTTTCTACCTCAGAAGTCAAACTGACTGCACCCAAAGAGTGCTTGAAACATGAGAGCCTCCTATCCACTCAACAGTGTCACTTGCACTTGTGCTTTTTAAGACTAAAACTTCAAGCAGCTGACTCTAGACTTTTTTACCTTCTCAAAGACCCCAGTTATGAGCTACAAGCAGCACCGACACCAAGGAGTCCTTTGTACACAAAGATCTTTTGTTACAAAAAACTAGCTTCCTCAACAAAGCCTTAGTTACTGACATGTATGTGTTGGTGTAGACATAACTGCCTCCAAGTCATTCTAATATTTTATGGCAGGCAATGAAAACCCATATCTTACAAACTGCACTCTTCAGATAGTGATTGCAAAAGTTGGTGTGTTCTAGAAATCTTACTGCAGGTGGAATGAAATCCTTTGGACGACGGATCTTCAAGGTGGTTCCATGCAATGTGACACCATCAAATGCGAGGGCCACTGTCGCATCTTCAGGTGTAATGAACTCAGCAAATGCATAAGCTTTCTCAACATTAACCTGTCCATAAAATCATGCACAAATTCAGTCAGCACATCCCTTACCAAGTGTGAAGTATGCGATAATATCCCCAGAGCAGCGGATACATATTGGACTTCCATCTCTGATCAAAGCTCAGCATTAATTCAAAGGTTGTGCTTTTCATTCCTACTTCAAAGGATATTGTTTCCAACTCTGCAGTATGGTTTGTACACTTACAGAGCAACTGATGCAGGGTTTGGTCCCTGCCAAGTGATTGGCATTGACAGAGAGCATGGCTGCATTCATAAACTCCAAGAGCTCTCCATCTGAAACGGTTGATGGCACGTTGCCTACATACAGCCGTCTCAGGGGCCGGGTTGCTTGAGTCAATGTAACTGCCACCACTGCAGGGCTAACCTGCTGCAGCATAGAGGGAATCATGGATGGTACACCAGCAAGTGGCACAGAAGCTGCTGTACCTGGGGTGGTGGACACTGAGTTCAGAGCATTTACAGAGACCAAAGGTGACACTGAAACTAGTGCAGCAGCTTGCTGTGCTGCAGCCTGTTGCGCAGCATGGGCAGCTGCCATTGCAGCAACCACACTGCTATCAATGCCTGGGGGTGCCAAGTCCCACGCCCTAGGTTTCCTTCTCTCTGGAGACCGAGGGGGTGGGGATGGGGTCTTGATAGCTGCTTCTGATCTTCGTCTCCTTGGGGAATACCCACCTAATCCACTTGTGCCCCCACCAAATCTGCGGTAGCGACTGTCAGAGAAAGCTGGCATGGCAGCTCTCTCTCTCTCAATCTTCTCCCATTCTCCAGGCTCTCCACTCCCATTACGATGCGGGGACTTTGATCTGGTTGATTTCTTTCGGTGCGAGGGTGATCGATGTTTGCGAGGTAAGCCAGATGCAGATTGAGATGCAGTACGCTCATGACCTTGCATCCTGGGTTCATGTGTGGACTTGTCACTTCCTTTGATATAGTCTCTCTTTGTTGAAATCTTGGAATGGCTCCGTGAGGACAATTCCTCCTTGGGTTTCCTGGGCTTTGCTCCTTCTGACAGTCTATTATGCACCTTCACAACATGTTTTTCTACCTTTGCACCTGCCTCTTCCTTGTTAGTCTCCCTACGCTCATGTGTGTTGTTTTCCCTCCTTAGGCCATCTTGCCTACCTTCTCTTGGCACTACAAGATCCTCCCTTCTGCCATGAGAATCCCTTCTGTTCATTTTGCTGAAGTGCTCGCTAACAACATCACCACCAGATACCCTACTTCTCTTACGACTTGGTGGTTCACCAGCTTTGTCTTCCTTCTTCACCTCAGGTTTGTCTGCTTGCCCTTGAGATTCATCACCATTGGCATTCCTCAGCTTTTCTGTAACCTTTGATCTCTGCTCTGCTACCTGATGCTTCTTGTCACTATCATACTGAGACTCCTTTTGTTGAGAATGAACACTTTGCACTGCCTCTGGTGCAATATGATGATCATTTGAGGCTTTCAGGCTGATCTGTCCCACAACTTCCTTCACCAAGTTTACTTGAACCTCACTCTTTGGAGCTCTTTGCCGCCCACCTCCACCATCGCGTGCCTCTGATCCTCCATTCCGCATGCTGCTGCTGCTAGTTCTCCTAATCTCAGTTGCATCCATCCTCCTGGTTACTCCTTTGTCCATTCGGCCACCCTGCTCATTATGGGTGCGTCTATGGCCAGCTTCTTTGCCATGCCTGATGAAAGTCTTTGAATCATTCCTGGCTACCCTCTCGTCCCGCTTTCCAGATCTAGCCTCCTTGGACTTGGAGTCGAGCATTTCTAACCTTGTTGTTGTTGCAGTGTTTGCAGCAGCATCTCCTCTATTTGGATTCTTACCTCCATCTTGCTGATCATGTCTGTCATCACCACCACCAACTCCTTCTGAGTGGGTTGCCACACTACCAATGATGGATTTGATTGCCACTGTGCTAGTTTCTTGATTCAATTCTTCTGTATTTGAGACCACTTTCACCACCTCCCTTGCTACTTCGTCAACTTCCTGTAGTGCACAAAATAGCTCTGCCCTCTTCACACCCCTGTAAGAATCCTCAATTAACTGATCCTCCTGCTTTGAGCGAGTCTCAAATGTCTGACTGGGAGCAGCACCCTCCTCTTTCTGAATCACTTCATCATTCCTTCTTGAACCAGATGTGCAGTTCTCAACAATTCTGCTGCTCTCAAGAACCTCTTTGGTTTCTCTCCCTCCTCCTCCTCCCCCCCTTGCATACCTCTCTTTCCCAACGTCTCCACTACTATTCCTTCTGCTTGAACAAGTTGTGCAGTTCTCCACAACCCTATTTGGAAGCTCATCATCTTTGAATTCTGCCCTTCCCCTCGCCTGTCTCTCTTTTGCAACATCTTCATCATTCCTTCTCCAACCTGTTGTGCAATTCTCCACAACCCTGCTCCGAAGCTGCTGCTGTTTGGTTTCCCTCCCTGAGTCCATATACCTGTTGCTCTCCTTACTATTTTCTTTCACTCTGTTATGATGATCCTGTCCCTCCATGTATCTGATCGGACTTCTCTTCCTCTCACTGCTCATCATCATCCTCTTGTGCTTTTCTGATCGTTGTTCTGATTCCTTGGTGTGGTTCTCAACCTCTCTTCTGCCACCTTTACTGATAGCTGCTCCTGCTGCAAGTGGAACCACAAAATTCTTGTCATCTACTACAAAACCCAAAACAATCACACCGACATCAACTCAGTGCAATATTTTAGGGCAAGAGACTCCTGATTCAGAACCCAAAAAAATCTGTCTTTTTTCTAGAGCAAAAATGTTAGCCAAGTCTCTCACCTTCAGACATGGCCAAGTCCAAGGCCTTTCTCTTCAAGACCTTCGACTCCAAAGGATGAAAGTTTCTACTGCCACCGCCATGAGATTCATGTGATGGAGTTCTCACAAATGTCTCATGAACATGAGTATCACCACCATCCATGAGGGAAGATTTGAGATGGGTGGCATTGGAATCTATAGTAATAGTCCCTTGCTTGACATCAACATCCATATCTTCTTGTTCTTCTTCAGTACTGATTTCCCTCTTGTAAGAATTTTTTTCTGGTTGGAGGAGGGTTTCCACTTTACTGGTGCATTGTTGTCTCCATCCACCAGCCGCATGTATATATACCCAATTCCAAATGCTGGCAAAAAGCTCCTGAACTTCACAAACCTTACAGAAACCTGCCAGAGACCCAGCCACAGATGTTGAATTGCATTGCAGGCTGGCTCTATGATGGCCAGAGAGACCAAAACTGCTGCTGCTGCTGCTGCTGCTAATCAAGGAAAGCAATGGGGTCTCCCCAAGTACAAGCTTCTTGTTGTTCTCGTGTGCAGCAGAATGGAGCATTGCAGCATCACAAGGAACAAAGAGAAAGAAGAGGGGTTGAGTGCAATACAAACCCAATTCTGTCGCGCAACCCTACTTGAGCTCGTTGCGGTTCATCCTCCTCCTCCTGCTCCTCCTTGCAGTTTGTACAGTAGTCCCGATTGTCTATCTTGACAATGCTCCTCCTGACAAGCTCAAGAACCTGAAAACCTCACAGCAACAAGCAGCAGCACTACTCCAGAACTAGGGAGCATTTGAAAAATCCTCAGGGGGGGGCACTCACAACCCACCCAACACCTTCTTTCCCTTTACAAGAGCCGGACAAGAACGCCCAACACCCAATTTGCTGTTACTTCGTAAACTCCTGCTCTCGCTCGCGAAAAAGAATCCAAGCATCCCGGAATCGATCAACTCCTTCTTGCACACCGACCGAAAGACAAGAATTTTGTGATCAGATTCTTTGGCAAAGAAGTAGTCTTCATCATCAAGCAATCCCTTCCCAAGAAAAAGAATTGAAGCAGCGTCAACAAAGAATTACTCACAAAACAATTGCCACAAAAGGGCATGGTCCGGATAGCTACAGTTTTGTGACGACGACGAAGAAAGAGACAGGGTGCTGCTGCGAGTTCTCTCACCTCTTTTCATCCTCGTAACCGCCTGTCCCACCCTCCATCTCTTCTCTCTCTCTCTCTCTCTCTGTGCGTCTCTCGCTTGCAGCCAAAACTGTGTGGAAATGGGCTGCTCCACGCTCTCTCCTTGAACCTTGTTTTCTTTCTTGGGTTTGTTTGTTGCGCTTTGAAACCTAAACTTCTCATCATCGTTTCTGATTCTTTTCCATTTACAGCAGCTGCAGCAGCTGCTGCTGCTGCTGATTTTCTCTCTCTTCTATCTTTCGATTTTATTCTTTCTTTCTTCCCCTTGTTTTCTTCTTCTCCTGGCTTGTGTTTTTGGTCCCCATCTTGCTTTCTGTTCCCCTTCCTTTTTCTTCCCGTTTACAACAGCAGCTCTGCCATTATATCATATTTTTCTGTTTTCAAACCCTTGCTCTTCTTATGCCATAACTTTTTCTGCACACCAGTGTTTTCCATTTTCTTCAAGAATGCTGATTCTTCATTTTTATTTTTTTTAATGTACATCTTTCATCTCAAATGCTTGCTTGCGATTCTTGATGGGTTTTTCTATTTCTATTTATTTTTCATTTAATAGTTCTGTACATGTTTCTATTCGGCATTCCAGTGTTTTTTTGGGGGGATCATAATCAATTCTTGATGGCTTTTTTCTTTGTTCATTCCTGTTTTCATTTGGCATTCCAGTGGTTTTTTTCTGGATCATAATACCCATGTTTTTCTTTCATCATTCTTGTGATGTTTTTCAATTGAGGTTCAATACAATTGCTGTTGCTTTCATTTCTCGATCCTGCCTCTTTCTACACAAGTGATTTGTATTCCACAGCAACAAGCAATTTTGAGTATTCCAGAAAGAGTGCACTTCCTTGGTAATAAAGAACCCCTAGAGTCATTCAGTCATTTGAAGATATACTATGTGGTTTGATGCTTTGTGGTTCCTCACCGTCAGCAGCATGCCATTGCATCTTGCAAACATTTCAGATATACAGGTGACAGGCATGACCTGGGGTGCACTTTGATCATGGGGGAGCTTGTGATGTTTCTCAGTAAGGAGATTTTGTAAGCCATCCCTATCCAATGCCACAATTGCTTTGTCTTCTTTTACTTCTTCTTCTTCTTCATCATGACCTTATGGCCAACTCATTTTCATCATGCCACGCACATTCATGAGATTACTTACGACCTGAAAAACAGATTTTGACAATGGGTTCACATCTATTTGTAAGTTCTATGTGCCAATTTGGAAGGCACTGTAAGCTGCAGTTTATCTTTTGATAGAAGCTGGCTCAGAGATTCATGCCAGTTTTCTATACAGGGGAAGACAGACTGCTGGAGCACAAGGTGACAGCAGCCATAATATCCAAAAAAGTACAAGAAACCCACACCTTAGCTTCTGACAGTGTTGGTTTGGCTGTTATAAGAGATTGGTTCAGTTGGGTCAGCTCTTGTTGCGATTCCTCTTATTGTCCTACCCAAATTGCACAAACATGTAAGGCTTTGTTCAACAAATGATCGTAATATGGTATTGTCTTCTTGGACTTACAGTAATAATAGTCTGCAAGAAGCTCTACCCAGCTCTACACAGCTCAAGTGGCCCACTATAAAGAAAATTGTCATAGTACCATTGCCAGCCATTTCTCAAGGTGCCAGTCTCAACCATAGACTCTACAACTTCATTGCCAGCAGCAGGGGAAGCTGAGCCAATATGTTTGTTGCAAGAGTACTCAAGCAGCTGGAGCTCTTCTATCATCCTGATTTGAATTGCTTAAGTTGCTCTTCCCATCACACACCTTCCCATCTCAGGTTGTTGATCAGAACCTCTCAACTTGTTATATGCCGCTCTGAGCTTAGAAACCTTCACCCAAGTTCTGGTATTTTTGTCAGTTTGGCTTCTTCTTCTTCTTCTTCTTCTTCTTCTTAGTCAAATCATCGTGTGCTCCATTATCGAATTCTGAAGACATTCCTGACGTGTGCCTGGTGCATTTACCTTCCATGATAAGCTCGGCAAAAGAGGTTCTGCTGGATAGAAGACTTTACCAAAACCATCACCTACTCCTATCTCTCAAGTCAATGTGTTATTGTGCTGAATCTGTCCAATAACAAACTGCAGTTTCCAGGTGACCCATTTGAGCAAAACCCTTTGTCCCTCAGCTTCTGCACTACACAATATGTTGAAGATATTGCTTCTGACCTGGAACCCACAAACCAAATTCAGCACTTAAACAAGAGGGGGCAAAAGGAACTTGTACACATTGTCAAACAAAGTTCCTCAATTTCCCATCAAATTTGAGCTTCCGGAGACCAATACTTCCATTTTTGAACCAATGCTGAACACCATCATCATCATCATCATTGACCAGCATCCATTGTCATCAAACATGTGAACATACATGATTAGAGAACTTTGCTAATCTATTTTGTTAATACAACTTTAGGTCACAAGGAAGGAGTAAGTTTGAAATGCTTCAATGTTTTTGCTTTGAAAGCGATCAGTAGGAGGAAAATTAGCACAAATACTTGAATTCAAGGTTGATGATTAAATAATCAATATTTGAATCTTGATCCCATTATTGAGGCAAATTAGATAAAAAGTTTGAAATAGATCTAACAATTTAAATTTCTTCGCTAGCAAGCAAAGAACGTCATGTGTGCCAAAGTGCATCCAAATTTGTGAGCATTATTGAGGGAAAAAAAGGGGGATGAATGTTTCTTAATACAACATTATTCAATCTTCCGAGGAAAAATACCAACTTTGTTTTTAAAGTGCGATAATTTCAACATTGTTCTTGTATTGGATATTGCAAATGCCCTATTTAAGAGCTCACAAGATTTTGGTAACCATAGCATGACATAGCATTCTAGATTAAAAGATTGTGAGCTATATTGTGGTGTTAGCATTGGGTGTTTGCAAGTTTTGGGTATGGATGATACAATCATAGCACAAATCACGTTACGATGTGTTGCCCAACTTTTCATTATTCATCCAAATAGTGAAAAGCTATATGATATAAAAGAAACTTGATGTATGCCAATGTAGAAATCCCTAAGAGCTTATCAATCACACAAACGAACAATCGAAGGATTTATCATTTAAGGTGATTTGAACATGACTTAAAGTTTAAGACTCACCATAGATTTGTCATGGGCTCAACATGAACTTGACCCTTATAGGCGTTATTGCTTAAGGAATTCTTAGTATAAATCTTCATGGGAACTATCTTAAAATGGTAATGGTAAATTCTTGAGATTCCTGAAACTTTTGGAATCTTTTTTTTCCATTTTGAAACATTTGATGTCTCAAAATTTAAGAGAAGCCTAACTTTAATGAGAGAACTGATTTTCATGTGCAAAATCATTATCTTATTTAAGCATTGTCAAAAGATTTCCAAGGTTGTAAAGACTCATCAAAATAAAACACAAATTGCTCATCCAAATTGTTCTTTAAAAATGTTTGTGAATATGTACTTGGAAACTTAATCTCTTGAAACTTCAAAGGATTGCAATTGTCAACAAATTTAATGTTTATGAAACAATTTTGACTTTGCAAACCCAATATCATCTCTATGAATTCCTTTCGTCGGCACAACAATCAACATTCATACATGGTTAGACCTATCAAATCCTCCCATAAATATATGAATCTCTTTGAAAATTTCAATCGATGTTGGGTGAGCTATGTAAGTAAATATGCATGAGCAAAGAGGCTTTGTGTTACGATGTTATCATAGATGATATAAATGCCTATTGAAATTGGACATCAAAAGAATTCGAAACAATATGTGTTTAGTGTACATAGACCACATTTGAAACTATTATGGTGAATGGTCACATGTAAAGATAAAATATTTGACAACATGCCAGTTTAACATATTTTTGCCAATGTTTTTTTTTTGGGTGAATTTTGTAACTTTGTGAATGTTTTTAAGAAAAAAAATTATGATTTATAAGGAATTTCTTTCATCATTTATTGAAATAAAAATAATTAATTAGTTGCATCTAGACCTAGGCACTTCTAAGGTTGCCAATTTATTCAACATCAATTTAAGATACTATCAATATGAAGCTTGCAATGAAAATAATCAAACTTGTGTCATAGGCTTGAAAACTACCATAACCAAATAATTCTTAACATGCACAAGAGATAAGACAAACTACAACAAAAACAAGTTTAACTATAAATACAAACACACAATATATTAAAAAAAAGATAATAAAATTTGTATAAAACTATTTAAATAAATCTTATTATTAGTATGAAAAAAGTTGAAAATATGAGACAAAAGGAACAAAGTTGAAGCATAAGGTTGTAGGCACCTTAGATTGATGTTGGATAAATTGAAGATAATATGAGGGATAAATTGTATTTATATCCATTTGAAAACTTAGCTTTAAAAAATTTTCAGAAAAAAATTTATTAGTTATATGGCCCATTAGTTAACAATTTTTTTCAAGGATTTTTAAAAAAATTATTATGAATGAAAATTGGATGATGGTGGATGAATTTCATGAATTCCAAATGAAAGTGGATG
>Ga0209208_10011807_pt1 | contig 11149 bp, 8 predicted proteins | sample S1TSphfallax_3_FD_187694 | JGI IMG/M metagenome (GOLD analysis project Ga0209208, IMG submission 187694) | Host-associated microbial communities from peat moss isolated from Minnesota, USA - S1T2_Fd - Sphagnum fallax MG (SPAdes) (version 2) | ecosystem: Host-associated > Plants > Peat moss >... | reverse complement strand
TTCTTACAACAAGTCTTAAGTAGGTTTGGGGCTTGTGCTGAGTGCCTTACTGATCAAGGATCAGAATTCAGAGGAGAATTCCAAGACCTACTTGACCATGCTCTCATTGACCATCGACGGACATCAAAAGATCATCCCCAAGCTGATGGCCTTGCAGAGAGGATGGTTCAGACATGTAAGAAAGGACTTTGGAAGATTTGCTTCACTAGGAACAAAGAGGATTGGGACTTGGCCCTCCCTTACATTGCCATGGGTTACAGGATGTCCAAACATGCCTCTTTGTCTCATTTCTCTCCTTACTTTCTACTTTTTGGGAGACATCCCATTCCACCATCTTCCATTATTGCTCAAATGGACCAGGTTGTGGACTTGGATTCTCCAACCACTTGGGCTAAGGTCATCGCAGAAAGGGCTGCCCTATTCAGGAGGGTTATGCCCATGGCCATGGAGACTTGTCCATTACACAACATCGAGACACCTTACGGTATGCACACACACGAGGTGGCAGTTATAAACCTAAGGTGAAACAATTTGATGTTGGTGACTTTGTGTATCTCTAGCAACAACCTAATGATACTCTGGACACTTCTTCCAGTCGCACTATCTTGAGGATTAAGGCGATCAGGCCTTCAGGTGTGTTGGAGTTGCAAGGAGTTGATGGACGCACAATTTAGGATCATTCCAAAAATTGTGCGCCTTGCCACTTGCCAAACTTGGATCCTACCATCATCACATTGACTTGGATTCCTCCACTTGATTATCCATGTCAGGTATGTCAGAGGATAGACGATGCTGATCAGATGCTGTTTTGCGATAACTGTAATGGTGGATACCATCTTTTCTGCCTCAAGCCGGAGCTCACTCAAGTTCCCGCCGGCAATTGGTATTGTTCATCATGCTCTCTTACAGCACCTTGATTCCTATTTAGACCATGCCACGCTTTTTTCAGCTCAAGTCTGGGGGGGGATACATGAGAATTTCATCTCAGCCTCCCTTGTGCATTGTATATATATGTGTGTGCATGCATATCTTTTTAGTTGATTAGTTTCTACCTTTAATTGGTTTTAGTCTATTTGTTTAGTAGAGTTTCTTACGGATTCACACCCTTACGACACTGTATGTCATGACACTACACTTCACGACACTTAACATTAAGGCTTATGGTTTTTGGAAGACAATGTTTTTTTATGTTTTATTTCTTAAACTTCCGAGAATTGCATCCGTAATGCCATTTGACAAAAAGGGCTTGAGTGACCCAACAACACCCACTGGTGCACCATCCAAAAAATCCCATTTTGGGATTTCATGGATGGGATGAATTTGTCCCCTGGGGGTTAGTTTACTTGACCAATATATATATTTTTCTTTTACTCCTTTTTTCCCAGCACTAATTTTTTTTTCGCTAGTTTAGTATTTTAAATTTTGGGAACTAATTTTTTTATCATTTTTTTTTCACCCACCGTTGGCCCCAAGTTTATTTGGGAAGCTCCCACCTACCTCCCTCATCACGTTGACCGCCTCCCCACCTACCTCATTTTATGCTCAGTTCCATCACTATAACTCTCACATTCAGGAGCATGAAATCCAAGGCTTGGAGCTTTAAGATTGCCCCAACAAGAAGAGTTTCAACGTGGTGGCAACATGAGTGTGAAAGTAAGAGGATTTTCAAGGTGGTGGCAAAAGTGGGAGCTTGAAGGTAAGTTTCCTTCTCCTCTTCCTTTCTTGTTTTTTGCATTTTTTTTGTTGCGAAAAAGATGACAACAATGTCACTGTTGTCTTCTTTTGTTTCTTTTTCTTGTTGTCAAGAAGAAGATGACAACAATGTTGTTGTTATTTTATTTATTTTTTATTTTTACAAAGAAGATGACAATGGCATTGTCTTCTTCTTTTGTTGCTTTGTAAACACGAGAAAATGATGGCGAATAGTTGCAATGTTCATCGTCATTATGTTGTGATCTTGTAAGCAAAAAAGAACGATGACAAATGTTATTCATCGTTGTTCTACTATGGTCTTGCAAATGGATAAAAACAACAAGGAACGTTACTTGTCATCATTTTGTTGTGATGTTTCAAGAGCAAATGAATGACAATGAGTAGCACAAATGTTATGTCCATTAACTCTTTGCAACCTAACCTTCATGACCTCAGTTCAAATGGTACGTTCAAAATTACTAATTTAATCCTCTACACTTTTAGTTATAAGGTTTCCATGAAAAACTATATTGCCTCACTTTCTACTTGAAGCATGTGTTGTTATGGTTGTGAAGTGGTGACCATGAGACACATGGCCCAAGATTTGTGTGTAGTCATGGGTTATAACTTCAAATTTTAGTTCCAAGTGTTCATAGCCTAGGTAAGTTTGCAACTTGAGGTCAAGGTTCTCAATCTAGCTATTACTACCTGTGGTTATTTAGAGTTGTATTCTATGCAAAAGGATCTCTCCATGTTTGTATCACCTCTATTAGGTTCACATGAAACCCAATTGTCTACATTCAAATTATTTTATCATCATTTGGTTTAATAATATTTATTTGGTATTGCAATAGACTCATATGTACTTAGGGTTATGCACATTGTTGTTCAGGAATGCATGGTTGTTGTAGATTTGACCAAGGTCTTTTGATGCCTTCCTTGCATTATGGAAACAATCCCCCATGATTGGGTTATTAGTTGAAAGGTTTGGATCACATGTACACATGCACACACATTTATCACCTTACTAGATATTGATTAATTTGACTTGGTCAAACATGTAAGGGGGAGGAAAAATGTTAAGTGTGGTGAAGTACTAACCCAAAGTCATGTGTAAGGCTTTATTTGTTACTTAAACAACCTTGAAATGCATGACTTTTTGGCAAGAGTTTGAAGCATACATGACTTTAGCCTTATACACAACTTTGTATTCAAATATGTCAACTTAAAGACATACCCATTCACCAACCCATTTTCATGAGTCTCAACAAGTTAAATTCACATTGGATACATGGGCCTTTAAATCAACAAACATGACTATGGGCTAGGGATGAGAAATTGTGGCGCAAGGAAAAGGCCTATGCCATTAAAAAGAAGTTGGTTCAACCCATGATGTTGTAACATCAGCCATGGAAGGAGGAGTTGGACAAGGAAGGTGGTGTGACACCATCTTTTAACTTTTGGGTGTGATCCAACTTTATGTTGCCTTAAGTTTGTATTCATATGTTTCCATCTAACTTCTAAGATTTGATGAATTATTGTCTTTCATGATTTTCTTGCTATATTATGTACATGTACCCCATGTTGACAACTTGTTAAATGCATCAGCTTCATGATGTTTACTCAACTTTCCCACACATAAACAAGTTTATGTAGAAAATTTTATTCTATGTACTATGTGTTTATTGATGTAGGATGTTCCATTTGATAGCTGAGATGAAGAATGGCATGATGGTTCCCAATTTGTTACAACATGCCAACCTATGGATACACCAAATCCTTATAATTTCAACAATCATAATAGGATTAGTGATGAGGTGGACTTGGGCTTTCAGACAATGGGGGCTTTAAATGATGCATTTGGGGCATCTAAGGTAGTTATGGACACCATCTTGTAACAAGAGGTAGATATAAATAAGGATGGTGTATTTAGTTTTTTTGATGAGATGGAACTTGGTGTTAATGAACCAACTTGCCCAAGTGGTGATGTACTAACTGATACAATAGATGATCCACATTTATTAAGGTTGGTGGCAGAGTTTGAGGTTCTTCTATATGTTGGTAGTGAACTTGATAGGTTGATTTCTACGTTGATGTTATTAAATGCTTGTGCAACACATAAATGCCTATCCAACAAATCACAATGTGAATACACATAGCCTATATCTTCCATGTTCTTACTTGCAATTTAATCAAAGGTGCCACACCTATTGAACACCTTTGCCTCAAATGCAGCATTTCTAATTCAAATCATACATCACAATAACTAATTTAATTTTTTTCATTAGAATAATAACCATTGTGTAAAAAAAAGAAATAAGAACTCAACAAAAATGAATATGACAACAAACAAATGACATAGCGTTTGACAAAACTAAAAGTTGCAAAAACACATGGCAAAAAATACGTTTGTAGAGGAAACAACAAAACAATCATCAAATGGTGAAAACTTAAATTAAACACATTGTTCTTATTATGAAATAAAAAAGACAACAAACATACAATGTTATATTTATATGGGACAAAAGACCTAACTTAAACCCTAAACCTAATTCTAAACCTAACTCGAAACCTTTTTCTATTTTATATTGACTTTAAATAATTTTGACTTTTGTTGATTTCAACTTAACAAGAAAAGATCATATCCATGGTTTAGTAGTTAAATTATGGTCTAACAATGAACATGGCATCAATACCTTTGACATCTTATAAATTCTAATTATTGACCTTTAATAACTTTGACCATTAACCATGGACTTTGATGAGCCATGGTTTAACGATTAAAAGTTGGGAATCACTTCGATTTCCTTGCGTGCAGGTGGCATGTGACATTTTGTTAGAAAATTATTAATAAAGGTTATAACTTTGTTTCAAACCCCATTTCCATCGAAGGTTTGCACACAAAGTTATGGGCCCCCAGAGTCACGGGAGTCGCGGGATAAAATGACATTTGAGTGCTGGTTTCATGGTCAAGCACAGAGTATACAATAAAGGGGAAGGTGGTGGTTTCATCCAAGTCCAAGCCGTGGTGAGTCTTGTGAGTCCATGTTTGCCTGTGATTCATCCGTACACCAAAGTGCTCCAATTACGCACTAACAAACTTGTTGTTTGGTTTCTGTTGGTTTGTGTGAGTGATTGAATTGCTTGCCAATTTTTGTACTCCCCATCCTAGAGTTCTAGCACGTCTCTCTACCCCGAAGTGCTACGAGCCAAGGAACGCGGCCCAATAACTTTTCCTTTCGTTGTCTTCACCTTTGAACTCGCAGTTGAATCCATCAAGGAGCTTGTGACTATGTCACATATGAAACACCATGATACAAAAAGAGAAATAACAACCCAAAAAATTAAAAAATGATATAGAGACATGGTTAAATCTGTTACCCAAGATTCATATTTTGAAAAGAAACCCAACAAATAAATGGGTAGATTTCAACATAACCCATCAATTAGATGCCTGCACCCAAAATCTACACATGCCCATTCATTAGCTTGGTCCAACAAAAACCTTACACACAAACCTATAACCTTATGCATTCAGCCAACTTTTGATTCTCCAATCCCTATACTGCTCAGAAGGTGTTGCCGCAATGCCTATGTAGGACAGAGCCCATAAATAAATGAGGCGTCACAAACATGCTGGCCTTGTCAAGAGATAAAGATGTTGTGCATCTACCTACGGAGGCCACACTCTTTGAACACGAAAAAGATTCATTCCAATCTAAACAGTCTAAATGTTTCACCAAAGAAACCAGTTCAATAAATGTGAAACCGGTTTTAATAAGGTACAACTTTCATAAGCTGGATCCAATGTGATAGTCCCTGTCCCTGTGGGGGCAGGGCCCAATAAATAAAGGGTCACTTCTAACTGCAAGAAGGTACAGAAAGCCTGAAGAAGGGCAGGACTGACCCGGCACCCCCCAACGCGCCTCCCAATTTTCCTCTTTTGAGGCCATGCATTTGTACGAACCCCAATTGCAGTCCCTGACCCACCTGGGTGGGCTTTTGTTTTGTTTTTTTCTTCCCTTCGCTGATCCCCTTGCCATTTTTAATTCCCCTTCCTTTTGCTGCCCTAGCGTCTGGGTTTGTTTTTTTCCCATTTTTTCACTTGTCACTTGTGACCTATCTATATCTAATTATCTAAACAAAACCTCTCTACTTTTTTGAACCTCTAAGTCTTGGAAAAAAACTTTATATTTCTATGGCTAAACCCTATATCTCTTCTCAAATTTTTATTTTTTTTCTAGTTAAACTTATTTCTCCCAGCAATTTTTTTTAATGGTAAAATTTTTATCTCTCAATAGCACCTCTATCTTTTCGTGCTTAAACTTTTAACTCTTGAAAAAAATTCTATCTCTTTTTGGTTAAACCTCTACCTATCAACACAATCTCTATTTCTTCCGAGCTAAAACCTTCTTTTAAAATTTTTTTAATAATTTTTTTGATAAAATCTTTACTCCTCAACAAAATCTCTCTATCTTTTGACTAAACTTATATATTTCCTAGCTAAACTACTACATTTTCACAAAATCTCTCTACATCTTTACTGAAATAGTATCTCTTAAAAAAACCTCTCTACCTGTGGTTAAACCTTTATTTCTTAGCAAAACTTTTCTACTTAACTAAACTTCCATATTTTGATCAAACCTCTATACTAATTTTTAATGAGTATTGCCCTTGGGTGAAATCTTGTAGTAAGTTGACAATTATTTTTATGTAGATATTGCATTATTATAGAATTTGTGGCATTACCAATAAAAAATTGTAAATCAAATGGGTGTACGATATTTTGTTTTCAATACTCATTTGTTGCAATTAAGATTACATCTAAATTAAGGTATTATATATTGTTAGGTATCCTCTGTTTAAACCTACCAATACAATGGTTATTAATTTTGGGATGTACTCTAAATGTAAGTATTACATTCACAAATCTAAATGCTTTTGTGCAATACATAGCTTTCACTATGTAGAAGGCTAGAATTCAATTTAGCCAAGAAGGTTAAATATCCCTAGCTGTACATTATGCATCAAATGGACCAAAATCAAAATGGATCCATCAGAAATATTAACCTGAAGTACAATACCCACATCCAAGGGTTAACATGTATTTTCATCAAGACCTTGAATATTGTTTAAATACTTAATGAGAAGTTCCTTGCAATAATTACATTTGGTTTTTTTGCATCCTCTTCAATGACTATGAGCTTAGATGGAATGATGAGTACATAGATGACTAGTGCACCAAGGTGGTTTCTAATGTTTTGACCTACAATCAATAATTATTGAATAACAATTTGAACTATTTCAATATTTAACATATCAAGTATTGAATTTTGTGTGTGGAAAATCTCATTATTTAGTACTTTGATAATTGAATGATTCATGTGAATATTGATTAATTACTGAACAAATGAATATTTAATAATATGTTTCAGATTTCATAATTGAATATATTGATCATTCAACAATTGAATACTAGAATTTTACTCAATAATTAATATCAATGAATTTAAGAATATTGAATAATTAAATTGATATTGATTTTTTTTGAAATTTTATTAAAAATGTAAATAATGTATTTAGATAATTCCAAACTTTTGAAAAGTCCAAATTTAACAATTGACCATTTTAGAGATTGAAAAATAGAAAAAAAAACTTTAGTTTGGGAATCACTAGATGCTTCAAATATATTATTTATAATGTTTTGTCTCACTAGATGATCCAACAAATGGATGTCAACAACGTTCTGCTCAAATTCAATAGAAAATTTAATACTAATCACCAAGTTAAAAAAATCTAAATTAAAAATTTAGTCCAAAATTAAATAAATACCTACTAATCAATATAATTTTAGAATCACATTATGTGGAGCAAAATAAAGTGATTTAGGTTTATTGCGTATGCATGGCTATGTTTCCATTTTCTTTGAAGTTTCATCTATTGTAATACAAGTGGAGCCTTAACATGTGTTTGTAAAATAATTGATTAACTTTTGTCAAAAATAAAATATTTTCAAAATGTATTCAAAGATTCATTAATTTTTTTCAAAGAATTTTTTCTTTGAAAATTTGAACATATTTTAATAATATAATTGGTGTTAAAACAACCAAGGTAGTACAATATGATAATCCTAGTAGAAACTTGCATTATAACAATCCATGAGAAAAACAATTCACTAAAAATTCACCTGAACCTTAAAAATTGTAAAAAATGTATATGAGATGAAATAGTTGATTAATGATACTAAAATTGTGAATTGCTACATGGGAGCTTTTATTTCCCATTTTTTCAAGTAAGTGTATTGGCAATCATCTACAGGAAGAAGCCAAATTTAGCTAAATGTGGGATAATAAAGTAAAAGTTTTGCAAAATCCTCCCTAGTGTTTATAACCAATAGGAATTCATTGTCTCAATATGGCAACTTTTGCATTTTGTTTTCCTAAAAAAGAACCTTCATCCAATTCACATTGGGTTTTCTTTGTCACCACAATGCAAAAATTTGCAAAACAAGAACATTCATAACATTTTAAAAAATCGATTTAAAAATTACCTGCATAATTGTGATAAGTGACAAAATATTCAATTTTTTCCAATATAACAAGCATGTATGTAAAAATGTTATCCCATTCACATTAATTACCTTTAGGCCTCAAATGATAATATAAACTTAGGAAAAAAACAAGTATTACAAAAGGCATTCAAACCCATAAATTTGATACCTACATTTGGGCTACATCCCAAAAGTGAAAGCCATTATATTGGTAGGCTTTAGTTTAAGGTACTTAACAAAATGCAATAACACCTTGATTTGGATGTAAACTTAATTGCAACAAATTACTATGAAAACAAATGATAATATCCCCATTTGAATTACAAAATTTTATTAGCAATGCCACAAGTTCTAAGGCAATGTAATACTAGCATGAAGAAAATTTCGATCTCATTACAAATTTGACCCATTGGCAATAACCACCTCATGTTCTTTAAAAGGTTTTGCAGAAAGGTGTAAATTAGCTAGGAAAAAAAGAGGAAATAATTAGGAGTTAAAGAGATTTTGTCAAGAAATAAATTTTTTTTGTCGAGAAATAAAAGTTTAACCAAACTTTATAAAAAAATTGTTGAAAGTAAAAGGTTACCTAAGAAAAGATAGACATTTTGTTGAGAAACAAAGGTTTAAATGTCAAGGGGTAGAGATTTTGCCAAAAGATTAAATAAATTGTGAGAAAAATATAAATTTTTTTCCAAGAAATAAAGGTTAGCTAGGAAGGAATACATATTTTTTCAAAAGACATAAATTTAACCAAAAAAAATCGTTTATAAGTAAAAGGTTTAGCCAAGTAAGGCCAAGACGTAAGTCAATAGGGTGGCTAGATGGGAGGGCAGTATGTAAGTCAGGGTTGGGAAAAAAATGATCCAAAATAAAAAAGGCAAAGTTCAACAACCCCAAAAAGTTTACTGTGATACAATGTTGGTTAATTCAAGGTGAAGAGCTGCATGAATAAACACAACCATCATACCGTGGACATAACAATAATTGGTGCAGTAGTGGGTGCTGGTTCATGTTGGCCCTAAAGAAGGTTATGCCTGCCCAATTTATTGCATTAGATATAAACTTGAACTAATTTTCCCATGAAATCACTCAAGAGGGACCACTGATTAACGGATGCTGGTGTTGTTATGTAGTTGACCCAAGTGTGAACTCATCCCTCAACTAATTTTTCTTTCCAAAGCAAGTTTTGTTATTTGGGAAAACTTTCAATGATAAAAATTATTCAAACACCTCAGGTCTAGAAAAAATCACCTTCATTAAATCCTAGTCACTAGGGGCTTTCCAAGGATACCAAAAGTGCACCCAAATTTTGACTATAATTTTTAGTTTTGATTCGAATAACTTTTGAGATATTCACTAACTTCTTCATTGTACATCAAAACATTATAAAATCAACTCAATGCATCATTATTCATTGAGAGCTTTCCAATGGTATCAAACATGTGATAAGAAACATGATTTGGAAAATTTCAATGCAACATACAAACAAAACAAGGCATGACAAACAGGCTGGCCCTGCCAATAGATAAGATGTTGTACATCTACCTACTGTGTCCACACTCTGAACACTAAAAAAATCCATTCTCATCTCAACAACCTAAACATTTTCAACAAAAGACCCGGTTCACCTAATATGAAACCAGTTCTAATTAGGTCAAAACTTCCGAAAGTCAGATCCAATGCCATAGTCCCTGGTCCTGTGGGGGCAGGACCCAATAAAATAAAAAGGCAAATACAACACATGTGTCCTGACCACTATTTCATAAGGTACTCTGGGTTCTTAAGTATCTACTAGAGAAGGGCTCCTGAGTGGCCTTTTCGGTCAGTAATGTCCTTGGAGGGGGGAAGCTCTAGAAGTAACAACACACCCTCCTTCTTGGCCTTTATTGTGCCAACTCTTCTTATTCATCCTTCAGTAGCATGAAGGCCAAAAAAGGAGCTAGTTCCCCCATTTATTTATTTTGGGAAAAAAAACCAAAAAAAAAAAAGCACTGCCCCCTCTTAGCACACTCCTGTAAATGTCAGAACATGATTTCTGTAACCCATTTTGAGACTTTGTATTTGGGGAAAAAATAGTCTTGTCAGAGCATTATTAGGTACCCTGAAAGGCGCCATGTTCACATTTACCTACTACAAAGAAAAAGCCTCACTTCTTTATCGGCAGCTATCAGAGCATCTCCAGCGGTTTGCTCAGTATGTGACCTCGCCAAAAACATATTCGCATCCAGGCTCAGTTACGGTATTTACACTTTTGCAAACCCACCCATAGAACTGAAACTTGAACAGCAAATAGGTGGGGAACTACTAATAGCAAACCACTTGGACCAATCAGAATGATGAGCCAATCAAAAACACTCAGTATCATTCAAATAGTATTCATTGCACTCTTTTCTGCAGTTGCATGCTGTTGTTATGCCTTTAGCACCCACCGCAAAGTATGCGATTATGGTGAGCTAAAACCATTTTCTTCAACCAAACCGGGATAAGAAGTAGATTTCACATCTCCCCTCTATGCTCAGAGGGCGTACATATAAGGTGCCCTCTACAAACCTGCTACAATATTTTTTGGAGTGCTATTTGAATCCAAAAATTCAACCGCGAATCTAATAAAAGATTTATTTCAACTTTTATTGGGTCCTGGTGGCTAGCACAGCAGCTAAAATATCCAACATTTTCAAACCTGGAGCTTGTGGCCAGTGCTTGTCGTACCTGTTGCAGCAGCAGCAACAGTAGTAGCAGCTTTGCCATGTGCAAAATCTTATATATAAAATCACTACGTCCGTCCGTCTGTCTGTGACGGAGCTCGGGTCCGTCACAGAACGGGCCCGGCGTGGGGTGTGGGTCCAATCCAACGACCCAGATTCCCAAAGAGTTAAACCTGCACGGCCAAGATTGACGACGCACGGA
>Ga0209208_10011806_pt1 | contig 11150 bp, 8 predicted proteins | sample S1TSphfallax_3_FD_187694 | JGI IMG/M metagenome (GOLD analysis project Ga0209208, IMG submission 187694) | Host-associated microbial communities from peat moss isolated from Minnesota, USA - S1T2_Fd - Sphagnum fallax MG (SPAdes) (version 2) | ecosystem: Host-associated > Plants > Peat moss >... | reverse complement strand
AGGTCCCACTACAGTTGGGGTGGGGGGTGGGGGAATCTACAACTGTCCTTGAGAGCTATATTGCTTGAAGAGATGATTGCTACTCTCAGTCATCTGCTAAGGTTTATAAGTATGAACTTAAGTCTCGAAGAACTCAAAAGTACATACACAAAGTTACAAGAAATCGGAATTAAGTCCAGATGCTTGTTCAGCTATTGTATATACTAGTTATATACTATTTTCATCAAACATGAGCATAAACAAAGCCTAAACAATTTCAGACAAAAATCTCTGAAACTGCAGAGAAATCTTGAAAACAACAATTTGAAGGTAAACATGACAATGAGTGCAGTCAAAACGTTATGAGAGTCTGTCACAAAGTGTTGGACTGTCTGTCATCACCTTCATCATAAATAGCAGTCATTGAACTGCCATGACTACTACCCACTGACTTCATCATCTTCTGATGGTCAGTGGGTGCACATAAGTATACAAGAATCCACTCTAAATTTTGGACAAAACCATTATATATACAAAATGATTAATATTTCTTCTGACAAAGACTATCTCCATTTCACCCAGAGTTTCAAAACATTTAAGGAGAGCACCTACACAGAACTAAAGAAACCCCACCTTCTTAACCTCACAGGGCCTTCTACTGCCAGTTCTTAGTTCCTACCTACTAAGGGGTTTGTATTCTGCATCCAATTTGTCCCTATGGTGCAGACCTACCAGCCTTGCCCTAGTGTCTCACTAGGAGGGCAGAAAGTGCCCCAGGGGAGCATTCTCGGGCACTTAAGCTTCTACTAAGTGAAACCAGACACACCATTATAATAATTGACCTTGATTGGATTGAACAACACTATTTTTCCTTATGCAAAAGACTCCAAAGTTGCCAGCCCAAGATTTTTTGCTCAGTATCACAAACTCCCAACCGAGTTGTATCAACATGACATGATTTCAAACCCCAACATGTGAAAGAAAGAGAGATCACAGAGCTCACTCATAAATGAAGAAATAGGGTTTTTGCTAAATTCATCACCACCAATTTCTGCAACACCACTCCATGTCATCAGAAGCTTTACAGCATAGCCATGTGTATTAGCAGTTTGCAGCAAAAGTAAATAGAACCACAAACATGGTGACTCCAAAAACTCACAACAAAAATCAACAAGCTACCAAAAGGCATGTTCCCACAACGCTCAATGCCAGCCAGCAACTCCACAACTGGAAAAATGGACATCTACATCTGGGACCTTCATGATTAACTCTTCAAAAATCACATCTCTACCATGCTTCAGACATATGCAACAACTTTAAAAACAAAACCAGAGCCATGACCGTCAAACAGTAGTGCAACGCAAAAATCATCTCCATGTGTCCTTGAGAAACATCACTATTTTACGAAAAGAAACAGACTCTAGACCTATTACATAATCATATCTTTCAACGTCTAAAACCCAGCCAGTAGCTGCAGTGTGCAAGCTCAAACTGAAGACACCGAACACACTTGCAGACAAGAGATTCCCTCTCTTTGTTCCTCATCTGATTCCAATACACATTTCCCATGAGGGGTCTATCTATTACATGTGCAGCATTTTCCCAAAAGTAATGGGCATACCTGAGCATGACAGACAGGTTGCTTCAGAAGATTACCACTGCTTCAAGCCCCAACAGGTGAAAACATCTAATCCATTTCTTCCCTTTTTTCAAATGGCTTAACATTGCTACAAGGAAAGTATTATGTGTTTCAGAGAGACAACACATTGGAATCTCATTGTAGGACCATTTTATGGCAAATGTTCTGCTTCCTCATGAAGTAAAAGATCTTATGGGTTGGCTGTTTGGAGCTGGATTGACATAGATTGAGTCTAGTTTATGGCATTTTGGGTTTAGAGAGAGGAGAGTAATCAATGGTAAAGGATTTCCTTGGCCAATGAAAATTATTGTTTTATTATTTGCATTTGTGTAAAATTTCACACAAGAAATATGGCTGGTTTGTTAAGTATAACACCTAGAGATTGGTAAATGCATTGCTTACAAATGAAGCAACATATTGACAAAAGAGAGTAGGCTTATCAATACTCTCAAGATAGTTACAAACTTAATAGGAAGTAATGAAGCTTCAAAAAAGTTAGTTATTGTATTTTCTCTGTATATTAACACAAAATATTAATCTACCTCATTATACAAATGTATATATATTCCTAACACTCCCACAAGTGTAGATCAGAATTGGATAAATACCTTTCATCCCTAGGAAAAAATCTGAGTGAAGAAGGAGCTTTATGTGGTGTTGTTTGGCCAAGTGGTTCATGTGGAAATGGAGAGTGGAGGTGAGGGTACTCGTGGAATCAAGGTAATGTTGTAGAGTTGGGAATTAGAAAGTGGGTGAAGGTTAAGCTAGTCAAAGAGAAAGCCAAAGATTGGATGATTGGGTAGGACCTTTGGTGGAGTTTTGAATGTAGGCAAATGAAAGCATGGTAAAACAAGGTGTGTTATACAGAATGGCCCTACCATTAATTTAATATTAGCAATTGATATTGTATGATAAATTGGTCATAGCCAAGGGAGAATTTTTTTTAAAAACTATTTTAATGTACACCTTCATGTTGTTGTTTTTAAAAAACCATTATTTTTTTTCATTTTGTAACGTCACATTAATTATGAGGAACCCAAAAGGGATCTCACATTAAATGATGACATGTTGTAGGAACTTATTTAAACACTTAAAACATTGATACCAAATCAAAACCAATAGGGAAATGTTGCAACATGATTTTCAATCTTTTGTAAATTTAATGAGTTTTTCCTTTTTTTTAAAGTGATCAAACATTCCCCCTTTTCATATTTTTTTCACATTTGTGCAAGTTTTCAAAAATGTGAAGGTTTTCAATCACATTGTCACATTTTGAAAGAATTCCATGAATTTTTGTGCATGATGGGTGCCATAACCATCTCTGGAAAAAATAGTTTCATATTTGATTTTGTGGGTTATGAATTGGTGACAAAGTCACTTTGGGGCTGGGTGCACATTCGAGGAGGTGGCAGAGAAAACAAAATGTCAAAATATGGATGTGAATTTTTTTCCAACCAAATTAAATTGAATCATCTCACCTAGTTTCTAGGGGGTAAAATCCCTTGAACCTAGTATACTCTATGATGATTCTCAACACAATATCCCTGCCTTACAAGGTAGGGCCAATAAACAATGTCCTCCTTGTCAACATAAATGGAAAATGGTCATAAAATGAGCATGGATATTGAACTTAGAAATATTCATGAATATGCAATTAAGGTGCAATCACAATAACAATTACCACAACAAGTGTAACATGTTGATAAATGTTTTATGTCTTAATTTTTAAAATTATATTAATGTTGCTAGTTTTTAATGTGTTTGCATGATAATATTTTAAATATTTTATTTAAACATGTGGAGCAATTTGGAATGAATCTAACGAGTATACAATATTCAAAAACACTTTTAAAACACTATAACTAAATTGTGTTTTTGCTATTTAATCTTTTTCTCAAATGACTTGATTTATTATGAAATTGACATAATCATGAACAATGAATATTTACGCCTTTACATAATAAATTTGAAACATTTAAAACATAGACTCCTTTGAACACACATGGAAGATATTTGACACTAGTGTCATTGCGATCTCAAGCTATGAACACATTCTTCTTATCCATTACATATTCAATTTTGACATATAATGTCAATGGTATGTCCTTGTACAATAAATCCACTAGTAATAAAAAAATATTCACATAATATTCGACTTCTTCTTTGCTTGGGAAATATATGGCATTTGCCCTTTCATATAGTCCCAATTCACAATGGTGTGGTCATCCCATTTGCGAACTTGCTCGATTATCTATCCCTTAACTTGATTGCTCAACATATTTTGTTTTGCAAAAAAAATTTGAAATCACAAAAATATAAAAAAATAATGCTTGGAGTCCCTTCTTCCTTTAAAAAAAAATGTTGTGCACTAGTAGTCCAAAACAATTGAAGTCATACACATTGAAAAGAAAGCAAGGAAAAATGAAAATGTTAAACTCCTTATATAAATTAAATTAGGGGTACCCTTAAAACTAGGGGCACCCAAAAAAATTGGCAATCAAAAAAAATCGGTTGCCATTTGACAACATTTCTATGTACTAGCCACATGTGGTTGTCAAATGCCGCTAGATGGCAATTAATTTTTTTCAATCGCCAACAAGTCATTTGGATAATTAACAACTGAAAAAACTTGATCACCACCTTTAAAGGCTAAAGACAACTGAAAATTTTTGGTCATTAACTAATCAATTGTATAGTTAGCAACCAAAAAAATTATGTCACCAATTGGCCGATTTTATAGTTAATGACCTAAATTTCAGTTGCCACATGCTTGATGGCAATCGAAGTTGTTTTAGTCACTTTCAGTCACCATTTGACACAATGGTTCGATGTTGATTGAACCACTTTTTGGTCACCATTTGATGGCCCTACGTCCATGGTTCTTGCAAGTCGTTGAATGGCAACCAAAAATGCCAATCACCAAGGAATCTAGGTCGTTTGTTTAGGCCCGGCACCTAAATTGGGCCTTCAATGGCGACCAAAACATGCCTAGGCCCAATCTTGGGCCTTTGGGCTTATGTGGGTCCACTATAAGACCCATGTACTTTCTTCCATGGCATGTGAGGACTTTGTTTGCTTTGAACAATTAGTGCCATAGACTTGGAAGAAAGTGGAAGTCCTTTGAAGGGCTTTAAAGTTCATGACACCAATTGTGAAAACAATTATGTGTTGGACTTCAAGGCTAAACTTCTTGGAGGACCCCCATGCTGATTCATTATACTTGTTTTTTTTTTGAACTTAACCTTAATTTACCCTTAATTTATCTATTTATTAATGGATGGTGGGTATGATGGTGAACGTTGCAGACCAAAGGAAAGTGGCCAAGGGCCATGGCACAAAAGGAAGATGACACAAAGCAAAGCTCGAAACACTTAAAGACCCAACCGTCCTAATAAATGTTGGATGGCAAAATCTTCCCCAACCTTAGTTGTACACCTTATGTTTGCAAAATGTGCAATGGTGTCACATTGACAAGAAATGACCACTTTCTAAGCATGAAACCCACATGAAAAATAATTCCGCCCCATATACAAGTTCCCTAAATGAACATATGAAGGCATGCATGTTGGAGGTGCACATGGCCATGACGGGGAATCTATTTTTTTCTTGAAACCAAATGCATATGACTATGGCATGAATGGTTTATGTTAAGGTGTGGTGGGGTTCAAGTTGATTGGAAGATCGTTCCAAGCCAATAAACCAACAATGTGCTTCCGTACCGACCAAATAAATTTGCAATGGAAAATATGTTGGCTCTTCTAGAAATTCTTCCAACTCTTATTTTTAGTTAACTTTCAATTCACTTTTAGTTAAATTTAAGTTCATTCTTAATTGTATTTTAATTCATTCTCAGTTGAGTTTTAATTCATTCATAGTTTACACATGGGTACACATTGGTGCACATAAATGAACATGGCCACATGTAAATTGAAAGTTGAGAAATTTCCTTGAGTTATGTGCCTAACGGGTATAAATAGAGGTAGAATTCTTCATTACCTTTAGTCTATTCAACACAATTTTCAATACATTTTGTTTTCATAACCTTTTTTTAAAAAATAAAAATAATTTAAATTTAATTTTCGTTAAATTCTTGTTTCGCATGTGTTGTGTTCTTGTTCTTTTTTTTTTGTTTCACAATTTGGATTTGGGAAATTAGGCCCACCTTTGTTTTCATCTAGTTTAGGAAATCCCATATTTTTTATTTGGTTATTTCATGTTCGTGATAACCAATACTAATTGTTCCCCAAATCAACAACACCAAGTACTTATTGTACCCAAGATTTTTCTCTTATGATGAGTGACTAAATTGTTCAATGCCTTTGGGAACAAAGTCCCCTTTAATCATCGTTGAACATGTGGATGTAGAACAATTGGATGTTGTGGTTCAAATGACATCTTATATGTTTTGACATGATAAACAATTAAAGGGGGGTTGGCACAAGGTGTTAACATATTGTTCTTCACAAGACAAACCAACATTGCATAACATGTTCTTGAGCTGTTGCAAGGGGAAATGGGTGTAATGCATATGCAACTTCGGGAGGTGACATTGGAACATGATGCACTACTTGAAAAATTGGCTACATGCTAAATAAAGTGTCTTGGGTTAAAACAAGAGGTTGCCAATCAACAAAAAACACTATAAAAGGCAATTGTAAAGACCATTAAGGTGGAAAAGGAATGCATAAATGACATTGAACATTACCATCAAACAACACTTAACATGAAGGAACAATATTGAAGAAATGTCAAAGCGTTTGTAAAAGCAACCCAAGAAAATTCAAACCACATGCATCTTGCATGTATTTTGGCAGCATAGATCAAGCTACATAAATGGAGGCAAAGCTCGTAAAAATGAAAACAAAATATCGTGAAAATGGGAGGTTATAATCACATGGTTTGACATCATGGCCCATGATATTCGATATGTTTTTTAACAATTTACCAAAGATGCAAGATAATGCAAGCATAGATTGGGGGACACATCCCAAGTTTGATTGGGAATGTCATTGCCATGTAAAAGAAATAGGGAAACTCTTATGGCACACACCTCAATGCTTCACATAAAATGGGGAATGCGTTATTTGTTGCTCCTCATTTGGACCAAAAGGAACATGGATTTTGGGCACTTGCCAACACATGTACCATCCACAATGCTTAATCATTTTGATGGTGGCAAGGAAGAGATGTCCACAATGTAAGGTCGGGCATTTCACCAATGCCTATATGAATATTTTAGTTTTCAAACGGTCATGCCACAATATTAGGAATACAACATATTTAACACACCCAATAGGCCACAAGCATGGGCCACATACATGAAATGGATTTGGAATGTTAGCACATTTGTTATTACATGGGGGAATCCATATGATGAATGACAATATGATGAATCCATGATTCAAAAGGCATGTGAATTGTTGTATTTGTTAAGGACCAATACACGATGTTGTTGGTTTTATCAAATGTTTCAGGGGTGGTATAACCCAATAACCAACAAGTTCGAATATGGTCCGAATTCGAAACATGATTGGTACAACATGATGGGGGAGGAGATTAGGTGAGGGTTCACCATAAGCAATTTTTAGCTTGAAGACCAAGCCAACTTGACATTGGGAAAAACTAGTGAAAGGACACATTTGAAAGATGATGTGCCTTTGCATTATTAATTGCAATAACTCCTCACACGATCAGAATGTTTAATGAGATAAATAATCCTCCTAAATTGGACACAATTTTGAATGGGAAACCCATTGGGCTAGGAAATTGTGTTAGTTGACAATGTGGTAGTAACATTGGGAAAAGTAACAATAGAATTAGAATTTGCCACTAAGTGCAACATATGTACATTGTAGTAGCCTCAATATTATAGAAAATTGATATTTATGGGGGCAATATGGGCAAACAAGTTGTTTCCCCTAAGAATTTGTCACAATTAATGTAACCTAATTAACTATAATCGTATGTAAAGTTTTACAATTAAAAAGTGAATTGGATGAATGGATATGGCCCATAATTGTTAAATATTGAACCTCATTCATGATAATGTGATTTCAATGATTAAAAAAATATAATTGTAACACATTTCATTCAAAGTGCCTTTGAAATTAAAATTTTGGAATTTGAATTATGGAAATGAAATTGCCTTGTATGAAATATGCCAATTTCCAAATAGGATCCCAAAACAGATGGTTACAATTTTATTACCAAAAAATATATAGTTGGAAGAAGATATGTTTAAGCCACCATGTGGATTTGCATTAAAAAATTAACCTTTGTGTAAGTATTACAAAATGCCAATTGCTTATGATTGTGAAGCCTTTGTGATTCGTGACCTAGGAGGATGACCATTGGCATGATTTGGATTTTGGGGTTGAGGCTCATGGTAATCACTATTATCTGGGGCCTCAATTGCCTCATAAAAAATGTTGATGTCATTGTTTCATCATCATCATTGCACCCTTCCTCCACCTTTCAAATGTATGTCCTATCTAAGGTTGTAATGATATTTTGCCTCAAAAATTTTGTCACAATTTGTTTGGTGGGGTGCCATCCCTCAATATCCAAATTGATATCATCAGTGTGGTCCTTCATAATTCTATTCACCTACAAAAATAATTGTTGTTTGATTGATGGGCCTCTTCTTTTGAATAACTTGTCGTGTGGACAAATCTTCAATAGGTGGCTGAAAATGGTTCATGGAAACTACCACATCAACTAATTTTGACCCCACATCAACTCTGGGCATCAAGGGTTTTGGACGTCGTAAATATTGGCTGATTAGTGCATGGTCATAATCTAAATCACCTTGTTTTGAATTCTCAAGTCTTGCAACTTTAGGACTTGAAGGATTTATATCCGCAACTTGGGGTGCATTTGTGTTAGTGATCAATAGGTTGAAGTTATTTTTAGAAATCAATTGGGTTTCTTAAAAAATAACCTAAGTAATAATTTTTTTTAAGCATAAATAATATTCAACAAGAATACAACGTAAAAAATAAACAAGATTCTAAGTAAACTACTTTTTAAAAAATCATAAAATTAATCTCAAAAAATTGTTTAGTAAGTTTCTACCTACAAATTTCATTTAAAACCAGAGATTACAAGTGCAATTGTTCACAATTTTGATCCATTGTGTGGTTGCCAAATGTTAAGGGTGTTTTCTATTACTTTAAAATAAAACAAAATTATTTTTTTGTAAATTCACACTTATACACAAACATCAACAAGTGTGTTTTTCTTTAATTATGAAAATAAGAAAAGCAAAAAAAATTGAAGATGTTCAAAAGCAAAAGTCCATAATAGATTCGAAAATTAGATTAAAAAGAAAATCTTGTTCATCATTTTCAAATCTTCCTATTTATACCAAAACATAATGTTATTTAAAATTAAATAGCCACTAGCAAGTATAATTATTAAGTAATTCATAATTTAAATTGTAGTAGCTACTAGCTATAACTTAATCTTAGACCTATTCTATCAATGGAACGATGACCTTAACAGACATGTTATTAGTTAACTTAACAAACTAATTACCTATTGCTTAATAATAATTTAACAATTTTTAAAAACAATAATGCTTAATTGGTTACCAATTGGCAATAATTAGTTACTATATATATAAAGTGAAATTTTGGGTTAATAATATGTTTATGCCAAAAGTGCCTTTCTACATGGATGGGTGAAAAACTTTTAAGGTGTACCATTCAGAATGAAAAGGACTTAGTTTTTATTAAGGTCATTTTTTTCCTTATATTTTGATCCCCATCAAAACTAATGAATTAAAGAGTGTGAAATATTTCATAAGTATCATACTTTAAACCATTTTAATTTTAGATTCCATCATAATCATTTATAAATGTGTTTTTGCACGGTAAAAAAATATTAAATAAAAAACACAAAAAAGGTGACATTGTGTCATGATTTTGGTACACCTTAAAAAAATTGGACCTAGATAAACCTGATGGCTTGCTTAAGTTTGCAAAGTAAAGGTTACTTAAAAATGGACATGACATGGTGATTTTATTGACAAAAGGTGTCAGGGCCAAGGCCAAAAGTTGATGGTACAAAACATGGATAGCCATACTAAGTGAAATTGACTATGGGGTTGTGCTTAAAGTCTCCCATTAGTTTGCTTGGAAGTGCTACTAGTTAATGGCAACAAATTCTACCTTGGTTTTGTACAATAGCTCAAGAACTTGAAATACACTTGTGACCTAAAAGAATGTCAAACATATTTTGTGGATGGGCATGGATGAAAGTGGGAACCCTAAGTCACATGGGTGGCAAATGACGCCAAATTATGAAGCAGTTATGCTTCGTTAGGAATTGAAGACACTAAAAGTCTAGTTTCTTGTTTTTTTTTTTTCTTTTTGGTTTTGTTTTGCATGTTACTATGTTTAATGTTGTTATTCAATGGAGCAGCTATGGTGAGCTAGTTTTAATGGTGGAGCAAAATCCTTGTTGCTCAATTGACAATCTTTATGGTGAATGTGAATCACGATTCTTAGAAATGATTAGTACTGTGGTTTCAAGGGAGCAGGAGGATGAGGACTAGGAGAAACTATATGAAGTTGGTTGAGGAGGAGGAAAAACAAAACATTTTTGGGTGGAAGAAGGTAAGTTTTGATTTTTCAAATTGTGAGGTTGTTGAGTTTGTTTGGATTTTACATAATGAATAGTTAGGGATGAATGCCCCTTTGGAATTCTTCTTCTCTTTAACCTAACGCATGTTTTTTATTGTGCCATGAATGTTAGGAGGAGAGTAGGAGGTCTAGAGTTTGTATTTAAGGACTGATTTAAGGGAAGTGATGAAAGAATTTAACAATTTCAAGAGCAGTTGCGGTGGCAGTCATCATATGTGTTAGGTTTTGGGGAACTTAGTGGGAATGTGTAATGTGGTTTATTTTGAAAAGAAAATACCTATGATATAGTGGGAGTTCTAGGGATTTTGGAACGTGAAGAAATTGTGAAGTTTTGATTTTCATAATTATTAATTTGTTTTGAGTCATTGTCCAACTTTGGAATAAAACTACATGATGATGAAGATGGGGTAGCATTTGTGGGGTTTTGTTGTTGAATGATGAAGTGCCACACTCATTAACAACTAGTTGGCTCCTTGAGAGGAAATCAAGAAAGGCCTAATCCTTTGTGGTCCATAGTTTTAAAATTGTAAGAATTATTTGGTTAGAAGGATTGTGGTTTAGAAATAATATTTGTTGTAACCTCCTTTCTACTCCTTGGAAATATTTAGTAAGCCTTGGTGCACTTACATTCAAAATGTTCGAAAATGTCATGGTAAAATCACCTCCCCTTCTTTTTTAGGTGACACAATAATCATGGAATGTATAATAACTCCAAGCTTTTGAACTATTATACAAAAACCATAAAAATAAGGAGAAAAGTTTTGGGGATTCATGAGTCAAATGAAACTTGAATATATGATCATCTTTGTTTTTGCAATAATTTGGTTGTCATAAGTTTAAGGTAAGATTACCCCTATTTTTGTACTTTCCTTCATGATCATTCTTTG
>Ga0209208_10011804_pt1 | contig 11150 bp, 12 predicted proteins | sample S1TSphfallax_3_FD_187694 | JGI IMG/M metagenome (GOLD analysis project Ga0209208, IMG submission 187694) | Host-associated microbial communities from peat moss isolated from Minnesota, USA - S1T2_Fd - Sphagnum fallax MG (SPAdes) (version 2) | ecosystem: Host-associated > Plants > Peat moss >... | reverse complement strand
ATGCTCTAAAACAAGCAAGAATAGGGATAGACCTGAGTCTTGACATTTTCCTTAGCCTTCTGTAATGTGGAATGCTATCAGGGATATAGAGATTCTGGTCAGGAGAGAGGGTAGATTGGTTGTGAGATGAAGGCCACCACATTTTCGTCTCTTGTGGCATCACAATGATTTGGTGCCATAAGGTGTCATAAGGTGCTTCTAGCATGGTGAGAAAGGTAGAATTGATGCAAACAGTGTGAGTGAGACCATCATAGTGAGAAGACTTGAGCCCAATTTTTGGTGACAGTGCAAACTGGCCTGGCAGTGTAGAATCTCAGTAAGCAAATCATGATTTACATGTGGACCAGATGCTTTCCCTTAAGTGGAGAATGTAGGGTTCTTGGTGTTTCTGAGATTGCTTATATGGCAGATCACCTTAGATGGAGTGGTAATGAATCCTACGTGCAACTTCCCTTGTCTTCACGTGAGTTTTTCCAGTCTCACGCTTGAATTTTTCTTTGTAATCTCACAGGTTTCACATGGTTGTGAACATTCATATGTGGTAGTTGGCATAGGTGCAGTTACTGTGGAGTCAAAGGTAGTGAAGGTAGCAGGATTAAAGCTTCATGCAATTTCTCTTCAGGTGATCATTGACGGTGGCAAGTACAATTTATTGAAGGAATTTTGATGTAGCATGTCAGAAGACATTAGAGTTTCCTTGTGCTTTGATGATGATGTCTGTGACAGTTTCAAGATGTGTTACTGATGTATTCCATTGTTGGATCAGCTTTAATCTCTAAAAGTGCGGAGTTCATTTTAGCGGCTGTTTTGCACCGAGATCCTCATGAAGGGGAATTTATTCAAGCTGTCCAGGAAGTGGTGCACTCTCTGGATCCTGTGCTCTCCAAGATTCCCCAGTATGGCCACTCCTCCTTGCGGTGCATAGCATCAATTATAACAACATACATTTGAGTGAGTGAAAAGGATATGTTTAGGGTGCAGGAGGCTAGCCAACATTGTGACTGAGTCTGCCTGGTGCTTCTGGAAATGTGAAGAACTCAGGATGCAGACTCTTGTACAAAATTTTGGCAAAATTTTGAGCAGACTATTGTATACTTATCTACATCCACTGTTGGGAGCTGATGAAGACAGTGGGGTGTAATGGCAGTAGTGATTGCCATTGCAACCCACTGATACTTTTTGACACCCAAAACCTGTTCCCTCAAAAAGTGTTGAGTTTTCTCTCCAAGTTCATAGATATGAAACTGACCAATGACTGGGAAAACAATAGGGTGTGGATTTTCCCAGCTTGAAAATTGATGATATCAGGGTCTTTGTTGTACAACAGTGCATCACAGAAACAGGTAAGAAAGAGGAGATGATGACTACAGGACTTGCTGGTGACAGGTTTGTACATGTGTTAGAGCGATTGGTAGAACCTGAGCGAGTTGTAATCTTCAGAGTGCCCTGGGTAGATGACAAGGGGGAGGCTCATGTAAATCGTGGATTTCGTGTGCAATTTAATCAAGCCCTTGGACCTTACAAAGGCGGTCTTCGCTTCCACCCGTGTGTAAATCTGAGTGTCATGAAGTTTCTGGCCTTCGAGCAGGTAATTGGCATCCTTTTCTAGTCTTGGAGGTAGCAAATAACTGTGAATGCAGTTTCTGTTTGTGGAGTGGGGCATTGCATTCATTTTCCTTTCTTCACAGCAATTTGCAATCACACCTTTTCAGATGTAATACAGGCAGATGCAAAATATCACCTTGCATCTGGCAATGTGGTTTGACCATAAACTACATCTGAATCATTATTTACAGACATTGAAGAACTCTCTTTCTTCACTAAATGTCGGTGGTGCCAAGGGAGGAAGTGATTTTGATCCAAAAGGGAAAAGTGAAAATGAGGTCAGTTCCATAGTAGAACTCCCCTACCTTCCTTGTTTTCCCTTCTCTTCAATATGTGAGTAGGGTGCAGGGTCATTTCACCAATCTTTATTCTACAAAGAAGCAGGTTCTTGCCCTGGGGCATGATATTTACCTTCACAACCCAGGAATGTTGAGGACCAGGCTGGTATATATTCTGGCTGAAGTTTCTTCATTTTGAGCATTTTTGGTTAAAGAAAGTGCTCTATAGAGTCTTGGATTCACAGGATAACATCAATTCTTCAACCATGGTGAGAAACCTTGTTGGATTGCCATGGCAGATAATGCGGTTTTGTCAAAGTTTTATGGAGGAACTTTACCGCCATATTGGGCCCAATCAGGTCCCCCTCTTTGTACGACCCTTTTCCTTGTCACACTCATAAGACCATTTGGGAGTTTTTTTTTTTTTTTTGGTAACATTCTTGAATGACACTGCTCTTAGGAATGTACACAATTCACATGTTCTTTGCTTATATCAAGACTCTCATTCTGCCTTTAGAATGCAGAGTTTTCTGTCCATTTCCTTGACGTTAAGATGGTTGTTACAGTTGGATACCAGTTGACAAAATATTCCAATAACAGTGACCTCTCCTGAGAAGAATACCCTCTGACCATGGTGAAGTTATGGCCAAAGGTTGCTCAGGCTTCCATTCCTGCTCGGCTTAGTGGTCTCATGATGGATTCTGGTATCCATGTGTAGCCAGTATGTCATGCTTAAAATCATTTTGAGATTTATGCTTTTCCTCAACACTCTGTTGCCAGAGAGAGATGGTTGCTGCAGATACATTGACACAGGCATTGTATTTTGCAGGACACTCCTTCTGGAGATATTGGAGTTGGACCGCGAGAGATTGGTTATCTCTTTGGCCAGTACCGACGCCTTACAAGCCAATATGAGGTACATGCTTCATTTACAGGGTAAACAAGATTGTTCTTCAGATTAAAAAGGACGAGGGCAAGTTTGTGCTTAATGTATCTCATTACTTCAAAGAATATGTCTATTAGATACTGTATCTTGGCATGATATACAGACAGTGCTATCTGGAAAAGGTGTTCCATGGGGGAGCTTCAACTTACGGCCTGAAGCTACAGGCTTTGGTTTGGTACTTGTCACTCCTTGTTCTCATTGGGTTCACATCTGCCAGTTGGTGTCCATCTCCTCTCCAATGCTCAGATTTTCTGTGTTTAGATGTTGAAAAAAACATGTTTGTGAAACATGCTCATGGACTCTCTAGTGAAGAAAACAGATGGTTTGCAGCGCAGGTCATGGGACATAGGTGGTCCTGATATTTGCATTGGTACATTGGGCCAGGTGTATTATGCCAAGGAGGTGCTGGCAGACTTGGACAAGGATCTGAGAGGACTCAGGTCTGTTCCATTTCTCATTCTTATATTGTCAGATGGCACCAGTATGAGTTGGTCTTGATTGGGTAGCCATCACCAAAGTTGTCAGTGTCAACTTGTACATACAAATAATTTGCCACTGGCATTTTCCCAGACACAAATGTACCAGACCACTGCTCTTTTGACTCCTGAAAGGATCAATGCTTGTTTGCTGATAAAGTCACATTTTTGCAGGTGTGTGGTCAGTGGTGCTGGAAAAGTGGCCATGCATGCATTGGAGAAACTTATTGCCTTCAGTGCTATTCCTGTGACCATTTCAGGTAAGGTATTTGCATGATGAGCTAGATGAATAGAGATTCAGGAAAGTCACTGGCATCTGAAAGCTCTGATTCAACTCTGCAGGTTTCCCAGGGGGGAGCAAATAAGAATTATCTAAGTGGTATTCAACTGGATTGAATTTTGCAGTCTTTCTTCAGAACCTATAGTCTCTACTGAATTTATTCATTCTTAACTTGCAGACTCAAGGGGCTACCTCTATGATGAGGAGGGATTTGATTATGGAAAGCTTGCACTCTTACGTGATATCAAGCTACATAACAAAAGCTTACGGTAAACCCATTAGATGCTACTCACTTTCTGGCTGTAGTTCAATCATCCCAGGAGTTTTCTGAATGTGAAGTAGAGGTATGAAAAATGATCATGGTACTGACTTGAGGATTCATGTGATGTCTAGTAAAGCCTCATAGATATCACTGTTGTTGATGCACTAATATAGGGGGGTGTCTCTGCAGAGACTACACCAAAAGCTACACGAAGGCTAAATATTATGATGACAGCAAGCCATGGTCAGTGAAGTGTGATGTTGCCTTCCCCTGTGCAACACAGAATGAGCTCAATCATGTTGATGCCATGGCTCTTGTCAATGCTGGATGTCAAATTGTTTTTGAAGGTAATCTTTAACAATTGTTGCTGGATGCAATAGATGGAAAGAGATGCTGCTGCAAGTCTGAACAGAGAATCGAAAAAACAACTCTTGTTTTTTCTAATTTTGTCCTTCTGTTCAGTTGACAAAGACTGTTCCAGATCCTGCTTGATTGACTGTGTTCCTCTGCAGCTATTTTCAACGGGATAAAGATTATTGGAAGACTCCTACTTTTGATGTTTAGTATGCAGGCTTGTGGATGCACTGTTTCAACCCTATCACGGAACCTATGTTGACCATCTTTAGTGGCACAGCAAGGACTGATTGCTGGCTGGCTCAACTGCTTTAGTGCAGATGTACTTGTCACTCAGAGACCCAGGAACAATATGGTAAATTCACTATTTGTAGGATGGGTTATGTTTGGCAGGTGCAAATATGCCATGTACTACTGAAGCAATGGAGATATTCCGGAAGTCAAAAATTTTAGTTGGACCTTGCAAAGCAGCAAATGTTGGAGGGGTATGCTTTTCTTTCAGTGCATCAGTTCCATATGTGATATACTGGCCTCTGTCATCATTTGCAAGATGTAAAAGGTGTCAGATAATTAGTTACATGGTTGGAAAGGTGATAATGAAAAGAAACTTATTTTTGAGGACAGGCTTCATTGATTTCACTGTATTGAGTGCCCTGTAGACAAATTCTCCACACATGCCTCAAGTAATGTTCTCTGCGGTCATGGGGAGGTGCCAGGTTGCTGTTGCAGGATATGAGGTGGTCCAGAACAACAGCAGGATTCAGTGGACTCCTGAAGAAGTTGACATGAAGTTACAGGTATGATTTGCTATTTCATTCACTTATAACTTTTATTCTAGGAAGTAGAGGCTTTTGGAAGATCCCTATGAACAAACTGTTGCTGGGCATGAGCAGGAGATCATGAAGGACATCTATCATAAATCTATCAAGGCTGCAAATGATTATGGATTCAGCAAGGGCAATCCTCAGTGAGCTTTTACTATCCCCATCTTGTCTGTGATTGGTTGAGATACATTCAAAACATTGTGCATGGAAAGGTGGAGCTGTATTCTACTGCATTTAGCCATGAAAACCTGAGCAGAGGTTGAAAGTAGCCTTTCAGTCCTATTTTTTTGGGTTTGTGTGTCTCTAAAACTGAAAGTACCCATTTCTGTTCCTAGCTCTCTGGATTATTTAAGGTGGAGGACCTCAAAATACTGGGAGTCCATTGTTACAATTGTAATTCCTGAGTCCAATGGTTCTCAGGTCTGGAGACTGCCTCTTAAGATATATGTGCTTGACATAGTTTCAGGACTATCTACATTGGTTGATGTTTGACAGTGACCAATGCCCTGCTATCCAGGACTGATGAAGTCGGTGGGATGTTATTGTAGTTAGTCACTGCTATTAATCTTGCTGTTGATAGTCAGTTCATATCATTCACACTGCTTCTTTATTCCAGTTTGTTCCCTGTAGTATACGTTATTTTCTTGTCTCTTCCTCCTGCCATTGGCTGTTATTCTCTTGTTGTTTGGTCAGGGATCTCATTAAGGTAATTATCAAGTCATCTTGTGATTTCTAGTTCAATTGGCTCAAGCTCAAGTATGGAGTGTTCACACTACTTGAAGATATATGTTGTCTTTGTACACAATTGCCATTGATGGACTTGTTTGTTCCATTGGTAGCTTGTGTCAAACAAGAGATTCCATTATTGGTGAATTTTTTCTTTTTGAGGTGTTTTTATTTTGCATCAGTATGAATTAGCAGTCTTGGACATTATAGCTAATAAAATTGTGGCTTGATTGTTTCCTGCACTGGAAACTGGGGTTTGTTGCTGGCAGGGCACTGGTACATGGGGCCAACATTGCAGGCTTCTTACGGGTTGCACAGGCAATGCTGGAACAAGGATGTGTGTAATGAGTCGTAAGAGGACATGCATTGTCTACACAAATTGTGTTGCACCATGAAGAGTGAACAACTGACCAGGATTAAATCTTCATCACCACTCAGGCAGTGTTTGAATATTTTTGCATGTGGCCTGTCTACACTAGTAGTGTTTCAGCTCACAGCTCAGGTTGGTCAAATCCAGGTTTATCACCAAATCTGGTCCCTGGATACACCATGCCCAGAGCAATAGAATCTTTCAACAGGAGATGTGCTGTTTCAAGCCACAGTGTGGATGGAGGTCAACTAATTGAATCATGAGACAGGGAGAACCTGGTAGTCAGTGTAGTCTGTGCAATATGGTAGCTTTGGGAGAGTAGAATCAGGATTAGGAAATAGTTCCTCTATTTTGCAAGGCTAACTCTGTTAGTCTGGCATTCGGGAATGGGAAGACTTGTAGATCAAAGAGGCTATGCAGCAGAGCCCAGTTTGAAATGGGCGAACTCATGGGGTCTATTGAGGATGGCCAGATTGGTAAGACTTGTAGACTATTGTGGATCTTATGATGTAGTCACTGTGTTAGTAGATTACAATGTGAGCTAGACATTATGGTGAAACACACTTCTGTTTTTGTCCCATGTCCCTGTTAGTGAAATCTTTGTAGCAGTAAATGCTTAAGTTCAGGGATTGCAGTGACTAGTGAGATGGGTTTTTAATGGGTGAACACCTGCCCTGTTCAGGTACAGATTATCTGGATCCACTGTCATGACCCTGGCTTCACAAATTTGTTCCCATGTCTGCTGACCTTGCCCAAATTCACATGTCCCAACATTATTGTGGTCCAAGAGACTTACAAGTGGGCATCTTCTTGAACACTCTCCCATGTTTCCACATTTGCCCCATGAATGGGCCATGTGACTGACAATCACTTTGGATGCTCCTGAACATGTGGGCTCCAAATGTAACTACACAAGCACATGGTTTTACAACCCCCAGAAAGTGCATGGTTTGGCTGTAGACCTTCCTATTATAGGTTCAATGCCATCTTAATGTAGCCTGCATTTCACAGCCCCCAATCTGAGCACCTCAAGGCCTCCTCTATACTCCCACGACTAGCAGATGTGTTAACCTGGCTGTTCTCCACAAGAATGTTGGACTCACCACAATATTGGGCACACCTACAATTTTCAAGCTCTTCAATTTTAAAGCTCGCACAACATCAAGTGCCCTCTTGTTGCATTTGTTGGACTGTTTTAGATTATGTTTTCCAATTTTCACTTATCTTGAAAGCTTTCTATTCTATTGGAACGTGGTTGATTGTATAGTTGGGTAGTTGCACATTAAACAATCTATTCTTTGGTGTCACAGGGTCAGTTTTGAGGAGTATTTTTAAGTTTTATATAATTTGTGTTGGGATATATTGAAAATTATAGAAGCAACTCACCTAACTAATGTATAACACTTGTAAAATCAAATTTAATTTTTTTGAAAATAAAATATCATCATTTCATTATAAGGTGGATTTTTAAAGCAATGCAATATTTTTTTTGTCACATTTCATTAAAAATTTTATGAACTTTTATTGCATAATAAACATGTGTGAAATGTTGATTTTTTCTCCTTAATACGATTGTTTGGTTATTATAATGCTAAAATAAGAGCTTGCAATCAAATTTTATATTTTAATTTATTAGGTTTCTGTAAAATTATCAATAGTTTAGGAAGTTCATGATTTATTAAAATAGAAAAATATAAATTGTTGTTTTGCCAAAAAATGACATCACTACCTTATCATGTGTCAATTATAAAATTTAGAAAAATCCATGTTTTTGTTTTAAACTTTTTCCCTAGTTGATCAAATTGAAACATATGTTACAATTAAAAAACTTGTAAGTTTAAGGTTTAGGTATTACACTTGCCTCCTACTTTCAAATCGACAATTTTATATTTTTTAAATATCAAATATTTGAATAAAAAATTCTAAAAAAATAAAACTGTGGTCTTCACATGTGCCATTTTTTGTCCGCCTTAGTGTGCATTCACCCAATTGCTGATGCCATTTTTGTCATCTTTGTTCCTTTCCATAGAGAGTTTGTTGTTCCTCAAGCCAGAGTCCCTCTTTTGCATTCGGATACTTGAAATCTGGGTATCTAGTGTCCATCTGGGACCCAGCTGATCAGCCCTGCACTCCCCCACAGCTGAGGCATACCATGTTATCACAAGAACTAGGAAACAATAGTGACCTCTCCCAGCGAACTGTGACAGCAATTTGTTTCTTTGCCTTCTTTGCTCTGTTGTACCACCATTGCTAAGGATCTGAAAGAATTTCCACCAAAATTCATACATCCACCCTGCATGAACCACAGAAATTTACTGAAGAACATAGAACCTCATATGTCACCAATATGTATGGTGGACAGTTTTCACATACAGACCACAACTAGAAGGCTGTATTTACATTGTGCATACTAAGCACTAAGCACATGGTTTCAAAACCATCAGCAAGTGCAACTAATGGCCTCCCCCATTCACAAAATGTTGCAAATGAAGCTCAAGTCCAAATACCACTACCAAAACATTTATTAGCAGCATCTCCACCCCAAAAGCCTGGCACATGCAGTTGTGCAATGCCTGAGACGAATGGCTGGATTCTGACTCTGAACTGCCCTCAGAGCATAGGGGCACATGATCTGAAAAAAGAAGAATGAGGTGAAGCTTGTCATGTCATCTTTATTGACCTCTTTGCGTTCAAAAGAGTGTAGGAGCTGAAGAATCTCATCCAAGTGCAGTACTAGCATTAGCCCTACAGATGCGTTTTGGTATTGAGCACAGTCCAAAAACATCAAAGTGCGTCATGGTTGTATCCTGAGTGTATCCTGAATGTACTATCCTGAGTCCAGGGCATCATGCCAAGCTCTATACTGCACAGAGATGTAGCATAGACTGCTACTGTACTTGGACACATACACAAATTTCTTGCCAGACCTACAGCTGTAGCCTGTGATGATGACATGATGGCATTGTATTGAATTGAGCAACCACTATGTTTGAGCATCATTAAACTCCACACTGGCCAGGTGAAATACTGGAAAAAAAAATTTCCTTGCACAAGAGTCAAGAGAGAGGTGCCAGATATCTATGATTCATGGTCCTACAGATACCCACTGCCTGAAATTAATGAAAGAGTTGAATCGTCTGTGCTGCTGGAGATTTTCTTTAGCTTGGCTATGATGCAGATTCTTCGTGTGCAAACTCTTCTCGAGTATGCAGATGAAGAATCTGCATCAAAAACTAGCTAAAGAAAATGAGAAGTGACAGACACAGAGATCAAAACATGCAAATCCAGACTTCAATGCTTGAGGAAATTGGACATGCAATTGTGGGGCAACACATGAGATCAAACTTGTAATTTACTAACACCATCATGCTCTAGACTAACTATGTAAAAGCCTGAAGGGTATAGTTGCTCATTCTATGACTGATCTTGCAATTTTCACCTTGCATGAACACGGCCAACCCATAAACATGTGAGCAATCTTCATGCAGGGAGTTTTCACCTGCAACATACAATTGCAGGATTTCCTAATTTTACTAGGAGAGTAAGGTTTTGGGCAGCAAAGATTCTCCTATGGTACATAAAAAAGAAAATGAGAACTGATCTGAAGCTCACATATTATTGCCTTTTGGAGAGATTTGTCTTTGTCCTTGCTGTGATATAGTGTTTTCAGTTGCAATTTATATCTCGAGGGTGCATGCAGGAAAATATCCTTGATTATCAGACTAGGTTCAAAGCAATGAGAAGCGATCAGAAAGAACAAAACACTGATCTTCTTTCTGCCTTGTTGCGGATCAGACCTAATTGTTGTCAAGCTAACTATGCTTGCGATCTCTCGGTTGTATGAACAATTGTCTAACACAAACTCAATACTTATAGCGTGTACTAGTCTAAGGAAATGATATACAAATCTTGATCGGATAAGTCCTCTGCAACGCAAGCAGGAGGAATTTTTAACGCAAAGTTCCAGACCATGGAGAGATGGACATGGTGAGAAAAGAATCTAGCACAACTTTCCAAACTGCAATTTGTCAAGTTGTACGTGGGGTGCCTAAAATACCATGTCTACCCACGAGTGATTCACGTGCCATGTACGGTGCAGAAATTATGCGCTTACCAAGGAACACATCAAGACACGAAACGTGCAGGAAACTAAATTTAGCAGCGGCAACGCGAACTTGGAATCCTGGCAGCTCTGCACTCGTCTTCAAACGTAGTGGCCCCGTCCCGACGTCAATCAGTGCGCTTCATGACAGCGTACGCACGTTTCCATGTACGAAGGCCGGGCCCTTGTCATTAGCTCCTGTTACTGGCCAAGTGCTTAGTAGACCGCCCCGATTCTGCACCAAAATTTTCTTCTTTACACACGCATCGTCCGTCCGGACTCGACCCATATTCTTATCTTGCATCTCCAGGTCACAATCCCCTCTCTGCCATTTGGGATTCTTATTTTAGAGGAACTAATCATAGAAAAACCTTCACTCCAATGCATCGTGGAACAACTCCCGAGTCGGCCCCACTCAGTATCCTCCAGAAACAGGCCTTGAGAAGACAATGTGTCATGAAACACAAAGTTAGCACTCATCCGCACAGTGTTTTATGGATTGCAATTCAAAGCTTTCATTATTATGCATATTTCAAGATTTGTAAATATATGTCTGGAGTCATGCTCCGTTATTTGTTTCTGGGTGGGTGGGAGGCTGGTGATCAACATTTGTTCATCTGAAAAACTGGAATCGATAGATCACAGTTCTCTTCCCCCCGCCCCAACAATCTCCTAGACTTTACTCGAAACCCTCCCTCCGTCTTAATATGGTGAGACTGAGCTTAGAGTCATGTGGCATAAGTAAAAGAAATTACAAGTGGGATGGAATGAATATCAAGCTCATCTTGTATTCTCTCTCAAGGTCATCTTGTATTCTGTCGTCGAAGCCCTAATGTCCTTTAGCTGTTCTTGGAGACTAGAATCTTGTCTTCAATTTTCGATATGGATCACCGCAAGTTCACAAGAATGAACTCACAATACAGTTGC
>Ga0209208_10011803_pt1 | contig 11151 bp, 10 predicted proteins | sample S1TSphfallax_3_FD_187694 | JGI IMG/M metagenome (GOLD analysis project Ga0209208, IMG submission 187694) | Host-associated microbial communities from peat moss isolated from Minnesota, USA - S1T2_Fd - Sphagnum fallax MG (SPAdes) (version 2) | ecosystem: Host-associated > Plants > Peat moss >... | reverse complement strand
CCTATGTTAATCTTTGTTGGTCTTGAGAACATTTTGGGAACTTTGGAAATCTGTTGGGAAGTTTTCAAAAATGCCTCCAAATATCATGGCAACCTTTTTAAACTTGGTGGGAACATTGTGGGAATATCCAAATCCAAAAAGATCAAAATTGCTTAGAAATCAACTTTGGAATCGTCCTGAAGAATAAGTTGGCACTATTATATGCAAAACCTTGAACCAGAGGTTCTTATAAGGTTAGACCTGTCAAACCCAAAATCGTTGGTCTAAGAAAATTTGACCCAACCTTGGACCCATCAAGTGTTAATTTTTTGAAAATATTCACAAAACCCAAAACCGATTTTTATTATGTCACGATCAATGTTTTTTTGAGGTGAATTTTTTTTGGAAAAAAATGGCTCAAAGTTGTCATATTTTGAGGGGATTGTTTTTCAAATATCCGAATATAGCCAGGTTTGTGAGATAGGTCGATTGGCTATAATTTTCTTGCCCCATCATAAGAATGTAGCAGGGTTTTTTTTTTAAAAAAAATTTTAAATTTTAAAATAAATTTCTCTCTGACCTGTAGCCAAAATTGGCTAAACCAATCCATCTATCTCACAAACTTGGCCCCCCGCCAAAAAACAAAAAAGAAACAACCTTGGTGATGAATCATGATCACAATATACCAAGAATGTCAGTAAGCAGCTGTGGGTCTTACACTCAAACAAAGAGTGATTTTATTCTTTCTTCCTTTTTCCAAAAGTGATTTTGCAACAGCAGCAACAACAGCAGCAGGAGCAGGGGTTCAATAAAAACCAGCATATATTACTTGGGAGACGCTACAAGGAAGATGCTATTTACACCCCCACCCCCACCCCCCTCTCTCTCCCAATATGATTTAGCCATTGAGTACTTAGTACTTAGTCTGAAGAAAAACATTCCTTGAATGGGGGGGGGGCTATTATTTGGTATTGTGCAGCAGACATTATTTCATTGGCTTCTTTTTAGTTGTTCTCAAACCAACAACAACAACAACAGCCCAGCTACCTAGTTTCAACACCTACATAGAAAGGTGTTTTCCATGTACCTAGGAGTGCAACCTTTGTTTGTGCTCGCTCGAAAGGTAGATGATAGATAGGTCGGGGTATAAAATACTCACAAAATCACATTTGGTCGGCATATATTAGGACAACTGAACGGTTTTCTGGAAGAAGCAAAATAATTGCCCCTAAATTTTTTTTAAAAAAAAAACCATGCAATTTGTCAGGTCACTTGAATAATTGTTTATTTGTTTGTTTGTTTGTTTGTTTGTATTTGGGGGTTGAGTAGTGCCAAACTTAATAAGAGAGCACTTCGACATACACCTATGTATCAAAAGCCAATCGGTGGTGGTATCTGATGCCCAAGTCTGGAAATCACTCCAAGTAACAAATTATTAAAACTTTGAAAATAAAGTTTCAAATTTTGTATAGTTTTTTGTTTGTCAGGATGGGGATTTTAGATTCGGATTCCAATTTATGGGCAAAACTAAAGAGAGTGGGCACCAAGTGAAACATATTGTATATTGCTACTTGGGTTTTAAAGTAGTATTTAGGATGGAGTGACTAAATAAGGTAACTTTGTTCCTTCACCACACGCAGAGCATAAAGACTTTGAAGGTTTTTTTTTAATGATGTTTTGATGTTACATGATATCTACTAGGGTAAAAAGAGACAAGGGACCCAAACCCTTGGGGAAATTCACTTCAATCCTTGAACCCATTGGGCTACTACACCTAACAATGGATGTGAATGACGTACATTCAAAAATGGATGTGAATGACGTGCATAAAAAATGGGATGTGAATGACATGCTTAATGGGTTTTTTTGTCATGCAAGTTTCAACTGCATCAATCAAAGTTGCAAAATTTGGTCATGTCAACATGGTTTCATCAAGTTTTTTTTTTTGGATGAAATCAAAATTTGTGATCAAAAAGCTTTCCCCTCCTCCCGTGCTTTTTTCTCATGATGAAATTTAAGGGTGTATCAAGACCTAAAATTTCTAGGTGAAAATTTGAAATTGCAAAAGATTTCTTTGGTTTCCTAAATGATCAAGTTTCGAAGTCGACAAGATCATGGTCGATCATGGGTCTACTCAAATAAATGTCATTTGCTCAACCAATAAACCCCAAAAGTTGATGTCTCATTTGCAATGGTTCACCCCCATCCTTATTGCAGTGGGCACTTGCTGGAACAACTTATCTTGCTGCAGAACAGCTTATCTTGCTTACTTTGGTAAAGAAAGTATAATGGCCAGGTTTTATGTCCATCCTGCAAGGTGTTTTCCTTCGTATTGGAAAGCACCTACATTCATCAGTAGAAAGAGACCATCTCATAGGCCTTAACCCTACATGCAATGACCTGTTAGAGACTTCCTAATGTATTTGGAGGGCACATTTAAGTCCAATAATATCCCCTCTTGACACCCGACGAGGTCAGCTTAAGTTTCTGGATGGGATCTTTACATTTCCATAAGGGCCCACTAATTTTTCCCTTTGTGCAAATGAGTAGTAGGATCTGACGTTAAGGTCCTTGGACTGGGGAGGTAACAGAATCGAGCACCTTACCCTATGCTCGGCTAAGGTGCTACTGCAGGCGGGCACCGTATTCTGGTAACGCCCCTGTCCATGGGCCTTACTTATACCTCATATAATACTGGTATATGTACCATGTACATACATTCTGGGAAATACGTACATACCAAATTCTGTCACAAGCTTGGTTTTGTCTTGTGGGTACTAAGTATTTGGATCTTTCTTCTTCTTCTTCTTCTTCTTCTTCTTAGTTGGTTTCGTATTTGTACGTCCAGTATGTACAATTGCACATCCTCATGCACATACATTTGTGTTTGATTTTGTTAAACAAATTTTTCTCCTCACATCTGTGATGAGCCACGGACTGAGGCGGAGGAGGTTGCAGGAGGAATGGCGGTAGCCAGCCATTCTTCCACACACCCAGTCTTGTTATTGGCATCACCCATTCCTAGTTGTAGGAAAGTGTTTTTTGTTCCCCCCCTCCCCCCCCCTCTCTCTCTGTCTCTTCGTCTTCTTCTCCCTCTTCTTTTGTTTTCTGGGTTCTTCTTCATCCTCGGCAATTGAAATGGCGGCGGCCGGCAACGATGGGTGGCTGTTTTCATCGGCTAAGATTTGATTGAGCTTTTCAGGTGTCTCCTAAATTTGCGGTGTTTTCTTTCACGCGCGCACTCGTGTGTGTGCGTGTGTGCGTGTGTTTTTTTTGGTGGGGGTGGGGAGGGGTTAATCTCCTCGTCTCCTGGATGGTGATGATTCTTCTTCTTCTTCTTCTTCTTCGACAAATTTAGTCCCAGTTTTTGGGATGCTGTTTGTTTTTTTGCTTGGGCTGTTTTTTTCTTTTTGTTTGGTCGCTTTTGGTTTTTCTTCCTCGATGAGTTGTGTTGATGAGTATCCCGGGTCCTCGTGATGGGTGGATTCCAAGCAGTAGGGTGGATCCCTCGCTCGCGGATGGGTGTTTTTCTTCGCGGGCTGAGAATGCATGCTGCTACAGTGTGTACAGATTGATGCGCACTGAAATTCTGCTAGAGATGGGGGTGGTGGATTCTGGGTATGCAAGATTTTAGAAAGGAGGGAGATGGAAGGATGTTAGGTCGCGGAGTTTTTTGGGTTCTTTTTTCTTGCTTGGGTGTGGGTGATTCTCTCTCGTGGTTTCAGATACGAGGTCGTGACACAAGACTGAGGTCTTGCGGTGGAAGGTAGAGGCTGCATTGGGGAAGAATTTTGTTCTCTTCATGTGTGGAACGCAAAGGGAGGGAGCAAGAACGTGGAAGGCGGTTTGTGAAGGACGTGTTCCTTATGCATCAAACCTGCGAAGAAGATTGTGAATGAGATGGGGGCAGGGTCTAACGAAGTCACGGATGCGACCGTAGGTGACTGACGGAGGAGGGGACTGACCCAAGGCGTCGACACCCACCCACCCCCCTTGGCTTGGGTGTCTGTGTGCGCTCAATAAGCATGGAGGGTGGGATTGACGGAGGTTTGAGGAATGGTGGTGTGGAGGAGGACATAGTGGAGCCGAGTACTGGATCGGGATTACCTCCGCCGTCTGACGAGGATGAGCGGGCCGGCTTTGAACAGATACAAATGCAACATTTCCGGGAGCTTGATATGGAGCAATTGGAGGTGGAGGATATTGACTATGATTCGACCAGCATTCTGAGTGACGATGATTCTAGGTGTTTCCATCAATCCCTTGTTCTTGTGTTTTGCATCATTGCACTTCTATGCCTGCTGCAAGCAACATGTTCTTGTCAGCTTGTCTGGTCGATGATCAGTAGCATCTTGAGAAAATAACTTCTACTTTTGCTTTCATTTGTGCATCTGGGCTCGTCATAAAACTACTGCTCTCCTTGTAGAACTTCACAGCACTAACTTCTTAAAGATCTTCTCTTTGGAGGTGGGGTTGGGTTTATACATTTGTTGTAGACTGGTTGCCACTGCTTCATCCTCCTGAGATGGAGATTTGGATGTCAGGTTCCTTACTACACACCTGGGTGATATGTTAGCAGGGGCAAGATATCTAGACTCTTCAAGAGCACAACTGATCTGCTATAGGATAAAAAGTATCAGAAGACTTGCTCTGATGAATCTAGACTTGCTGTCCAATTACGCGGTTTTTAGGGCTCACTTTTACTGAAAGCCTGTGTGCTCATTCTTCCCCCCTTCCTTTCAGACCATCAAGGGATGATGAGAATGTTCCTATGTCTCTCTCTCTATGCTTGCTGTGTGCATACAACAAGGTTACCTGCAGTGCTGAACTTATGGGTGAAGAATCTCTTTGCATCTGAATGCCAACAATCTGTCAATAGAGAGAGAAGTGGACACAAGTTGGTGTTGAGAGTTGAGACCACTAGATTTGTTGTTTGCCAGTTTTGGAATTTGTCCAGTTCAAAAGGCATCCTGCAAAGTAGAAGTTGCACTGAAAGATCTTGTAGCATTGCTGACAGTGTCCTTGAATGAGTGTTGAGGTCCAAGAATAAAATACTGGTTACTAAGAAGTTGGGACCCAGTGCATGGTCAGTATGGCAGGCCGTGGTGATGGAGGTGGAGGTGCTCATGGTGGCTTCACATTTGACACCAATCTTGCTTCCATGCATACTTATCTTGGAGGTCTGTTCTGGTCAAAACAATGGTACTAAATGAGTCCAATTATGAGTGCTAGGTTTCTCTTTTGGAGGGTTTGCTTGTTGGGAATCTAGCATGTCCTCTTTCTTGAGCAGATTTCTTCATCTCTCACCTCCTGTTCCCACGATCCCTCAGAAGTAATGTTTTTCTATCAGAGAAATGAGGTCACGTGAAAACAATTATGTAATTGCACAACTAAACCCTAAACCCATGACTGGGAAGTTCATCTGAGTCTCATTGTCTGACAGCTATATCAGATTGATGTGGATTTGTACAGGTCCATGATTTGCCTGATGGATGTTTGGCCATATCTCAGTGTGTGGATATCAACTGATTGTGAGGGTTCTGATGCTTGCTTAAATCTGTGCAGAGGTGGATGATGTCACAAGTAGTCGCTCTTTTGCTGATGCAGGTGCAGTACTGACACTAGCGATGTTTTACCTGGAGGGTGAGCTTCGCATCCATGTTGAAGGAGTTATGAACTGCTATTCTACACATACTTTATTGTAGCTTGATAGGGAGCATGTTGTATTTTAAGGTACCTGATCATCAAGTTTGGCTTTTGCAGGGATAGTTCTCTTTCCAGGGGACACACTTCCACTTCGTGTGCTTCAACCACGATTCTTGGCCGCTGTGGATCGTGCAAGGCATAGTGTGGAAGCACCTAATATGCTTGGTGTGGTACGTCTTCAAATTGTATCACCCTAAGCCTTGGATCAAGAGAGGTGAGAGCGGGAGCAGTATGAGAATCATAGCTAAGCCTCCATTACCTCTCTTTGTTCACAGAAGTTCAGCAGTCTAGCTATATTTAGGACTTGAGCCTTTGTCTCATCTAGTAGAAATTATGATGTGAATTTTGTTTACCTTTGTCAAAATCTAAACTATTTGATATGTGCTTTCTGTTAGGCACAGATGATGAAAATAGTGGGCAAAAGTTGTTAAAGGAGTTTGTTATGCAAGTGTGTTTTAGTGTTTGTGCTGATTTAGTTGCAGATCTGAGAAAGTAGCAATGTAGTTAGTTTTGATCCATCTGCAATTGGCTAGTAAGCTGTTCACCTACTTGGCAAAGGTGTATGCCTTACATGTATTCAGGGGTGTTATTGCAGATACATGTGCGAGCCAGGCCACAAGATGGGCAAGTCCATGTTGCATCTGTGGGGACCACTGCAGAGGTATCGCCCTCTTGGAATTATACAATGAAGAGTTCCTTTTAAACAGCTATGAAGTGGTTCAGTTTGAATTGCCACTCTCAGTGCTTGTCCTCTACACATCCATTTGTATCTAATCTATAGCTGCATTTTGCTAGATTTGGGTTGAAGTGGTTCCCTCATGTACTGGAAAGAGAAACACTGTGGGGCCCCTCCATGTATGAGCTGTGATGTTATCTGTGGTTGGGTTTATTTGGGCAGATTCGACAATTGCGCCAGCTCACTGATGGCTCAATGAATGTGGTTGCAAAGGGCCGACAGCGCTTTCGAGTCTGCAATGCACGGACAGAGGCTGATGGAGTGGTACTACTTAGTATTCTCTATGTTCCTCACAACTTTAATGTACAATCCATGCAGGGCAGCATATATACATGAGTGGGGACAAGCAAGGATAAGAGGTTTAGTTATGGGAGGATGCTGCTTTACAGTCCTCATGCAGGGTCATGATCTTATGGAGGAACACTAGAAATTGACTTCACCTGTGTTATATGTGTGATGTGCAGCTGATTGCTCAAGTTCTGATTATTGATGAGGAGACTCCACTACATATACCACGAGATGCATTTGGGTTGCTAGCTTCTGTACCTGCATTTCAGAGTGGTAAAGTTCCACGAGCAGTGGTGACATCACCTCTGGCCTATGAACTGAGTGATGATGAGACAGTTGAGCTTGAAGTTTCAGATTCAGACTCAGGCACTGAAGAGGAGAGAGTTTTACGTAGGTGAGCCATGCTATCTGCCCAGCAATTGTGTGTACCTCACACATTTAGGACTTCCAAAATCTAGGGAGGATGTTTGTTTTGTAGTTTCACACAATCTTTCGGTCAATGAGATGAACATCAGGTGATGGTAAGATATGCTTCTTGAACACATGTCTGAAAGGCAAGAGTGTCTCATTCTGCACATTGTCATGTTCTCCAGTTGTAGATGTTGAAGGTATTTCTTGCAGGTAGTGCATGGAAGGTGGAGTAGTGTGTTATTTATGGTACAGATTATGGTACAGCAATGTCTCTTGAGTGCTAGCCAACATCATGTCTGAGTCTTCCCATTGCTTCTGGAAAGGCAACAGAAACTCAGGACGCAGATTGTGTATAATGGTTTGCCCAAGTTTTTGGGAAGATTATTATATGCTTATCCACACCCACTGTTGGGAGCTGATGAACTCAGTGGGTAGTCATAGCAGCTCGTCACTGCCGTTCGTGATGAAGGTGATGGTCTGTCACTTTGTGAGCGACTCTCATGAGGTTATGACTGCACTCATTGTCGTGTTACCTTTAATTGTTGTTGTGGAGATTTCTCTGCAACTTCATCGATCTCTGTTATTTATGTTACAGATATAAGATGCTCAGTAGTCTTTTCTATATTAAAAAATGGCAAATCTCTCAAACCCTTACAAGTAGGTCTGCTTTGCTTTGTGTTGTGACTGTGCTGTAGGTTGACTCAATTTGCAGCTGCAAGTAATGATCTTCTACGTGTTATTCAGAGAGAAATGGGTGGTGAGGAGAACAATGATGAAGAAGGGAGACTGCATTGGCTGGGGCAGATACAAAGAGTACACCACCAAGTTCCAGAGACCCCTGGTCATGATGGAGAAGGCCTTGTGGCTGGAGAAGGCTTAGGGAGTGTTGAGAATCTAGAGAGTGAAGACATGGATAGTCAGGACCAGGGAACACCACTAGCATTAGACTATGGTAATGGAAGTGGCCTTAAAAGACCAGGGGAGGGGGGTTGGGGTGGAGCTCGTAAGGCATGGGCTGTTGATGCATCCAAGTGGCGGTGGAGAGCACAGCGCACTGCCTGGCCACATTGGGTGTACTCTCAGTTTGATGCCTATGAGCTGGCACGACGAGCTGCTGGTAAGTGCTGGAATCATGAAGCCTTTTTTGTTCTTTACTGTGTGAGTGCAGGCTGGTCTGTGTTTCCTTTCTGGAACCTTGTATCCACTTGAGCCACATTTTCAACCAAATGGAGAACTGGAAGCATGGTGTTTGACTGCCTGTATCTTGTGGACAGACATGCTAAGGCAAATGGCTGACCTCCCAAGGATGGAAGCTATGGTCCGAAGCCCCAACCTTTTGTCCTACCATATTGCTAGCAATATGCCACTCCAGGATGCTACCCGCCAGGAACTCCTTGAGGTTGATGGCACTGTAAATCGACTGCGTCGAGAAATTGAGCTTCTGGAGACCATGGATCAGTTGCGCTGCAAGTGCTGCTCTGTATGCACACCTTGGCACATCTCTGTCTGTGTTTTCTGCATCTGAATGTTCATGCCATGACAGACAGTTTCCTTGATGCAATATCATATTACCTGAGTACATTTGTGCAACTATTGACTGCTTTTCTGATTATGATTGAATCACCTTATAACCACAGTGTTGTGGTATCTGTCATTGACAGTCTATAATTGCAAGGCGGAGTGACATGCTGGTGATGTCTTCTGATGGGCCCATCACTGCATATGTCAATGCCCATGGTTATGTCCATGAGACTCTAACACTTGCCCGTGCACGTGGGCTCATTCTAGCAGGACAACCGCAGACAACCAATAGCTGGTTCCCTGGGTAGGTTATTTTGCTGTTTATGTTGAAGTTTAGATCTATATGTCAAGTACACAAGGTTACAAACAAATTAGAATCCCAAAATTGAAGCTGTAGATTTGTTTGCTATGTGCATCTTAACACCTGGACTTGTACCAACCTTGCATTTGTGGAATTCCTAGATTGTTTTCAGGTCGCTTGTCAGAGTGCCTTATCTCCTCATGTCTTTGTTGAGGAATGGAGTTCAACTCTGATGATAAAGGGATGGAAGCAGGTATGCATGGACCCTAGCAGAGTGTACAGCATGTGCAGAACATATGGGCTGGCGTTTCAAAGCAGTTGCAAATGAAACCAGACCAAGAGCTTTTTGGGGAATTCGAAGGTCACAGCTAGCAGAGAACTGTTAGGAGTCAGAAGTGAGTGAAAGCTGTTAATTTGTTTTGGTCGGTGAAGGTCTGCGGCAGCTAGTGCACACTGGACAAAGGGTTTTTAGCCCCCTTGTGAGTTTCAGTTGTCCTGCTAAGTTTTTTTTGATTCTTCAAGAAGTCTTGGCCTACTAGTTGACCCTAATGATGTACATAAAAGGACCAAAGACCAACCCACATTACAGAAGAGGCAAGGATGGTTTTTGGGGTGCTGCTGAGCATGAATACGAGGAGGGCCACTGTCCTACCCATTAGCAGATATTTACTTGAGGGCCATTGTCCTACCCAGTAGCTGATATTTACTTCCCAACATGGATTGTCAATTTGTCAGAGCAAAGCCAGTGGTAAAGGCCTTATTTGACAGTGTTTGACAGATGCAAGCTTGGGGAATCAGGATGAACCTCTTTCTGGATTTCTGTATTTGCATTTTTTCTGCAGGCTCAATGTTATAGAGTTCTGTGACAAAACATTATCTGTTTCACATTGAAGCATCAATTGAGGTGAGTTGCCATGTGTGTCAAACTGAGCTCTGTGATGGAGCACATGATAAGGAAGATTTTATTGAAATGCTCAATGCAATGCTGCAAAGGTCTGTTGAGGATTGAGGTCCTACTGCATTATATAAACTACCAATATCAAAGGATGCAATGGATTCTTTTATAGATTATATGGACAGACCTGGAGCTCTTCATAGGTTGTAGTTCTTTTTGTTTATGCAATTTTACTTGCAAGTGGAAGAAATGTCCCAAGTTCAAATGGATCTCATGTCGTTTAGTTTCCTATATGCAATTGAAAACTGGCCAAATAAAATCTTTTGAACTTGAGATTCTATCATTAGTTTTGCTTTGTGCAATACAATGCCTAACTTGTTTGGATTAATAATGATTATTGGTAAGACAAGTCAAGAAATTATCTGAGTAAATTCAGATGTTACAACTTTAGGATATATATATATATGATATTTGGAGCATAAATATGTATGAAGAAAGATTGTACTAAGAGGATATGTAGTGAAAAACATAGACCTACATTCTAGTTATTTTCTAATTAGTAAACTGTTATTTTGGAGTTAATGTTGTTACTCCTAAAGTCCTTTTCTAATACACCATATCTCTGGAGTAGATGTTAGTTTCGCTTGATTTGCACCATGTTGGCTCAGCAAGCTCATAATCACAACCGAAATGACTATGACCAATGCATAGGCAAATTTGTTTTGATAGTCACTCCTTCCCTGTTGGGATAGTATCCACATTATGCACATTAGCTTCAAGGGCTGCAAAGTGTTCAAATCTCGTAGATTTTTAATTAATATCTATGTGCAAATGAGTAAAGGAAGGTTGATGTTAACACATGCTTTCAAAGGTGGCTTGGTACTGAAGAGTTATGTAATGCTCGGAGCTTATGTTTTGTATTCAAGGATGGGTTAACATTCCATGCTACTTTCAATTGAATGGAGTCTGTCATACAAATAATGTTGCAAATTTGAAATAGATGATATTGCAACACAAAAAACCCAGTGAAAGATGTAAAATTGTGGAGCCAATTGAGCTCCCAAAACCTCAAGGTTTTGCCTACATACGGGTCTAGGGTTAGATTTTCTGGTCAGTTACATTTTGGGGTTCAAATGATGCAATTGGTTGATGTTCATTGTTGGTACTATAGATGGAAGTCATTAGTAAATTGGTAGTTGTGTCCTGCAATGATGGTGCTTGTTGGTGCTTTCTAGTTTAGGAAAACGTGTCTATGAATTTACTTGAAAGAGGAAGGGTGGAATTACAATTGGGTAAAGCCATACCCATGCAATG
>Ga0209208_10011802_pt1 | contig 11151 bp, 4 predicted proteins | sample S1TSphfallax_3_FD_187694 | JGI IMG/M metagenome (GOLD analysis project Ga0209208, IMG submission 187694) | Host-associated microbial communities from peat moss isolated from Minnesota, USA - S1T2_Fd - Sphagnum fallax MG (SPAdes) (version 2) | ecosystem: Host-associated > Plants > Peat moss >... | reverse complement strand
CCCGAGAAGGTCCTGAGAAGGAAATAGAGAAGTCGGACTCCCGTGCTCTCATCCGCCATAGCCACTGGTTTGAAAAAGAGCGGGAACGAAGGAGATTCTACGCTCCCCCGCCGCCTATTCCTCTGTGGAATCGTCATGCTCGGGAACGAAGGAGATTCTACGCTTCCCCTCCGCCTATTCTTCCGTGGAATCGTCATACTCATGATGAGCTATATATGTAAATTTTTGCTTGCACGTAAAGAAATTTTCTCCTTTTTTTTCTTACGAATTTTGTAAGTTACTACCATTTTTGCAAATTTATTTTTTTTATTTTTTTTCTTTTTCTATTACAATTCTTTTTTTTTTCCTTTGTTTTCGTTCTTTTACAACTCTTTTCTTTTCTTTAAAGCAAGTTAATAGATTAAATTTCCTATCCCATTGGGTCATAGATATAAATTTCTGATGTGCAACTTTTGAACAAAATATATGGTTTTGAACATGGTGTTACAAAGAACACTCTTCTTCAAATTGAAAACAATCTCTTTTTTTTTTTAAATTTATTCATCATGTCCTTTTGATCTATTGTTACTTTTCATAAGTATGTTGTTGATAAATGTATTTTTATAATCTTGAAACATCACCTATTTCTATCCATAAAGGGCAAGTTACTTGTAGCCCAATGAGTTATTGTTGACCCAAGTGAATGCATAATTATTGCTTAAAGTCATGGCCCAATAAATCCAAATCCATGACTACATTCATGGTAGTTGTTTAGGACATTATGTGATTGTATGATTTGATAACATATGATGGGAAAATGTAGGTCAAATTATCTACATGCATCTAGATAGCAGCAAGGTGTACAAAAAGCTACCTATGTTCATTTAGGGTGATTATATATATATAAGGTAGGTTAACTTAGGTAGCTAGGATAATCATAAATTTGAAGACTAACCTAGGTATCATAAAATATTTATACAAAAGTTACATCAAAAAGATTTTTTTTTAATATGGGGATCACTCATCAAAGTTCATAACTTGGGCATAAGTATATATTTAGTTATTTGCAAATCCAAATTGTATGAACTATTTTCCCATAATGCAAGATGCAAACATGTGCATCAAGTTATGTGCTCTAAAGCTTGCAAATGTGTCTTCTACAAGATGAGCATTTCTTAGTTGGAAATATTTTAGAACATTATGGGAAAGGGGTTTTTACAAGCCTTTGATTGTTCATGAAATTGTTGGTTCTATATTTTCCCAGTGATAAAACAAGTCTTTCATGTATTTTAAATTCACTTCTATCATGGAATGTCTTCCTTTAAACCCTTTTACACATTTTGGTCTCCTCCTGTGGTGGGGGGGGAATGTATTAAATTCTTAGATCAAGATTCCTTTCATTATAGAAATACACAAAGGACCTAAACCTTTCCAAGGTCCAAAGAATTTTGAGTAGTGATGGGGCTTGTTACAATTTCCAAGTTTTTTTTAGAATATGTTTTGGTCATGTAATTTCAATTGATGAAGGTTCTTTATGCCTTAGGCAATGGTGTTTTATGGGGCCAAACTAAAATGACATGAAGCTCACCTTTACAAGCTTGTTGTAGTTTGAATGAGGATTGTATTGACTTTTTGGTTTAATGTTGTCTCAAGTGTTAGCCCAATATCATGATTGTTTAATTGGTTGTGTGGAATTTGGAGAAGATTATTATGTTATTCTCTGCACCCACAATTGGGAGCTCATGAAATTGAGTGAGAAGTCATGGTAGCTAGTCATTGTTATTCACAAGGAAGGTGATGGTTAGATATTTTGTGGATAACATTAATAAGGATATATTCAAGCTTTCATGCAGTTGTATGTAAATCAAATTGATGATTAGAACATACGTATCTATTGAAATATGTTGAAAACATATTGGAAAGTGGAACAACTGTTGGTAGTCAACCCATCCTTGGGTAATGTGCTACAAAGGGCTTATTGACTTCATGTTTAATTTGGTAGGGCAAATGGGCATGTGCTAGGAAGATTGTGGATATTGTAGTTTTATAGGTTGAAACCACACAACCAGCCTAGGAAAAAATTAGGAGGATTTTGAAGAAAAGGAAGAGGAATAGACATCACATAATGGTGGCTACTACCTTTGTGTGTTAGGGTTTCACTACATCAATAAAACTTCCCTTGTAAGGATAGAATCCACCTTGTAGGGAAGGAGTAGCACAAAGACTCTACCTTCGTTCAAGACTAATATTGGGCATGCTTTCAATTTGTCGACATTTTGCAAACTTCAATAACACATGGGTTGCAAGCACATGTTGCCATTTGAAAACATATAGGTGTAACAAAAGCTCCAAGTACATGGCCTACTCTCTAGACAGGGATAGTGCTCACGAGTCTACGAACACAAACATGAGCACATGAACAAAAGCAAATTTATATTAGAATATGTTGTCCATTTGGATAGGATATTAAGAGAATATTTGTTGACATGTAGGACAAAATTTTTGTTTAGGTGGAAGAATATTCTATCATGTGTCCATGGATGAATTTTTAATGGAATTAAAAAATGGATGAACATTATTATGAATGTTGCCAAAAAAAGTTATTTTTTCGAAAAATTAAAAAAAAAACAAGTTCAAAACAATTTATGTTGGTTTCTTTCAACACAAATCCACAAATGAAATGTTAAAATCATAATTTAGAACCATACTTCATTTTTTAAAAATATGAAATATCTTCAAATTATGTAGCATCTAAACCATGCAAAATGTTAAATTAAACCCGATAGACCCACTAAGATATTTGTGTTAATCTAAACATTGATTGTTCACCACCAAACGACATGTTTTCATTAAGAATAAAAACAATATGAAATAACCCATGACACTTTAGATAATGTGCACCAATGAACATTTTTTTTTTTAAAAAAATCATTCACTTTCTCAACCTCCAACATCTAACACAATCCTTGTTACTTGCATAATCAAATTCCTTTTTTTTTATACTACTAATTTTCGATTTATACAACAAGCTTCTCTTTTACAATGGCCAAAAGGAAAATTGTCACCAATTTTCACACCAAACACATTGGAATCAATGACTAAATATACATTAATTTCAAGCATATTTGAGAGAATATGTGAAAAGACAACAAAGCCTTGGGAATGCCAAAGAAATGACAATCGGTTACTCCCCTTCCAACATTTGCTAAAAATAAAAACATGGGGAAAAAATGGAAAAAAATAATAGATAAAACATATGAATGGGTGGCATGGTGATGGGCAAATACGACGATAGACAAAAAAAAGTCTTGCAACATTGAAACAAACTAGAAACATTCCAAATGAAGATATGGAAAACAGTACTAGACAATGTTTACACATGCGATGGATTTTTTAAAGAGTGCGCAAGTTTGAAAAAACCCATTCCATAACACTTTTTCACAAGTTTATTCAACGATTTGTCGACAGAATATTTAGTAACCTTTGGAAACCTACTATCAACAAAATTATTGAAACTTAGAAAACAACTCTATGCAACTCTAGGTAGGTGAGGTCGGTTGCCATAAGATTTAGGGAACAAAGTTTTAAAACCACCAGTGAATCGTCAAATGACAAGGTTGGCCTTGAAACCACAAGGTGTGTATGATAGTCAAAAGAAACAATGGATCAACAATTGGAGGAAGAAGAATACAATTGCTTGCAACAATTTGTGGAACAATGCAAGTGTTAAAATGAATATTGGTTAAAACTAAACACTTAAATTGATTGTTGAAAAAAATGAATGAACTAATGTTGAGACTCAAAGCAATGAACTTGAAGTAACAACTACACACTCTCATGAACACCACCAGATTTGGATATGTTCCCAATGGTAGAAAGAAGAGATCTCAAGATTATAAATGTAGATATGCAGGTAGTGAATAATGGGGATATTCGAATCAATTTCAATGTTATAATATATATGGGACAACGATGAAAATGTATTTGACAATGCTTCCAAGCAACCTACAATGAAAACAATGGACATGTATGGGGGATGTTCACAAGGAAATTCACCATGCCATCAATCTAACCATGTGGTTTTCACAAGGTGAAAAATGCACCAAATTAAATACATCCAATATGTGTAATCTCCAGTCCAATTATTAATATAAACATATGTTAAGATGAAAGCCTATTTAGATTGTCCAAACAATTGTTTAATTACATTCACTACATATTTCAAAATCCTTTGTACATCCAAATATCAATTGAAGATTGAAAAATGTTTTGAGTGTTTCATACCCAAAATGAGGGACTTTGTAAGAGTGCAATGAAGTATAGGAATAATACTTGCTAGAAGGTAGAAACTGAACACATGGCATGTATAAAAAATGCAAACAAAAAAAGGCATGAAGCCACATTAGGCCCAAGGGCTAGTGAGGTGATCACAATTACATGTTACACATCATGCATGACACCAATAAGAAAAATAATTATTTTACCAATTATAATGTTTTAGTGCAGTCAATCCCATCCAAATGGTCCAAACAATGTTAGACAATATTGAAGAGTTCATTGAATGAAATTATTAAAAAATGAGCCTATGAAAAATCACCTATGGGAGATGTTTACAACTTTGTAACATTGCACAAGTAAAGTTTAATGTCTTTCATTGAGCTTCCAAGTAGCAAACACAATAAATAAAAAATTCATAATGTTAATAAACTAATTTTACCTCTTTGTTAAAAATAAAATTAAGCACCCATCATGCATATCACATTTTAAGGGATTTCATCATGGCCCATAAATATTTGTGATAAAACATACTCAATTTCTATAACAAATCTTTTAGTTCCTTCCTTATAACAACTTCCATTGCATGATATATATCTCCAATCTATTCTAAATTATTTTTCTTATCCACCAACCTGAAAATGAAGTTTTAAATACAATTTTTTTTCCCTTTAAAAAATAATTTGTGTTAATATTTCCTAATTCAAACATTCACATGCACAATGATGAATTCTTATGTCTATTATGCTGTTGATTTATCTAAAATAGGAAAGTCGTTGGGAATGTCACGACCTTATCATATTGTAGGTAATTTTTCTTGAAAATACTTCTTGTAATCTTTGCCACACAACGAATTTTTTTTTACTAACATTATTTCGATCCTTGTTCCAACAATGCATTATAATTATTCCTTAAGATTTTCATTTTTCCTATCAATAATTGGTCACAAATGTCTTTCACATAACTTGTGTAATGCAAAGTATGGACTGCATAACTTATCATTAATTTGACACTTAATCCCACATTTGAGTCTTCTTCTAACCTAGGTTGTAATTACAATCCTCCATAAATTTGCATGTGGTTATAACCCTATCACATTATGCCCTCTTCCACCCAATATTTTTGCACCTTTTTTTTGGGTTTATCCACATTACATAGATCGCAACCCTATTTAGGATAACTTAAATGCTAGTTCTAATATTATGTTCCTATGGTTTTAATGTCTTGCTACCACACATCTATCAAAGTTTTTTTTGGTTTATGCACATATATTCCTTTTCTTATCACTCTGTCCTTCCAAAAGTTGATCTTAATTGAATGACGGATATTTTTATTTTCTAATGACTCTTTATAAACTTCTTCTCTTTTCCTTTATTTCCAAGCCTGCACCACATTTAAGTAATTCACATAATGAATCGGAGGTAGTAGAAATTTTAGGTTGGTTGTCCATTTAAACGACTTTCAAAATAATCATTCAATCTCAAATTTTGTTTTCTATGTCATATTCCATCTAAAGATATTATGTTTGGCTACAAACACAAAAGTTTTAAAATTTTATTTTGATGTTTGTTACTACATTGCTTGACTTTCTTGTTGTTGGTTTCATTATTGTTCTTCTTTTTCCTATTCATATTCCACTCATTCCTTACTTGAATTATATTTCCTCAATTCTTTTCATTATTTTGGTGTTTGATTTTGCTCTCATTGATTCAAATCCATCTAAGTTCCTTCATAAATACTCCTTTGCCTTTTGTAAAATGGTGACATTTCATGCTACTAGACGTTCGGACCTCACCATTGTAGTAGACAAGTCAAGGATGACTGTTGTCTTTGAACATTGTTTTTTGCGCTATGTTTACTTCTCAACCATATTCTTTACATATATCTAAGGACATCTCTTATGATTATAATAACTCTGTCTTAAGTTCTTTATACCAAATTCCTATGACCTCCTCACAGGGGAGACAATGGGTGGTTGGTTGTGGTCAAACTATGAAGTAAGAACTTGAAATTGATGATAATTTCCCTTAATGTTTTGATGCCCTAGCATATTCTAATTTCATTGAATTGTTTAATTCCTTGGCATGTCAAGACTTGACAACACCTCCTTCGTCAATGAAATCGTTGAAAGGCATTTTTCAGTTTGGAGATTCTTTGTCATCAAAGCCATCCACCCTTGTGGGGAGGATATAATTTGTTGTTTCTTGCTTACATGTAATGGTGCTACTAGGACAAACTTCCAATGAGATATGAACTTTGGATTATGACAAAATCCTTTTGCAAAAAGTTTAATTCTTGTCGATTGCTTTCAATGGGGACCTTTTGTTTGAAATTGTCACTCATCTATTCAAATGTTCACAACCCTTCCCAAATGCAAGGCAGGGACAAAAAGTATGATGGCCATGCTTGGAGAAGCTGGTCACAACCAATATAAAAAATTCATTTGGGTTTAACTTTAGGAAGGCTTGTTGCTTGGGTTACTTGCGATGTGTGTAGGATGATCATGAAAACTTCTTGTGCTTTGCCATTCGCAATGAAACATTCTGGTGTGGTGAGTGTATTCATGTTCTAGTCTTAGGTCAAATGACAATGATCCCTTCCTTTTCCTTGCTTAGATGCAAACTTTGTCATTCTCCTCCCTTTTGTGTCATTGATTGTGGTGGGCGATTCTATTATGTTGTGCATAAATTTTGATCTATGTTAATAGCAGTGATTCATCTTGGTGTTCACAACCATCCTGTTATGGATGGAAAGTTTCGAGAGTTGGTTGAGGAGATTAGAAGGTTTATTGATCGCACATTTGATGCAAAAATCTCTTTGATTTCCCTCAATGCTAGCAAGACCTTCTCTGCGAGTTATTTGTTTAATGATTCTAATCATGGAACTGTTAAAAGGTGAATAATTGGAGCACATCTAGGACAGGTTCTATGAACTTAGCTCTCCCAACGTCCATAACCTTGTTTCTTTCAAGCGTCATTCAGGAGGTGGTTATATTGATAGCATACTTTAATTGAAATCTAAAAGTCAATATGATTACATCCAGGAGTGTTGCTTCCTAGGACAAGTTCATGGACAGAAGGTGTTCATTTTCAAGATGTTAATAAATTGTGTCGAAAGTGGAGTCAACCTCGTCACACAAATGCAACATGCAAGGGATTTGCAAAATGTTTGGATCATGTTTGATCATGCAAAACATGTTGCTAGTTGGATAATTATGGCTTGTCATGTGTACGATATTGTCTTTTGTAAAATGTTGACCACAATTGTTTGTGATATGTAATTTGAGGACATTGAAGATCAACAACTTAATGGACAAAGATGAATGAAATGATGTTGAAGCATGGGTTTTCAAATTCAATTGTAAGGGATTCATGGTTGACAATGCACAAACCAATTGGAACATTGTCAGAATTATTTATGGTTTCGAGTACCCCTCCGTCAAGATGCACTAGTAGAAATTGGCCAAAATGTAATCATTCTATTTGTGACTACATGCGACTATTAGTTATTTGCAACTACATTTGGACCTTTTTACAACTATTTCTTGTGTTGGTCATATTTGCGACTATAATGCAATTAGTTTGCAACTATTTTAGTGTTCATCATTCCATGTGAATAACATTTAATTTAGTTTTCATCCAAGAAGAACAATTTATGTCCCATAGTTGCAAATGTGACCCATTTAGTTACAACCCTAATAATATTTCAATATGATCTTTGATTAAAATTTTCAAATAATAATAGTTTATTACATAATGATCATAATGATGATGATGATGATAATATTAAAATGATAGCAAAAATAATTATATAATTACTAATTTAACTATTAAAAAATTAATATATTAATATTATATTATTCTCAAATGACTAATGTACTTACTAAAAATTCTTTTTTATATATTAAAAAATGAAAAATAATTATAATAAATCATAATAGTTGTAACAAGTGACATAATATTATATAATATATAATAATAATAATAAAATAGCTGACCTAGGCTAACTACAAATTACATTACAATTATTATTACACGTAAACAATTATGAAATATTATTAGATTAATATATGGTTTTGAGTTTTTATATTTCAAATTTATAATTAATGTATATTAATTCTTAATAATTCAATGATTAGAATCAATTACTGATATAAGATTTTTATTTTCAGTTTTATTATTTTATAATAATTATTGTATTAGTTATAGTGGAAATCTACTAAATTATTATACAAATACAAAATTATTTTTGAAGGAAAAATATACTTTTTAAAATATAAAACATTTATTGTAATAATTCATAAATAGTTTTTACGAGTGAAATAATAATATGAATAATAAAAATAGAAATAATTAACCTTGGCTACCAACTAGCTACAATAAGAATTAATGTTATTGTTACTATTAAATATTTTCATTTATATTTATTATTAATTATATAAATGAAAGTAATAATGGGAATAATTATAATAAAATAGTTAACCTAGGGTAGGTTTTAATTATATTATTAGATTGAAAAATTAGTATTCAATATTGATAATTAATAGTTAATAATTATTAAATACTAAATGTTTTAGTTATTATATTAATCTATTTCATTACGAAATAATAATTTATTACTTATTGATAATTAACTAATTATTTCAATGTTACCCATTAGTAGTTAATTAAATTGGTTGATAGATTTTTATAATTAGCATATATTTAAAATTGAATATTATTATTGTTTATTAAGCTAATAAATTAAGTAATATATAATAATAACTAACAATATAATTAATTCAATAATCATATTGATGATTATTATTAGAAATAATTAGTTAGTTGGATAGTTTATGAAATGAATTATTTAGTTTCTAATTTAGTTGTTAATTAATTATTTAGCAAGTTTATTAATTTATTTTCCTATATTTTATTCATTAAATAATTATTAATTTTATTAGTTTATTAGTTAGCTAGTTAATTCTCACTTACCTATTTAATTATATACTTTTCAAGATTAGAATGAAAGCCAAAACATATGGGATAAAAAAATTTAGTTGCAAGTAGTTTGCAACTAAAAATGTTTAATTACAAGTCACTTGCAACTAAATTGTTTATCCCGTATGTTTTGGCTTTCATTATCATCTTGAAAAGTATATAAGCAAGTTGTTTTGTCTTACATTTTCATATTTTTAAAAATGGGCATATGGGATTAGTTAATAAAAATAACTTAACCCAAAATAAAATATAAATATTTGTGTATTTACACTTAACTACCTACTTCCCTAACTTACCTACCACTACCTACTTACTTAAGTAAGTATTTGGCCTAGGTAGGTAAATAGGTCCTATTTAGATAGGTGTTTATCTTAGATGGGTAGGTAGATATATAGGTAGGTAGGTACCTAGTTCAACCTATGTACCTAAATATAATTAATATGCCACGTGGCATATTTTTATTGCATCACATGTCAATATCTAAACCATCCAAACATCAAAAATTAAACATCTTAGATTATTTCAAAATAATAATAAAATAATTTTAATTATTAAGAGTTGGGACACATGGCAACACATAACTTGTTCCCTAAACCCTAAACCCTAAACCCATTGTTCACCAAAAAAATCGCATCTTAGTTGCAAGCGACAATATGTATATGACCAATGAAAGGATGAAAACTTATTTTGTTGATTTTTTCTTTCATCCAAAATATGTTGTCATTTGCGATTAATGTCAATGCGACTTGTCCAATGTGACTATTAAGATTTTAGTTCCAAATGTTATTTGCAACTAAAAATTAGTCGCATGGACTAGTTGCAAAATGGCCATTTTTTATTAGTGATAGGGAGCACACATGTTTATTCCATTGGAGTCATTCACTCAATAATGACACCAAACAACTAATCAAACTTGAGTTGCAAGATGAACACAAGGCTCTTTGCCACCAGTACAAGAATGCAAATTGCTTGCAGATGTTAATAGTCATTATGCTCTCATTCGTTCCTAATGGCTATCATTTGGGGTTGCTTTTGAGGCATGTGTCCACAAGCTTAGCAATTGGTTTAGTTTTTAGCATTTTCAAATCAAATAATGGGGAGGTTTCATGGTCCATGCGAGTACTTCTTTTATGAACTTTCTATGTCTTTCCTTCTATTATGTGCATTGAAAACTATAAAATGTCCATTTTCATTGAATTTTCATTTGTAGTCTATCTATTTTTTTGTTACAACATTTTGGATTTTTTTTATGATTCCTTTCCTTTGATCTACATAAGTTTCATGATGAAGAATGGGTGGACATGCACATTTGTAATCTAGCAAATTTTTGCATAACATTTGGTTACAACAATCGCGGAATTGCGACATTTGTCTATACACTTCGACGTTTAACAATGACATTTGGGATTTCAAATAATCTACATTGTATAGATAATACTTGCGAAGGGGTCCATCTAGTCATGGATTTGATAGGAATGAATTTTTGTTGAGGAGGGCTCGATGATCTAGTGATCCTTTTAGACTAGTGGTTGTTACACTTCTCTTATTACACTTCACACCTTGAAGGGGAGGAGGTTTTTGAATCTACTAAGTGACATGCTGATTATCCTCTCAATGTAGAAAATGATTCTCATCATCCTAATTGTGTGAATTTATCTCGTCCATGAATAACAATTCTTGTTATTCAATCCAATGTTGTCAAGAATGTGGGCATGTAACAACCACCTTGTGGTTTTAGTGTTTATTCACCTTTGGTATCTAAAAATGGCCTAAAGTTGAAGGAAACTATTTGTGTTGATGGGTAACAGTGGATTGAATGTTGCCCATCTAGTTTTATTGTTTGATGTTCTATGTTCCAGAAAACCTTGGGGCTTAAATGTAAAACAAAAATCAACCTTTACAAATTTGTAAGTGGAAT
>Ga0209208_10011801_pt1 | contig 11151 bp, 3 predicted proteins | sample S1TSphfallax_3_FD_187694 | JGI IMG/M metagenome (GOLD analysis project Ga0209208, IMG submission 187694) | Host-associated microbial communities from peat moss isolated from Minnesota, USA - S1T2_Fd - Sphagnum fallax MG (SPAdes) (version 2) | ecosystem: Host-associated > Plants > Peat moss >... | reverse complement strand
AAGCCAGACGGACATTTCATCCATCCCCTTAATCGGGACGGACAGTAGCTAAAAGAAAAAAAAGGTAGTCTGTCCCGTCATCAAGCTGGACGGACATTTCATCCATCCCCTTAATCGAGACGGATAATAGCTAAAAGAAAAAAAAGGTAGTCTTGGTCAATACAAAAAAAATAAAATAAAATGATTCTGGGCTGTCCAAGGCTTAAATATTTTTTTCTGGTCTACCAAATCTTTTGCCTCAAAAAATCAGACTGCCCCTGATTTCTTTTTTCTCTGGAGTCAGTTACATAAAAAAATCAGACTGCCCCTGATTTCTTTTATCTCTGGAGTCAGTTACATAAAAAAATCAGACTGCCCCTGATTTCTTTTATCTCTGGAGTCAGTTACATCTGCGGAAGTTCCACAGGGAACAGGCAGTGACTGGAAGAATCTTCCAGACACTGCCCACACAAACAGACAGACAAACACCACCACTGTTGCTTTTATATATAAGATGCATGTGTTTAATAAAAAAATCATTTAATTTCAGTATCAAAAATGATAATATTTTACAATTAGGTACTATACTAAATAATGAAGTTAGTGTGCTTGAAAGTTATTTCAGATTTTAAACACATCAACTAGATTTTTTTATAAATTTTGACAAATCCAAAAATAATTAATTTATAGTGTCTAACCAACTTATGTACTATGATATAGATCAAGTTTTAGGTTTTGGTATGAATTAAATGTCCATAATTTCATACAAAGGACCTTTTAAATTGCATAAATACAAACTTGTTGATCTTTAAAAAATCAAGCATTAGGAAACTACTAATCACATTAAAAAAAACACATAATAAGAAAAAAAATGGTCTTATTTTTTAAATGTTTGAATTATTCAATGTGTTTAAAACTCAAGATTCCATACCACATGAAAATGGGCATAATTTACATGATTTATAGAACAAAATTTTAACTTATGATATAATAAAATGAGCCACAATATACATAAATGCCTTAACAACTTTGACAATAACCAACTGATTTGTAAAAATTTCTATGTTTTTTAATTCAAAGAAAAATAATTTGTGAACAAGAAAAAATTAAATGGAATTTTTTTTCAACATAGAATCTTCAAATTTAGTTAATTATCTGAAAATTGTGTTGAAGCTACCCTTATATTTCAATAATGCATATATTTTAGAATGGTTTGACTATTTTCCATTACACCAAAACAAAATGCACATTTTCAAAACAAATGTGTATTCACCAATGACAATCACATAACTTGTGAAATATTGGGGCAATACCTAACAAAAAATGTTACATACACAAAATTATAATTTTGGGGAAAAATAACTTGTAGTCCTTGGAAAAATGAATCATTCAAGTTATTATGATTATGAATGTGTACATTCAAATGGAAGGCTTTATAAACTTAATTTTAAACATATTGTTCCTAAGTATCCAAAAGTTTTTGCCTATTGTTTGTTTCATTTTTTAAATACGATTTAGGAATTGTTGTTTGTATGATATTGAAATAGTCGAGAACTTACATTTGTGGCATCTTTGACATATGCATGTTCATCACTCTATGATAAAAAAATGGTCTTTTCTATGTTGGTAGATGGAATCCATTTATTTGATCTAGTTATAAGTAGTTCCAAAAATTTGCTAATACAATCATGCTTATGGTAGACAATATCATGTGTATTTTCCTTCTCATGTAAAGAGAATTAGAGTTCAACAACTTAGCGTATCATTTCATCTAGCAATATACATTATAAATGTTATTGGATTATCTCAACATATTAACTAAAACTACGTTCTTTTTTCATATGACCATTCTACATGCCAAGGGCCTTCTTCATGAATCATAAATCATATGCAATAGATAGTTTTTCAACTAAATAGTTGTCCAATAAGATTTCCTTAAAATTGGCAATTAGGTTGAGAAACTTAAAACTAGTCAAAGTGATGAGTACACATGTCATGGCTTTTAGTTATTCCAAAAATAATTATCCAAGAGTATACTACCCTTGATATTCCATAGAAAAATGATGTTTGTGAGCATGATAATTTCAGTATCGTTGAAGTTACAAGAAACACGTTATATTTTTTAAGCTTTTGATTAGGTTATAAAATGAATTGATTCATACTATATACATATTCTAAATCATATAAACACTATGACATTAAACAAATTTTCTACAAAAAACTTGGTTTGGTACTAAAAGCAATGTTATTCATATCAAAAAAATTGGTTATGTTGTATTTGCACACATCTTCAAGGAGCTACACCATAACTTACTACTACTACAAAAGGAAAAAGTGTTTTGATAGGGTATGACAATCATTATGAATCTTATTTACCATGGGATCTTGAAAATCAAAGAACTATCAAAAGCTGAATTTTTTTTTTTTATGGTGACTTTGAAGCCACAGGCAAGGTGAGACAAAAGTTTTCGTTAGGATTCATTTTTTATTTTCCTAAAACATCAACAACATCAATTATTGAATAGTAAATTGACACTTTCACAAGTTGATGAATAAAAGTTGTTTAACAAGATATTATCTTGTGAAATCCTCTTTTCTAGATTTGGGAGCAACGAAATGGCAATTATGATCATAGTCATGTTGTAGCATGTTTTCCAAAACTTCTTCCACATAAATCACAAACCACCACAAAGATATGAAAATTGTATATATTAGCTTAATCATCATTTTTAATATGCTTGTGCTACCATTTTAGGTATGCAAGATGTTCCTCTTGAACTTAAATTCACTATTAGATGGTCACAATTAACTTCAACATAAAGATACGAATGGATGAAAGTCATGGAAGAGGAATACAATTCCTTAATATTCAATTTGATGCATTATCCCCATGACTTAAAATCATGAAGAGTAAACAAGCGTGTAAATTGATCTTTGCATCTAATTAATGGAACTTAAATTTTTTCATTATAATTTTTTTAATACCAAAATTAAGGATTCACAAAGAAAAATCAATATGGACTTTTCATTTCAACATTTTCCCCGTGCTAACTTTTCAATTTGAATGTGAAAATTGTTGTTAAAATACATTGACAAATTACAAAATTTTATGTGAAAATTGTTTTCCTTCAAGGAAAGTTATTGAAAAAAAATTCATGGACAAGCTTTTGGGATTTGAAGAGATTATTTACCCATAGAAAAGTATGATAGCTCAAGAAGTTCTTTACATGCAGTAAGGAAACTCATATCTAGTTTGACACAAAAGAATGATTTTTTTCACACAATACTTATTACTTCTTAATCATGCATATCCTCAATTGTATATTTTAGTTCGTGACAAACACCTTATCACCACTATTGTGGTTGTTGGTGGTAACATTTCACATTCGTACATAAAAAATTGAAAACATGGTCCATTCATGGGAAAAGCTTTTCAAATTACTACCAATAATCCCAACATGTATGTACAAGTCTTTACTTCTAGTTCAAGATTGAATCAACAAAATGATCTTCCTTGACCAAAATCATTACATTCAATTTAAATCAAGGCTCTTTCATGAATTTTGATTTGGTGATGCACATGTGCATTATTGTAGTGCTAGTTGATCATGCTTATCATCTTTCCTTTTTTTAATCTCAAATTATGCATTTTATGATTTGCTTCATTACAAGTTTAATGGGAATATTGTGTAAAATGTCACCATCGTAACAAGACCATCATATCTATCACTTGTAGTGAACAATGTAGCAAATAAGTTTTTGAACCTACAAAGATTTGGATTATATGGCTTTTAAAATATATATTTGATATTTTCTGGTGCTCCACATTTAGCCATCTATTATTTGGCACAAGTATTTAGCCTAATCAATTCATGTTGATTTGTGATGCACATTAATGTGCTAGTGACAACATGGAATCAAGGTTGGGGTGTGACATGGCTTTTGGGCTGAAATGTCCTATAATGTGTTTCACAAGTAGGTTGTCTCTTTCAACAATACTAAAAGAATTGGCCACCTTTTTTATCTTTCATCATTCATTGGAAATGTGGAGTGTCAATTGCTTTTGATGCATATTATATTTGGAGGCATTGCCATTTATGGAAAAGTGGGATATTTGGGATGTGCTTGGTTGGTTGTTTGTTTGTTTTTAAAAAGTTGTATGGCATATGGGTTTTGTTGATGGGTTTTCTATGCTCTATTATTCTTGGAGGTGTGGTATGTTGTTTGTCATTGATGTGTTTTGTGGTTGGTGGTGAACGTATAGAACTTTGGGAGGCAGCAAATGCAAGATAGGTATCATTCCTATTCTTTGAAGGAGGGTAGTTGATTTTGTTGTTGTTGTGTATTGTTGAAGAAAAGAATGCTCTCAATTACATAGGCCTTTTTCTTTTTTAAAATAATTGTTATGCAAGGAAAATTAGGACAACTTGTTGAAATTTATGTTAGAATGCCTAGGTCTAAAAGCACATGGAGATGAGGAAAGGTTCTAGGGGGTTTGGGAACTTGTTTGTGTGATTATGAAGGCTTGAGTTTTGTATACTTGAGTGAATGTTCTATGGTGTGAGTTATGGGTGTTGAAGGGGAACGAGACCCATGAAAATGGGAACTTTGATAAAAAGACGAGTTTTTGATGATTTACATGTGCATACGTTGGTGATTCTCTTGTTGCATATATGGTTTGTGGGGTTTATTTGTTTCTTGTCCAAGTTTCTTAGTACCATTGGAATGTTTCAAAATTTTGGGGCTTGAAAAAGGATTTATATTCATCTTTGTTTGTCAGGGTCTAATGTGGTGAACTGTTACAAATTTGTGTTGTTGGGAAATTTGGGGTTTTATGGGAATGATAGAAGTTGATGGGTTGTGTCAGAAATGTGTCTCAAACTCACAAATAAGGACAATGATAGTTCATGAAAATAAATTCGGAGTGGACTAATCCAATTGTGCCTTAAAGAACAAAATATGGATTGTTTCAAATTAATTAGTAATCTTGCTTGTATAGAAGACCATGCAATTGATTACCTTGCTTTATTCTTTTGTTGTCTATTCAATTAATGGGGGTGTGAAGATATTCTATGCATGTTCCTTTTGTTACATGGGTATGTTATTTCTTAAATTTGGAGGACTATATATGATGGGGGAGAAGAAATTGAAACTCACATATGCAAGGAGGGTTACTAGATAAAATTACATGAAAGATGTGTATACATGATTGACTTAGCCTCAAGACTTAGCCTCCTTAAAATCCATTTGAATCTGGAATTTGGTTGTGATCCAGACCAAAAACCAATTGGGATGGATGTGGCCTAGACATGAAAAATTCAAATGTGTAAATGCAATTGAGTCAAAATTAGTTCAAGGTTAGATCAAAATCAATTAAAAACATCATATGAATTATAGATTTATTATAGTAAAGCACTACTACAAAACATGGTATTTATGTTGTCTTTTATGATTGAATTTTAGTTAAAAGTTGACCCCAAACAAGATGACTACATAGTCAAGACAACTTAGTTGTTTAGGACAAACACAAAGTAGTAACTTAGTCATGTGGGCCTTGACAAAGTGACTAGTAATGTCCACATGGCATGTGTGTTTCGACTCAAAAACTAGTAACTAATAGTTGACATGGCTTGTTTAATTTGACTAGAAACTAGCATATGTGCTAGTTGATGATGACATGCCATAAGTATTATGTAAGTCAAATAATTATAATTATAATTCTATTTATTAATAAATCAATATTCATAGGGATGTAAAATGTAAACCTAGGGAACTAGGTAGGGACCCTAGGCATGTGCATGACCCTCCTTTCCCTTGGCACATAGGTCATTTGTAAGGTTCCTCTAAGCATGTGGGCCACTTGTAGGCCTCCCATAGGCATGTAGACCACTTGTAGGTTTTAAGGCATGACCATGGTGTCATAAGAGGCAATTCATGAACAACCCTCACCTCCATGGTGACAACCCAAAGCATTAACCATCTAATCATCATTTCACATGATGACTATCGTAGTACCTTTACTATTTTGGGAACAAACTATTGAATAATTGAATAAATTTTAAGTATTAACTTCGGCACTTGGTTATTTAATTTTGAAAATTTTAGTAGGTAATGGTTATAGATAATAATAAACACAATGTATTGAATGTTTTGGAATAGTTTAGTGTGTTTAGAATGTTGTAGTGTTCGGACTATGTCCTTAAAGGTCTGGGGTTCAAACCATGACAGTGGAGGTTTTGGTGTACAAACCTTGACAATGGAAATTTTTTATTTTATTAAAATTTCAACATAATTGATAAATAAAATTTCAAATTTTCAACAAAACTAAAAACAATTTAATTTATGCCAAAATGGTAAGGGTATTACAATAATAATGCAATATCAAAAATATAAATTTAACTTTTTTTGGAATTTCACATGCACTAAATTTAAGCTAAACTTGGTTAAATTTTGCTAGACTTTGTTATTTAAATTGAATTTCGCTAAACTTGGTTGAACTTGGTTAATTTTGGCTGAACTTGGCGAAACTTGACTAAATTAGGGTATTTTAACTATACTTGATCACATTTGGCTATTTTTGCTTAAACTTGGGTATTTTAATTAAACTTGGCTAAAAAAAATATTTTAGTTTTAAATGATCAATTTTGGCTAAACTTGGGCATATGAGTTAAACATGGTTTAAAATGGTTGAAATTGGCTGAAATAATTAAACTTGGTTTAATTTGGCTAAAGTAAAATAAATTGGTTAAACTGCCATGTTGTTTGTGGTATGATTGAAATTAGGCATATCAAAATAGGCAATAACACCACATTGGCATGTAATAAGCCACGTCATTTATAGTGCATGAATAAAATTAATCACATTAAAGTAAGCAACAACAAACATTGGCATGTAGCAAGCCACATAATTTATGGCATGATTGAGATTAGTCACATTTTAGTAGGCATTAACACCATGTTGGCATGGCTAGGTCCACATGTAAATGACATTGTGCTATTTTATTTAAATTATTAGTTGATTTAGTCAAATTAGACATGCCTACTTTGAAAGAGGGGCAAAAAGGACCAAAATCAAATTTGTTCAAGTCATTTCAAAGTAATAAACTCTACAACTTAGTCATTGCAATAAAAAAATTGGTATGAAAAACACCTTGTTTTGTAATAGTGAGGGTATTATATTTTAAATACTTTTATTAAACATCTAGACCAAGATCACACAAGGTGGCCATAATTAAATTTTTTTGAATAAACAACTTGAAAACTTCAATCATTTATCGATCACACCCCTTTAAGGGCCCCTTTGACCACAACCCCTTCATGCATTGTGATGTCAAAGACATTTAAGGACCATGGTCACATTATACATATTGACATCAAGTATCAATACTTGAAGGAGAATGTTGGAAGCTTTGAAATCAAACTTAAATATTGTCACATAGATAAAATGCTTAGTAATATTTTCACAAAAGTTTTTCCCAAATATATTATAACGAATGACCAACACGTTATCAACAACATTGTAATTAATGTTGGCAATGTGCCAAACATAATTACTAACAAGGGTTTGTAATTGTCAATCCTATTCTTTTTGCACAAAGTTGGTAGCTTCAACAAGATTAGCATATGCCTAGCCAATTTGGTTCCAAACCTTAGACCCACATCTTTTCCTATGGTTGTGCATAAAACACCAGTGCCTATCCATGGACCGCCTACCACCTTTATATGGTTGGAATTTGGATAAACAGTACCTAAGCAAAACTTGTATGTTATAATTCTTCATTTCACAATTACATGCAATATATCCACTTATTTAATAAAACATCAAAATATGTAGGGGTCCATCACGTTCAATCACATTGATTTCTTTTTCATGTTACAGATCTTCCATGAGATTTTAGTAAGCACATTATGTGTGCTGCTAGTTCACAAATAGTTCCTTGAGAAGGTTTTAATTAATGTTGCACACATATCGAATTTTATGATACCAGTTGGATCCAATTTTCACAAAAATAGATTACAAAAGGTTTTAGTTCTCATTGTTTAATTTTTGTAACAAACTTATAAACTAAGTTAGGGTATTAATACTTTTTGTAAAAAAATTAAACTAGTTTTCACAATGCAATTCTCATTAATTTGAGAACAGTCAGTTATCATTTGACAGTTCTGACCAACCAATTTTTAAAAAATAATAATAATAACCAAAATTATAAACAAATTATTTATTTTATCCTTTTTCTTAAAAGTAAAAAAATCATAGTTATTTGTAAAGTAAGGAAACACAACACCCAAATCCTAAGTTTGGTTTGGGATGAGATTCAAAAAGAACTTGCAAAAAAAGTACATTAGCATTAAGAGGGGGGGGGGTGAAACTCAAAAAACCATTAATATTTCTGGTAAATTGAGTTTCATCATGTCTTTCCCTTTTTTGGAGCACCTCCACTACTACTACATATATTTTCACTACTCTTAGCAATATAACTATTATAATTAGTTCAAACCTTGCGCATTAAAACTTGTACATTGTACCCTAAAAACTTGACCCAAGTAGGGAATTTTATCTCACTCGGGTCTCAATATTTCATTTTATTTTTCTTTGATTGGGTTCTTTAATCCTGCATAAATGAAAACCTGCAATCAAGTTTTTAGTCAAGGTATCATTCAAAGTGATACCTTGAGGGGTTCACATGAAGACACCTAGATGATACTTAGGAAAATCTTCAATACCCTACTAACATTGGTTTTAATCTTCATAATGCATTTAACAATTTAAGCCAATCCAAATGGATGACGAACCACAATGTGCATAGAAGTATGTGATTAACATTTGTCAATAATAGTTGGCCTTGTTATAGAAGATTTGGTTGTGCACCAATAATTGAATTTCTGAGGTTCTTTGATAAAAACCATCTGCATTTTTGGTGCCAAGTCCCTGCTACAAATACATAGTTTACATTTTGATTACAATGATTCTGGAGTCAACCATAGTTGACCATAAAGACTATTACATCTATATTTATTAATTAGAAAAGTTGGTGTGTGTAATCTAATTAATTTCAAATGACATTATATAATCAAACAAGACATACAAAATTATATGGAATATCCAATTTGCATACATGGACCATGTAAATAATTGAAAATAATCATAAACATTTTGACATGGACTATGACATGTCAAATGTGGTTAGAGACTATCATAGACTTTTTGAGATGGAATATGACATGTCCCATGTGATAGTCATAGACATGAAAGTAGATTATGGAATTTGTCTATTCATTTGTTGTTTGTAATGTTTCATATACAAATAAAAAAGGGGAAAGAGACTAAAATATAACAAATTGTGTGAAAAAATGATCAAATTGAAAGTTTATATTCAAAATTATTTTAAAAATAGAACATAACTAATGTACATGTGAAGCTTGAATTAATGTTATTATATATTTAAATTTGAAATTAAAAATGCTTAAAATAGATTGAATTTATAAGTTAAAGACATATAAATTTTAATTATATAATTTCAAAAGTGAAATTCAATTCATCGTGAGATTTTTACAAATAAAATATAATAAAATTATTATTCTTAAAATTTTACGCAAACTCAATATATAGAATTTGACATAAGTTTTTTTGAAAATTTAAATATTGTATAGTTTAGTTAATTGAAAATTTGAAAAAAAATTATAATTTATATATATATATATATATAAAATACTTTGAACATTTTAAATTTAAAATGCATTATAAGTTTCAATGTGATTATGAAAATAAATGAAAAATTGAATAAAATATTAATATTAATGATGTACATGTGTAAGCATTTTCATTATGAAATCACCTAATTATGTCATAAGTTGCTAATGTGAAATATTACAAAATTATGTGTGTTTATATAATTTGTGATAACAAATGTTGGCACCACATGAAGGGTGGTTGGATGGCAAAGGCCCTAGGTTGTGATTGGAAAGGTGAAGGCTTAAATCTATTTTGGACACATTGTGAACATGGCAATTTGTCACATGTTTAGCAAAGTTTCAATAAAGAAAAAAAGAGAATCATTGGAATCACAAGTTGAACATAATTGCTTTTTGGAGTTGTCCATAGTTCAATCCAAAAAACTCAAAATTTTAAAATATGATAACAACAACAACAACAAAAATAATTTATTATTTCATTTTTAAAAAATTAATTAATACTTGCATGTCATACAACACCTTCTCACACAATATTTACACAATATCATTTGCACATTGGGGAATGAGTTGTTGAGTTTAGGTGTTGAAGCCATTGGCAACTTTACACCTTTATTAATCCCACCTATTTGTAGCTTGTTTTTGACCAATTTTGTAAGCTTCAATCACAATAATAAAAAATTAAGGGACCAATGGAAACCCTATCTAATCCCTATTACTTTCAATGGAAAATGATTTAATAGATTACATGTTTAAATTGATTGATCCAAATGCATCACAAAATAATAATAAGGTCATGTTTGTGAATGATGTCCCTATCCCAAATTTCTTCATTCAAAACAAAGGAAGACCATGAAACTTTGTTGAAGGTTTTAGAAAATTGAATTTGCCATGTGGGATGGAGGTATGCACCATCTGTTTGTAATATGCTTTTATCAAAGGCCAATAGGTGAGGAAAAATTCTACAATTACCCCATTAGGACTTGGGGCTTTTCCCAAAGTGAGGCTAGAAACTAGAATTTTTTGTTCATTGGGTGGTAAGTGCAAGCCTTTTGTTCATTTGGCGTGTGATTTTAAGTGGCATAGTATTAAAGGCCTATATAATAACACCAAGGGGAATCCAATCATGTTGTTGATATAAGTTAATGTAGGGTAAAAGTCATGCCCATCACCACACATAGGTTATGATTGAACACCCCATTTGTTCAAGGGAAAGCCTTCAAGGAAATAACCTTGATTGTTTCATTGCACAATCGAATAGCTATGATTGAATGCCCAATATGAAAGTAGTGTGTTCAATCTTTTTCCAACTTGTGACTAGAATCATGTTTTTTTCGTTTAGTCATAGATGTAAACCTAAGGGGGACATAAAAAATTCTTGCCCACTTCATGGTTTGTTAATGCTTGGTGATAGGGGGTTATGTGAACCCAATCAAGAATAAAGATGATTATAAAACATGGAAAAGTAGGACGGGGGGACGG
>Ga0209208_10011800_pt1 | contig 11152 bp, 10 predicted proteins | sample S1TSphfallax_3_FD_187694 | JGI IMG/M metagenome (GOLD analysis project Ga0209208, IMG submission 187694) | Host-associated microbial communities from peat moss isolated from Minnesota, USA - S1T2_Fd - Sphagnum fallax MG (SPAdes) (version 2) | ecosystem: Host-associated > Plants > Peat moss >... | reverse complement strand
TGACAACATAAGAGCAAACAACAATATCTTAATTTTAATCCCAAATCATTGAAATTATTAAGGTATGACAACTTTATATTCTATAAGTCACCTTTGTGATTGATCTTAATTAAAATTTATTCTAAATCAAATGAAAAGATTTACTTTTTAATGCAAATTTTTAAGGTTTTTTTTCCATAACCACAAATGATGGAAGTGACAAGCATATTATTTACACCTTGCACACCAATTTGCAACTCTTTTCTCTTTAATTGAATTTGAAACAAATTTAATTTTGAAATATATTTAATTACATTCCATTTAATGCATTTGAATTGAATTGCATATGAACTCAATTAAATTTTGATTGAATCAAATTCAATAAAATTTGAGTTTCATTCAACTGAAAAATTTCAATTTGAATTCCATTTTAAGTTGCATGCAGTGTCATTCAATATTTTCCATTCAAATGAACTTAATTTCCACAAAATAAAGTCAGGTTTTTCATCATTTCATTGCCACTTGTATTTCATAGCACTGGGGAGCACTCCCCAAGTATAGCCATTACACACATATCATAATATTGCATCATCAACACTTAAAACCATCAAAGGCACATGCCCAGATAAGAGGCCCAGTAGCATGGGATACCTGAGTTGAACCTGCATTTTGTAAATTTCCCACACCTGCAAGGCAGTAGCCAGGTATACCCTATAGCAGGAGGAAAACCTTGTCATAACCCTAAACATATGTAGATCAACAAGAGGCATTAAGAGTTGGTGTGATCTTCAACTTCATTGGAAGGACCTTCCACCTACAAGTTGCAGGTTGCCATAAGATCCCTTGTCCTTGCTAAGGGTGGTGGCCAATGGACATAGCTCCATGGTTAGGGTACCCAGTCCAACAGCCAATCCTATGAAACTTTTTGTGACTGTTAAAATGTCTGATAACACCAGATTGTGGGAGAAAGAAAGTACAGAATTTGACAAGCTACCAGATTCATGTCCATTTTCAGATTTCAATTGTGACACTAACTTCCAGTACAAACACAAAACTGCAGAGGCCATGTGACATTCTTCTCCTATTGGAAATCTGCCAGTGATTCTACTTTCTCAAGGTCATCAACTGTTAATAGCACTGTTACACCATTCTCACTCTGTAAAAACAGCAAATTGTGACAAAGCTTGAGTTCCAAAAATCAACACACTTTTAAGGCCACTTGCACATCAATCAGGACACCAATCACCTATACAGTGGTTCGTGTGAAATCTAATGCATAGTCCTTCAGGAGGGGAAACAAATTCCAAGAATATCCCAGTGGATTCACATTGGAATAACCAGGTACTTAAGAGACATGCAGAGGATATAATACCTTGTTCAATGGAGCAGAATGTATAGACAAGCCCCTTCTGAAGACTACTTCAAATACTCAGTATTCAGAGGTAGAATGAACAGAGTAGAATGCTGTACTGAAACAAAAAAAACACAAGTACACCCCTGCACTCAAAAGTTAGGATCCTCTGGTGCCAGCAACCAAGGGATACATGTGATGATTGAGACCAAATAGGTAAGATACTTCATTGATTTAACCGGTTTTGCTTTCTGATGGGAGGACTGCAAGCCTCACTGTTGAATACTCCAATGATTGACCCTTCCAGTTTTGGGTTTCAACAGAAGACTGTGAAGCCTCATAGTGGAAGTTGAATCTGCAATACACACAGAGGAATGTAAAGTGACTGTTTCAATCCACATTGGACATTTAAAGCAATAACTCAGTACAACAATCTTGATAGGCTGGCAAGTGTCTATAACCAATCATGTTGACCACATGCAAGCTCTGCACTTGCTTTTGCCAGAAGAGTGCTACACAGTCACTTCACAACAGTAGGTGTATAAGTGCACAAAATCTCTTCAATTTCTTTTTCAAACAAGTCCCTACATCAATAGATCTAGTGGTTATATGTATGCGACAACATATCACAATTTCCTGATTTTGAACATACAGCATTGGTCCTTAAAGATCACAAACCACACCTCATTAATTTGCAATTGCATAAATTCGTGTCCATTCTCTGGCTGCTCCCAAGCCCAGGATACAACAGAAGCTCTTGGTGAGTAACATGATGCTGCAAACAGCTTCTTTGGCACTTATAACAGCATACATACATCATCAATCAGCAAACTTAAGTTGCCAAAGTCCAAAACAAAGCACTAATAACACTCCAATGTTTCAACAGATTATATCCAGCCAGACACAATCTTTGCACACCAAATTTAAAGCTTCTATTGCTCTGAACAAGAATACACATAATGAAGTGAAAAATTCATAGTGTTGAATTGAGATACAGACCTGTTGCTACAGCCTCGGCTTCATCACTCTTCCAGTGCTTAGCAATATTCTCTGCCAGAGGGTCATCTGGATTGGGTGCACTCAAGAGTGCCTGAATACTGCCATAATTAGCATCATGAAACACTGTCAGCTGAGCTTCACCAAGATCTCCATCAAACCCTCTCAGAAATTTGCATTCAAAATCCAACACTAAATTGACCTTAAAATGCAGCACCACGTGACCCTTCAGAGCGCATACAGGATCTGCAAGATCCAGGAATACTTCCACTACAAACAAAACTATTTATACTTGAAAAGTTCCCAAAATCAACACCTATGGAAAGGGACCAAAACTATCAAATTCTTAAGACAAACCTGAGCAAAACTGTTCGAATCTGAAGTGCAGGGCTCCATTTGTCCTTAAGTATGTCTAAGCATATGCGTCCCAGCTGTGTATGCAAAGAGACCACAGATCCTGTTGTGATGAATGTACTCTGAAAAAACTGTCTGGAATTCTGAATGGCACAGAGGGTAAGCCGGCAAAAACAATAAAGCACAGGAATTGAAAAGACAGAGAGAAAGTCACCTAGGCATGTAATACCAACTAAAGACACATAAGATTTGCACAAGAGGGACACAGAAAGAAAGAACAAGGAAAAGGAAGAGATCAAACCTTATCAATATTGGGATGGTAAATCTTGGTCAAGAAGCGGACCTGTCAGGAAACCACAAGAACCAAACAAGGCAGAAAGGAACAGAGGCTCCTCTTGAGAGGCAGATCAACCCAAAGCTGCTTCCGAAGCATGCTCACCAGCTTCATATCCCTTTGCAATCCAACTTCGACTGATAAAATTCACTTTCTCCCTACCATCAACATTACATACAAGTGTTCCAAGTACATACACTTTCCTTTGGTGCCTAAATTACTGTAGGCAAGGTTCCTCATTCAAAATTCAAGTGGCTCTTGCTGTTAACCTGGAACTGGCATCTCTTCTATCATCTACCATCCAGTTCAAGCAAAAACCAATATCCTAGTTCATTCCCTGACATTTGTGCAGTTTATTACCAGACAAATTAATTGGTTGCCAAGGATAAAACAGAGGTTACAATTTTCTACAGAAACACACAAAGCCCATGCTCTGCAGTGACTCTGAGTAAACAACTCCCTGTAGACACAACCAAGAGACACCAACATAGTAAAAAGACCAAGGCAGTTAAATTATGTTATCCTGTGTGAACACACAATTCCAACATACCTTTGGCGCTGCCATTGGATACTCTTCTGGTAGAAAAAGCTCCAACTTGAACACCCCACCTATGAACATTGACAATTGTTCCAACATGATTGTAAAATAACCATAAATTTCCCCACGCATTTTCTGACCAGTCACACTGAACACCACAGAAAAGAAGCAGAGGGAAAGAAATGGCCAAATGGAATCTGAGTAATGAATGAAAGCAAAGATATTCAGACTAGAATTGCAAGCAAACATCACCATGATCTACAAAGATTTTTGCACCCAAAAGAATAATGAACTCAGCAACCAGTGAATGAAACCTAGTTCAGAACCTTCATATGGAGACTGTGATGGTCCCAAAATCATGACATTAAAGTAGCGCAAATTGTCCTCTGACGGAGATGCACTGATGCCCGGTGCTGCCACAAATCATACAACCAGCAAAGTTGAAAGCCAACATATTTGACATCTGATCATCTCAGGTACACAGCACTAAGCAGGAATTGTTAGAAGGCATCTCAGAATGAAAATCATTTGTTCGAGCACCACCTGTAAAGTGCACATCACACCATGGTCTAAACAATGTCACATGTCTGAATACATTGTGACCATCACCAAACCAAAAACTGGCAATTTATTTCTTAAGTTTTTCATGCAAGCAATGACACTTTCCAGTGCAATCAAACCAGTCCTAGCAACATTTTCACAACACAACATCATAAGAAAACATAACATTTGTATAAGACCCTAATTTGTGAAGCGAAGGGAAAAAATTCTTCGTACCTGGCTCGCTCAGCAACCGCTGGGTTTCCTGAGAGTACAAAAAGCAGAGCCATATCATCATTAGAATCGCTGAAAACCGAATAAGCCATACTCATGAAGCATCAATCCTACATATCGTACAGCCCGGGGTAACAGATCCGCCAAGCGACGACTACACACATGACTAAACTACATACACCATCTACTGCCACAACAGCACATGAATAAAAAAAACTCCGCACAAATCATCCCCAACCAAAACCAAAAGAAACCCCAGAAAAAGATAAAAAGCACTGGGAAAACAACAGCAATGATCCTCTCACTAACGTATTAACATGGCCAGAGACTGTGGCACACACAGGGGCATACCTTGATGATTCTCCGTGGAAGATTAGTACCCGCCATGAACACAGTTGCAAAGATAACCTACACTCTTTTTTGTCTGCCCGGCCGGCCGCTTCTCTGCTCCCCGTGTTCCCACTCCTCAGTCTCTTGATGCACCTGGCGATAATAAACTTGAAGAAGACCTCGTTGGCAAGGATTTGCGGACAAACACGAATCGGAAATTTTGCAGATCGATGGATCGATCGATGATGGCGCTCGCTGCACTCAAGGGAAAACGAAGCAAAAGGCAAAAAAAAACAGTAGAAAGACGATGAACGCGTCTTCTGCGGTCTTCTTGTTCTGTCTTCGCTGACACTCGCTTTCTTCTGGAAGAGACACCGCCGGCAGGTCCGGTAGCCCGTCACTAGATGTATAGCCGTTTTTTTTTATTGGCGATATTTCGCCAAAAAGGAAAAATAAAAACTAAAAACTAAAAATTAGGAAATTTGAAAAGCGATTTTGGAGATTTTCAATCGCCAGAACTGAGGAAAAGAAAGTAAAAATCGCCAGATTTCTGTACTTTGATTTTCAGTGTGTAGCCAAAAATATGATAAGATGATTAGAGATTTATATTTCATATCTAGTGTATAGTCAGATTTGGCGAAATCTTCCTATGGATGATAGCCACTTTGGGGACAAACAAAGATCACTAAGAAAAACACTGCTAGAGAGTTGAGACAGATTGTTTTTTATTGGTGAAATTAAATTTTAAAAAAAGGAGAATTCAAAATTCAAAATTCAAAAATAAAGTGATTTTTGAGGCTTTCAATCCACAAAGGTGTGAGAAGCAAAATGGAAAAATATGCCAGATTTTTATACTTGGCTTTCAGTGTGTAGCTAAATATAAAAAGATGATTAAAGATTTGTACTTCATATTTGGTTAATAGCCAGATTTGGCTAAATGCTCTAAGTGATGATCAGCAGTTTTTCTACATCTTCCTATAGATGATAAGCAACCACTAAGGATGCAAAAAAAAATTCTCACAAAAAACTAATTTTTGTCATTTTTTGGATAAAACAATTTGGGAACTTTTCTTTCTTTTTTTCTAGTGTAAAGTCAATTAATTTTGTGGGAAAATATGTCAAAATTTCAATATCACAACTCTGGTAATGAATCCTAGCATTTTCTTTTGGGCAAATTTTTGCCGCCTAGTGAATTTTTTTGGGATAAATTCACCAAATTTTTGAATGCACAAAATTGAAAAGAAGAAAACACTAGTTACAAATTCAACTATATATGTATTATATAGATAGATGTTTGTTTTGTTTTTATAACTTTTCAAACTTTGGGGTCCTCTTGCACTTTGGGTATTTGTTAGAAAGCCCTTGGTGTGGCAATATGCACATTTTTCATTTCTCAAATTTTAGACCAATGAAACCAAAATCATTGAATTTAGAGTAATTTTGGTCTTTGGAAATTAATTAATCAATTTTATTTAAAATAATTTTCTCAGCCAAAAGTTTTGAAATTAAACAAACTTTGATAAAAATAATATTGGGATGAACCTTGGGTCAATAGCACAAGGGCCCACTAATAATATTGCATGCTAAAGGTGTACCTAATCACACTAACATAAGTGAAAGCAATTATAACGTGTACTTAATTTTTCATGGTTTAACGTCAACAAGGGTCCAACAAGAAAGGTCCAATGAAATAAAGTATTTTCTATTGGTCAAGAGCTTTAAATTAGTCCCAAGGCAAAACCAAAAAAACCAAGAGAAAAACCACAAAAAAAAAAAAAACTACTTGTCTCATGTGTCAATCACACATTTTTATATTGAACCCTTGAATTGGACCCCAAGCTTTTAAACACACTCATTGTACCTTAGGAAAGTGTTTTTTTTTTAAAATGTGAAGAAGGGTCCAATTCAAGGTTCCTGAGTTTCAGTCCTTGGACCCTTGTCTAAAATTGACCTTTAGTATCAAAAATTGTATTAATGTTGTAAGTTACCCAAAAATATTCATGACAAATGTTTTTAATATATTCTGAGAACATGCAATATGATTTGGAATGAATATAATGAAAACATTCAAAAACATTCATTAAACATTATAACTCTTATTTTTTTGAAATAAAATTTTTAATTTGACAAATTTTGAAAGAGGTTTTTAATCATACATTTATATAATAATATATTACAACATTTTTATTAAAAAAATCAACTTTCAAATGAAATATTTGTAAAATATTATGGGAATAGTGTAGAATAAGCAATCAACCAAGTACTTGGGTTTGGTTTCTTTTACACTCAATATAGCAATTTTTTGGCTAGAAAAACACAATGTACATTGACAAACTCATGCTTTTTCAATCTTTTGTCATCAAGAATTCGACAAATTAGTTTGAGTTTGATTGGCCAAAAAACCAATCTCCAAACTTATTGAACTTGAAAATAATCCATTATTTTCATTTGGCAGTATTCTTTGGAAACCATATAAAAGCAATAATTAGATATCCAACATCAGTTTCACCATACCCATTATGTTGGGTGTGTTGCCTAGCTCACCCTAGTGAGCCTCACTGGCACATTACCCAATGTAATGGGCAGGGCTTGAACATTCCATATTCCACTTGGGGAGGTCCCCCAATTAACAAAGCAAAACAGATTACAGCCACACAACCCGTATGGTAGAAATCCCTTCAAATGTCCCTGATTGCTCTGACGTGCAACCTTAGCCCATTTGGTGGTGTGTAAACTTGTCATGTCCACCTCTTCTGCTAGACCATGAGCATAGTTTTGACCAAGAACAAGAAAGGCTCATGTTGGACATGCTCCATTCAAGGAAACTTCTTTAAAACCTGAGGAGGCGGTGTAGTGATATGATACATACAAGACTTGCAATTTTCCAATGTGGATGTGAAATTACATGCAAAAGGCCTCTAAAATTGCCAGAAAGTAGCTTCAATTGTTTGCCCCAATATGGTGCAGCAGCCTTTGCATGATGAAGAATAACAACATGGGAGACAATCATGGGCTCAAACAACACCATGTGAATCTAATTTACATGCCTTGCAGTGGAGGCCGGTCAATGTCATCCCCATCTGATGTCAGCTTCACTGTTTGGATCAACCGCTCTCGCAACAACTCCAAATTTTGGTCCGAGATTGCCTTATGCATTTGAGCATGGTTATATTTCTGAAACACAGACAATAGTCATAATAACCTCATGAGTGTCAGTGACTAGCTGCTGTGCAGGTACTCCCTACTGATTTCCATCAGCTCCTTATGGTGGATGATATAGATTATGCACTTAAAAATCTGCCCCAAAGTTTCTGCCAAACACAATTATACAAAAGTCTGCATCATGAGTCTTTTGCTGCATATCCAGACTCAATGGGAAGAAGGCTCAGTCATGAGAGTCTCCACTTCTGTGCTTTCAAATCTTTGTTCTATAATTGTCAAATGCCCATTGGGTTACAATGTAGATCAGCACACCAACTTACCTTAACCCACTTATTAAACAAGTGTAATCGGGTAACCATCACCCTCTCACCAAGCTCCTGCTTCTCCTGATGGAAAAGACAAACCAAGAAAACAATTTAGAAGAAGCCAGCTCAGACATCCTATCAATTTATGACCAATATGAAACTGCTTTCAAGGATTCTAGATTCTTCCATTCATTGTGCCTCAATGCCTCCAATCACATCATGAGCCCATCTAATGGAAGGAAAGAAACACAAAAATTCATTATTCTATCTGTAGAAGACAAGGTGGATTTTGTTCAGGGTTTTCAGAAGTAGAATTTGGGGTTTTGGGGTTTTGGAGACATTACCTTCACTAGGACTCGTAAGAAGAGTTTACTGTCTTGTGGTTTGTTGTTCACCACAAAGCTGCAAACACAGCACACATGCAACAAGGTGCATACCAAAAGCAATTCAATTTCACTTTTGAAGGGATTAGAGCTGCTGCCAATTCTTCAAAGCCACAAGTGCACAAACAATGTAGGTATTCAGGTTCAACAAAAAATCACCCTGTAAATCAAATCATCCTGATGCCAATATGATTTAACTCAGAAGTATTTGAACAAAGGAGACTAATTTTGCACAAGAAAGATGGCATTTTATTTATGAAAAGAAGAAGGCCTCACTTGTAAAACCAAGCATACTGTAGGGGATTCATCTCAGATAGTTGTGCCAGCACAGTCTTTACTGCTTTGTATGTGAAGTAGTCAACTAAATGCTGCACACAGAACCCTATGCCACTTTTTCAATCATGCATGTACATGGAGCTAATGTCTAAATGGAGTGTGGCATTTCCACATGCTCCACTTGCAGGAAATTTCTGGAGCAAGCAAAGAAAGTCAAGGATGCCATTACTTTGCTGCACAGCTTACTCTACATAATCAATTGCATCAATTCCCTGTGTGTAAACATCTTACATTCATTCATAAATGCAAATTCCAAACTACTAAAACACACAGAGAAGTTACAAATCCTCAAACCTAAACATCCATACAAGCAGAAAGTTTGTTTAATACCACAAGAAGAAAATTGTTTCTATTGCAGTAGCATGGTGAAACCCTAACACATCAACCCATAAAATAGTAGTCAGTCAGTCAGTTTCTCCTATTCACATCAGAAAAGTGCAGAGAAAACACAAAGAAGTGCAAGAATGTGGCACACACCTTATGTACATCATCAAAAGTTTCCTCATATTGTCCTCCGAGATCATCCACAACCATAGGCCCATGATGGCCACTGGTGGAGTAAGTGGGGATCATGCTCGACAAAGCCTGTGCAGTGGACCGCCAGTCTTGCCATGCCTGTGTCATCGAACAGTGAAGCTGAAGCATCTGTGATTGGGTTTTCGATGAACCTGCACCAGCTGCACAGCTGCTCTGATAATGCCCCTGCCGCCGTGGTGCCATCATCATGAAGGCCCCACATGAACTTTCAGGGCTTTCTCCTACAACCACACACCTGCAAAGTGGCCCAGTAATATTCACTACTGTAATTGCCCCTGACATAGGAGCCATGTGAAACCTGCATGAACAAACCCCCCATATTGGTCTGCATTTTCAGGAATCATGCATGCACATGTGCAAGTACTTCAAACTGGGACTCCACAGAAGAATCTATTATGACCCACCAAAGAATACTTAATCCTAAAAACATATATGATCTGCAACACTTAGAATTCACTTAGATAATAATCTCCAGCAAGAATTATACCCACCCAACATTTTTCTCCAGAAGTGAGACTTTCTAAACACAATCCCCAAAACTTAAAAAATGAAGAAAGTGCACATAGGTACCTGGATTAGAATTGAAGAATCAGGAGAAAGCACAAAGCTTTGTACAAGCAAAGGTGGGATTGCACTGAGCCTTCAACTCCTTCCCCCGACCGCTGTACACTCGTCCTTGTGCTGGCGCTCTCTCTGTCTGACTCTCTTCTCTCTGTCTCTCTTCCTCTCCTCTGTTTTCCTTCACGGAAACAGACCGTGTCTTCGAGAACACGCAGTTCTCTGAAGGTCGCGGAGAAGCCCGCATAGCCCTGTCTCTGCCCACGACTGGTGATTGCCAGTTGCCCCGAGCAGGAGGAACATTAGGAGACTGGTGGTAGCCCGTCTACGACACCAATGAGGACCGCTTCCATCCAGTCACCGGCGATTTGGCGTCTTGTAACGTACGCCACCCCTTTCTGTTTTGGGGGTATGCATGCGCGACCTTTGAACCTTTCTGGCCGTCGGATTGAGATCATCTGTGACGGCCAAGATGATGACACCTACTGCACCACCACCCCGCTGCCCCCAAAACCCAACAACTGTAAAACTTGCCGTATTTCTTGTATTTTGTATTAAGTAAATAAAAGAAGGAAAACAAAAAAGGAGAAACCTTTCATTTCTTTCACAATTTTTTGGCCAAAAAAAACTCACAGTTCTTTTTAAATAAAAAAAATTAGAATTTCCATTAACTTGAATTATTGAATAAATTGGGACTAAATTATATTATTCTTTAGATTTTATTTTTCTGGTGAAGTATTTGAAATCATCCTTTTATTTATATTTTCTGAAACAATTGTTGAAAATAACTATATATTTCTTTTGAAAAAAAAGAAACCATGCAATGTTTCTCACATGCAATGAATCTGGTTTGTATTCATGGAAACCAAATTGAACGTGTTCCAAGTTCATATCAGCATTTTAATTTTTTTTCTTTTTTTTGGTTCCAATTTTCTAAAGGGGATTCTAAAGGGCGAATAGCAAATGAGCATTCAAAGGTAGATTGAGCATTTATTGACAATTGTTCAAGAACTGTCCAAAGCAGTTTTTTTTTTTCGGAGAGAGAATTTTTGCTTTTTTTAACAAGAAAATCTGGGAAATTTTGGAAAAAAATGTTTTTCTAGTGTAATTTCGAGCAATTTTGCAATTTTGTAATTTCTGAGGCAAAAATTCGCTAAAATTTCAACATCACAAATATGAAAAAAAAAAAAAAAAAACACTGGTCCAAAGTTTAAC
>Ga0209208_10011799_pt1 | contig 11152 bp, 8 predicted proteins | sample S1TSphfallax_3_FD_187694 | JGI IMG/M metagenome (GOLD analysis project Ga0209208, IMG submission 187694) | Host-associated microbial communities from peat moss isolated from Minnesota, USA - S1T2_Fd - Sphagnum fallax MG (SPAdes) (version 2) | ecosystem: Host-associated > Plants > Peat moss >... | reverse complement strand
AATCTTATATATAAAGGCAACAATGGTGTCTGTTTGTCTGTCTGACAAACAGGGCAGGGCAGGGGCGGTTACACTTGCATTTCCAGGCCATTATCTTCTAGCAGCGCCACACGAATTTTTGAATCAATCAGATGGTTTTGTCTGTCTGTGGTGACAAACAGGGCAAGGCAGGGCAAACACCCGCCCACTAGACTTGCTGGTTATATATAGAATCCTTGGGGAAAACCGGGGGACTTGCATCTAATAGAAACAAAATAAATAAATAAATAAATACATAAAAATAGAAAAACATGAAACAAACATAAACCAAAAAAAAGTAAAAACGCAAAAACTATAAAAAAAGGAATGGAAACAAATGAAACAAGGAAAGGGAAATATAGTAAAATAATTTTAAAAGAAAAAGAAATTCCAAAAATGAATAAACCAAATAAAGAGCAAAAAATAAGAAAAAATAAAACTTATAAACTTCTCAGTGGCCGAAAGTCACGGGCACCCACTAGTCTCCAAAAGTGCTACTCAAGATCACTGAGAAGAAAAAGAAAAATTATTTTGCAAACCTTGTGGTCATGGAAAATCATGTCACATTGCTGTGTGAAAAGTACATGTAATGTCATGTCTAGCACATGAACTGTCCCATCTAAAGTTGCGTTGTAACCAGTGCATACAAGCCAGAAAAAGGGAACATGATGTTGTCACTTGCGTATATGAGTGGTTCAAAAACATTAGATAGTTTGAAAAAATTTCACAAGTTGAGTGCACCGGTGAAACATGGGCTAGTGGCTGGGTTAAGATGAGAGAAGACCCTAATTAAGCATCCAACAGTTGGGTGGTCTGGAACAAGATAACTCATAAGACACAGCGTTGGGTAGCCTAAACTATAATGTCCTGGTCAAGGAAAATATTAAACAGGCCAAAAATCAATGGAGTGAGTACAAAAGGTCAAGCATCCCTCACCTCTCCCCAAATCAATTCCAATGGATTTCCAGTGTTTACTGTAGTGTTTCATTCTATTGAATTTACATTATTCATCCTAGAGGTAATAAATAATAACCGGGCCAGGTCCCAAAGTTTCTGCTTCAGAAAAAACTCTGAAAAGTGGTTGAAAAAAGTTTTATCCTTGTATATGAGGACCAGGGGTTTTATTTTTGCACAATAGTGTTTCTTGAGTTTTTTAGTCACCAAATTTCAAAAGATAATCTCTCAATTCTTTTTCAAAGATCACCAGATTCTATCCTATATAGGTAGCCAAAAATATAGAAGGATGCTAGATTTTTTTCCACTTTCATATTTTCTTATCACCAAGTCTGGATAAATTGTCTTATGGATGATTGCCACTTCAACTATATCACAAAATTGGCACCCAAAAAAAAAGAAAAACCCCAGTGAGGATGTAATAAATTGTTGCCTTCTTTATGTATAATACTATACCTTGTTTTAATATATAGATCTAGCATAGATAGGCCAATGGAAGTTTAAGAGTCATACACATCCATACCATCTTTCTATCAATTAATGCCAAAGTTTTATCATCTAAATGCATCATATTGCATCGACACAACATTTGAACTAAGAACCCACTTTTTGGGGACATCATTATCCAACCCTGACTACTACAAAATAGGTTTTTTACTAGATTTTTTAATTTTAAAAACCCCAAATGCGAAGGAACAAAACAATCTCCTTATCCATTTAAACAAGTGAATTTGGACTCACCATTGTGATTGGGTGATTGTTCAAGGTAGGATTTACCAAAACCAGTATTTTATCAATATTTTACTAAAATCTATTTTCCCCTTCCGAATTTTCCCTATTGAATTTCCTTTATCAAATTTATTTTACCAAAATCAATTTGTACTACCAGTTCACATTGTGTGTATTTAGGATTGATTTTTTTGGGATTAGGCTAACTGCCTATTCCATCATTTTTGACTTTTTTCTTGGAGGTACTTAATGTTTTGTCCCTTTACGGATTGTAGAGGAGAATTTCTTTTTGAAGTAAAATTATTTTTTCTTCCCATACTTTTGTACATGGAATCCTATGTGTAGTTATTTGTATGTTGAGAATATTTTGACTTTTGGTATGTGAATATTCTTGTCTGTATGTTTGCTTCAGGTTTGTTTCTATAGGAAGTTATTGAAACTACCCTATTGAAATTGGATAGTCCCCCTTTGTGTTGAAGTTTTTTCCTTACCTAAGGAAAGTAATAAAATTTTATTTTCTACTCCCTTATTTTATTTCCTTTCAAAACCTGATAGTTCACTGAATGGCCTTAACATTTGGTGATCAAGCCATGAAATTTGAATCCAAAATTTTTGGCTCATTATCATTATTATTTGGACAAATATTGGTTAGAGCTATTTGATTATACCAAAGCAAACCATGGGTTTATTTTTATTTATTTGACAAATAAAAATAAAAAACCAAAATAACTTGTAAATTACAACTTTTTGGTAATCAATTATAGTATGCCAACAATATTGACAAGAAGTATGAAAAAAAGAATGGAGCAAGTTTTGCAAAAAAAATGTTGAAGTAGGCCACATAAGTAACTTAAAATGATTGGAGTAGCCCAAGATCAACCCAAAGGAGGTTGTGATATTTCATAGTGGGGTAAAAAAAGAATTAAAGGATGTTACTGGAATAACAAACCAAAAATTAAATGACCTACCGAAAATCATACACCAAAATTGTAATGCATTAAGATTGAATAAGAAACTCCATGGGAACCAATTTGGAACCTTATCGGAAAAAAAAATTGGTACCATAAGACCATTGTGACAAGTCCACATGCCAGAGAAAGCGAAATTGATCGACTCCAAAGGTGAATTGATGAACTATGCCGATTTTCGAAGAAAGGGCCTTTTGATGAGGTACAAAGTGTGCAGTCTTTGAGGATGAACATTTTGGATGGAGGAAAATTTGATCAAGAAATTTCAATAACCCTTGTTTTTAACATTCATGCATTTCTAGCAAGTGTATTTTTTGTCAAAGTTTGGGTCACCAAACCAACAATCATCCTTATTGGTCTAATAGTGTTTTGCCTACACACACAATACTAACAAATCATAAACCATATTTGGTATCATTACATGTTCAAAGTTCAATTCTGAACATTCAAAATTCAATTTATCCTTTAACACTATCGAATGTAGCTTGTAAAGAAATAACTATTCCACTTAATTCTATTTTCCTTACCGGAAATGTCATGGAACAAAATTTGACAAGTTTTCCAAATTCAATGTATTTCATGTTGGAGCCTATACACCATTTTTTGGTTTGGTTACAGGGGCATAAGGGGTGTTCTTATAATGTGGCCTCCTATGTTCAATCCTTTAATCAACCCCATGGCATCACTAAAACCAATTTCAAAAATTGCACAAGCTAGGATTGTAACAAATCATACAGAGCCTTTAGATGAGGATGAGGACTATTCCGAGAGAAAACACAACCCCAAGATGCCACAAATCATTCCTACCGAAAAACTGTACCATGATCGAAAGGGAAAACCATCCTTAAATGGAGATGCTGGTAGAGAGTCGATTAGTGGACAGACTATACCTATCAACAACAATGGTGGTGGACTTTTTGGTGGAGGTGGTAACAGGCCTCCAAAAGGTGGTGGTAATGGTCCTCCAAGAGGTGGTAGTAACAATTCCCCAAAAGGTGGCAGTAGCAGACCCCCAAGAGCTTAAAATCCAAGACCGTACGCTATAATACTAGCAAGATCGTGGATAGGGCCTACCTAGCATCCATGGTACCTTTCATGGTATCCTGTCCAACCCCCTATAGCACCAAATCCTCCACCAAATAAAAAATCCTTACCCTACCCCATTTACACTATAGGAATAGATCTTGATGCTCATGTACATGTTTTTTCTAAGGTCATTCAAACCAATAGAGAAAAGAATGATGCTCATATTGTTAATTTATTTTGTTTTACATTTCACAATGCCATATCCGAATGGGGATAGAATTTCATGAAAGCCCATCAAGTTTGCAAATTTGAAAAGTTGGAGGCTGCATTTTATAAGCATTATGAAAAAGTATAAACATATGAACAATGTACATGGCATTAAGAGTGATAAAGCAAGGTGGAGAGGAGAAGGTGGAAGTATATTATGAAAGTATATTAAAACTAGCAAATTGCCTTCAACATCAAGTAGATGATAACTTGTTAACCACTTTCTTTCGAGCATGTTTACAACCATATCTCCAGATAGCCACAACGGGGATGAAAAAGGACACCTTGTTCAAACACAAGGAAGTTATAATCACTTGTGAAGAAATAATAAGAAACGCCAATGAATACCATAAATTATTTAAACCACCAACTAAGCAAAAAAAAACTAGCAAAGGAAAGAAAATAGATGTGATATATGGTCAATGCAATAAATCAAAACATTCCAAGGAACTTTGCCACTGGAATCCAAACAACCCAAACAAGAAACTTAAGGACAAAAAGGAGGTGTGAATGGAGTTTTGGCACAACCTGGTGATATAGGAAATAAATACGATATCAAAGGAAATCATGGAGAAGTAAACAAATATGGTTCCATCATTTACCACTGCTTCATTTGCAATTTTGTTAAACACAAAATTTATGACTACCTATATAAAGATGTAGCTCAAGTCATGTTCAAGGAAAAAGCAATGGCAACTACCCCTAAAAAAGACAATGTTGCTATCAACATGGTTTTGGCAGTAACCACTTGTAGTCACATACCCAAAAATGTGGTATTCAAGGGAAAGAACCTTTCAAGAACAAAAGTTTGGCAGATTGGCAAAAAGAGGAAAAACTTCACCATTTGTTTAAAGAAGGCATTAAGGACATACAACAAAAGGAGCCATTCAAGGCTCGTATACAAACTTGAATCAAAGCGAATCTCACCAAGAATTTTGGTTTAGATACGAAAAATCAATTTTTTGAACCTATTGGTTTTACAAGTTCTATTACATTTACCGATGCTATTGGATCAACACTATTGGTTTCACAAGTTTTATTGAAAATATCGATGTTATTGGATTTATCGGAAATATCAAACCAACTAAAAAAAAAATTGGTTGTGGAGGATGTCACCCAACAATTATTAGAGAATAAACATACTTTTATTTTGGGCTAGCTTTTCAAGATTGTTCCAAATTTAAAACAATATGTTATTGCCATGCTTGCCCTCAAAAGAAGAATTATCACTATGTTAAAACCTAATCCAATTATCACCTTGATGGCAATTGATCCTCACATGGCTATGATATAGGTTCAAGTGGGCAAGAATATGGTTGAAGATGTCCTATTGGATGAAATGATCTAATGTGAACATCATGATGGAGGAACTACATAAGCAGTTAGGGCTTCCGAGTCCTTAACTAACATTGTACACACTTCAAATGGTAGATCAAACCATCATTAATCCCATTAGATTCATCAAGGACCTCAAAATCCACATTCCTAGGATTCCTTACATTGCAACGTTCACAATAATGAAGAATAATGTTTTGAATCCTAATTATTCCATGTTAAATAGACCATGGTTGTGTAATGCATGTATTATTCATGATTGGGGGAACAACCTAATCACAATTGAAGGTAATGGCATAGTGCAAACCATTGCTGTAACCACACATTTAGGTAGTAATACTAAACGTCACCAGGTTTTGATGTGTTACGATCTAATGGAAGGAATCACATACGAAGAAGAAGAAATATTCTTCATAATAAAACCAAATTTATTTACACTTTGGACCATCACATTATTAGAACAGAAAATTCTCAATGCTACAATATTTGGTGTAGTAGTCAGAACAAAAGACCCTACATTCAACTTTCCACACTTGAAGGGATAGATTTTGATCGATACTACACTTGCACATATTAGAGTCTAAGAGTTAGACATTGCATGCTTGACATTACTTAAAGATCACCAGGTACAATTGTTCAATTTGGGGACTACTAAAAATCCTTAAATGGTTAAGTTGAATGCGACATTTGTTAAACCCTTTGCCACAAATACTTAAGCATTGCTCCAAGAGTATAAAGATATTTTTGCATGGAATTAGATTAATTTGAAAAGAATTCCACCACAAATTATTCAACATCACATCGAACTTGACATTTCTATCCCACATGTTCATCAAGTCAGGTACCAAATGAACCCAAATTACAATGAATAGTCAAATAGGATTTAAACAAGCTTTTAAATGCTAATTTCATTGCCCCAATGGAGGAAGCTAGTTGGCTATCACCAACTGCCATTGTACTAAAAGAAACGGCAAGTTCGAAATCTGTGTGGATTTCTAACGACTTAATGTTGCTTGTAAAAAGGATCCATATATTTTACCTTTTATTAAAAAGGTGTTGGACAAAATGGCAAGGCATGAGGTCTATTCGTTTTTGGATGTATTTTTCACTTATCACTAGATCATGTTGCTCCTAAAAGTAGGTACAAGATTATGTTCATCACTAATTAGGGAGTTTTTGTTTGGGTGGTCATGCCATTTGAGCTCAAGAATGCTCCACCAACTTATCAACAAATGATGAATATAACTTTCAAGGACTATTTTAGAATGTTCATGAAACTACTATTGGATGACTTTAGCATGTTCAATGATCTAGACACCCATTTACCAAAGCTATGACTATGATTTGATAAATGCAAAGAATTCAATATAAGCTTGAACCCTAAAAAATGCATGTTCCTAGTGCATTGAAATGTTATCTTGGGATACATGGTATCTAAGGAGGGCAAGCTACTAGATCTAAAAAAAAAATTAACTATTATTCACATGCTTACACCAAAAACACCTAAAGACATTCAATTTTCAATGGCATGGCACAATACTATAGGTGTTTTATCAAGGATTTTTCTTTGATTATGGCTCCCATTACCAAGCTATTGTGTAAGACATAAGCTTTCAAGTGGATGATAGAATGCCAACATGCTTGGGAAGAAATCAAGTAGCACTACATGGAAGCACTGATTTTGATTTCACCTCATTGGGACATTAGGTTTCATGTTCACACAGACATTTATAATTTCACAATTGGGGCTATGTTGCGGCAGAACCTTACCCAAAATTACAACCAACCAATTGCCTATGCATCACAGATGCTTGACAATGTTGAACATAATTATACAACAATTGAAAGGGAGGCACTTATAATGGTGTATGATTTTCATAAATTTTATCATTACTTGCTAGGTAACAAATTTATCTTTTATGTGGACCATATGGTGTTGTTGTACTTGGTTGAAAAACCCCAAGTTTTAGGGTAATAACAAGGTAGTTACTTTTCTTCTTGGAATATGATTTTTCAATAATTTATAAACCAAGGAAATCTCAATCTGTGGCAGATGCCTTATCCCGAATGCCCAACCTCATAGAAGAAAGTGGGGTACCAAACCAAACAATGTATGCTACACTTTTCCTCTTACAACTGATGTGAATATAGGAAATTTCCAAGTACTCACTATTGGAAAATTTCCAATTCAATACAACCAAGAACAAAAGAAAAAGTCAACTTTGAAAGCTTTATGTAAATGATCATGCACTCCCTTTATCAATGATGCCATTGAAATTCTTACAACACATTTTTTGTATGACATACAACCTTGACCATTTATTACCCACAAGGTAATGGATAGGTATAATCCACCAACAATGTCATTGGTTCATTGCTTACTAAGTTGGTGAATGAAAATCGCACTGATTGGGATGAGTAACACACAATTCTATATATTTATCGCATAACATTTAAAGTAATAATCAAACACACATCGTTTCAATTTATTTATGGCCTTACCCTTTGATGTTAACATAATATGTGTTACCCATGAGTAATTCATATCCTGACCAAAACTTCTTTCCTACTTATATTTTGACCAATCACATGGCAAAATTGGAACACTTGGGTGAAATCCACAAATAGGCAAGAAAACAAATAGGTACAAGGCAATGGAACAAAATATAATGGACTCAACAAAACCAAAAAATTAAGACTTTCTTTATGGGACATAGTTCTTTGGTTTGCAAACGGCAAAAAAAAACACACTAAAAAGTTCAAAAAATGGTGGTTTCATCCATATAAAATATAATATTATTTCCCCAATAATAATGCACTACTTGTCAACATTGACAAGTTTGAGCCAAATCCCATTTTTGTGAACATCAACAAGCTCAAACCCTATAGATATTTGAGAACAATTCCCAAAGGATTAGAAACTCCCATTAACAGGGGAGGAGAAAACACAAGGAGGATTCAGAGAACAAGGAGGATTCACAAAAATGTTTTCAATATGGTTTTATTGAAAATGAAACTACACCAAAAATCGAAATCAACCAAAAAAATATGGTTGCCAACATTGAAAAATTAGAACACGAAACTACCTAGTGAAGGAGTTCCTACACACCATCACCCGTTTCAATTTGAAAATTATAGAAATAGTTATGTAGAAAGTCCTGGTGTTCATAATTGAAAACACATGGTCGAAATGCTCGGCCTACCAAAAATAAACATTAGTAAATTATCGCCCAAGCTAATTGTCATAACTCTAGCCTTAGGTTTGTGACCAAGGCAAGGGCTTGCAAAGGTGCAAGCCAAGAGGGGAGCTTAGGAGTCACATCTCATGCTCCTAGGAGTGTAAGAGAATGTGAGGGAATGAACCCTCACACTCCCAAGTGAGTTCCCACTTTGGGAGTGGGAGTCTCAATGGACTCCCGAATCTTCGGAGAACGATTACAGGGTCAAAACCCATCGGATTGAAAAGTTCCTTATATTATTGGAAATCTCTTGGAACTTAAATGTCTAAAATGGGTTCGCATGACCCATTTGGACACTTAAAGCACAAGTTATGGCCAAAAGAAGGCCCGGAAGTCAAATTGGCAATTTGACTCCCGAGCATTAAAAGCCAGGAATCGCCCCCGATTTCGTTGTGTGCAGGTGGTGTGCGACATATCGTTGGAAAGCTCTCGACTAAGGCTACAACTTTGCTTTAGACTATATTTCAATTGGAGGTTTTCACAAAAAGTTATGGGCCCCCAAAGTTGCGAGAGTCCTGAATGTGGGAATTTCAGGACTCCCACTTAAGAGTCCAAAGACAAAATGACATTGGGTGTTGGTCCTGTGGCCAGGCACAGAGTATATTGTAAAGGGGAAGGTGGTGGCTTCCCACAAGTTTGGGCCATGGTGAATCTTGTGAGTCTGTGTTTACTCGTGGCTTGTCCATGCACCAAAGTGCTACAACTACGCACTAACCAACTTATTGTTTGGTTTGTGCAAGTTCGTGTGAGTAAGTGAATTTCTTGTCAATCTTCCTAGTCCCATCCTGAAGCTTTAGCATGCCCTTCTACCCCAAAGTTCTACAAGCCAGGGAGCGCACCCCAACTCCTTTTCCTTTCACCGTCTTCATTTTTGGACTTGTAGTTGAATCCATCAAGGAGCTTGGGGGAGTGTCACTAACCAAGGAAAAGGAAACGAAAAAAAAAGTAGTTATTTATTGAAAAATAATTGCACAAAAAACATTGGTCGACCAAAAAGGATGGAAGGTTTCCCTTTCAAAGGAATGTATGTAACCAAACTACTAACATTAATCCAAATAATCTAGTTGAAAGGCAGTCAATTCACCTACGTGGTAAAGAAATTGATGAGCTTTGTGGTGTTCGCCGAACAAGGGGTGAAGGTGAATTAGTCTACCATAACCTTCAACAACCTTTATAATAGGTTGCGAGTTTTGTCTACACTAACAAAACCCAGTGCAAATAGGGACATCATCAAATTCGAAGTTGCCCAAGTGGTAGACATCCTATTCCAAGATTGGTTGTTGATAGATCTAACATTCATCCTACCAATATCAAACGAAGAGGAGGAAGGTGTTGCCATACCAATACCAGAAGTTTAGGTTATAGGAAGTAAAAGAATTTTAGGAACGCATTACCAACGCACACCTAGAACATTAAATTCAATGAGGAGATGGAGGATATCGAAAAAATCAATGGGACAAATACCCAATCGAAAACTTCAAGGCAATTGAAAATCTCGCCCACATTGTTATTAGCGCTAAAATCTTGGAATTTGGGCCAACTTTGTCCCCAAAATCTTATACTATCACTAGGGCAACACAATTTATTAAAACAATCACTTGAACCGTTAAATCCATAGAAGAAAGGCAGAATGTAAAGTTTGAGTTTGATTTGGACTAAACTTTCCAATGCAAATCTCTTTAACTAGTTACATCAACTCCTAGAGGGAAAGGAAATTCCAATAGGAAATATATTGGAATTAGATATTCCACCACAATACTTTTTCAGTGGAACCATTGCACAAAGTTCAGCTGAAGCAACTGAAGACTGATGCCCCCCTAATACCTTGTTTTCAATATAGGGTGGACTTTGTCCTCTACCTATTGGAACGGAAACAATCATAGCTCCTTTAGTTTTATCTTCATTGAAGACTTTGGAAGACCATTTACTTCGGTCAAAAGAGTTTGCCCAAATAGTGGGTAACATTTCAATAGCTTTTTGGTTGGCCACAACTGAAAATGACATTATAAAAAAAACATTACAGAAAAACCTAGAGGAAATAATGAATGTGAAAGGCTAGCTACTATAGTTGTAAAAGGACAAGGACATTCTCACCATACGACATCTATAGACCAAGTTGCATAACTTGGAAGACACAAAGAAAAGGGTTTAGGAGTTGAAAACCAAAAATTCCAACTACTAAAATGAACTATCGGATCTCTTCAAATGCCTTACCAAAATTGGTAAGACATTAAGCTCCATTGATTCAAAAAGGGCTAAACTCAAGCAAGCCCTGGAACAAGAACAAAACAATTGGAAGGTGGTGGAGCAAACTTTAACCTTTACCGAAAAAATATTTATTTCGACAAAAGGGAAGGTGGAGCAACTGGACGGCCAAAATGAGTCACCAAAATGGTGCAGAAACATCAACTGGAACTATAAGAACCAACTAAAAAAATTTGATTGCTTCAACAAGATTTGAATGAGGTATAGTAAAATCCTGGTGTTATTTAGGAGGAGTTGGATTCCTTAGTGAAGGAGATGAGGGCATTGAGGCACAAAATAAAGCTCACAAACCTCTACCACCATTAGATGGAAGAATTAAATAACTTAAAGATGGAGCATGCCTTTATGAAA
>Ga0209208_10011798_pt1 | contig 11152 bp, 10 predicted proteins | sample S1TSphfallax_3_FD_187694 | JGI IMG/M metagenome (GOLD analysis project Ga0209208, IMG submission 187694) | Host-associated microbial communities from peat moss isolated from Minnesota, USA - S1T2_Fd - Sphagnum fallax MG (SPAdes) (version 2) | ecosystem: Host-associated > Plants > Peat moss >... | reverse complement strand
TAGATTAATATCATGAGGCTCGATGAGCCTCGTATCAGATATTAAACTGATAAGAACAGATACTACACTTGATCTTAGCCAAAAGGCCGAGAAAGGTATGAATTTCCGATCGCACCCACCCGGTTTATATATTTCTCCCAACCCACGCGTCCCGCCATTTCATATGGGTTTAATCTCTCCCTCCCTCCCTCGCCTGTTTCTCCCTTTGTTTGCCTGCTGCTCTCTCTGTCTTCCACTCGCGCTTCTATAAAGCTCCTTGCTTCCTTCTCCCTCTCGTGTTCAGCCTCCTCTTTGACGCACATCACGATTCTTCGGCATGTCGTCCGCCTGCCGGATGCATGGACACCAGCATTCATTTCGCGGTAGTCGGCGGTGGAATCTCGTGATATGGCACAGCTCAATGCAAAATGGGTTGATGAGGATTTGGACGCTTCCTGGACGTGCTGCTACCTGTATTCCAAACACCGTCGGTTGCTGCTTTTGCTGCAGGCAGCTGGAAACTCCGCCAGATGCAAAAACCGCCCGAAAGGGATCCGTGGATCCAACTAAACGATCAAAAGAGTCCACATCATCTCCTAGTGCTTGGGCATCCGTGCGGATCTCGTGAGACTCGCCGTCGCCCAAGGCAACCACGATGCCGGGGGTTCATGCCACACTATCTGCTGCATGATGTGTAGGAAGAAGACAACTGTCTCTTTATTCACCATAGCCAGAACTTGGCATTCGGACTCCCGGTCACACCGCTCGGCTCTGCGGCTTCAATAATCTTTGTGTGTATATTATATGCGTGAACCGCTGTGGCTCTCTCACCAAACTTGTGGCCTCCTTGTGCCTGCAGGATTGATCCATTAATAAGTTGGCTATACCGGGGCCATCTGCACGAGGCAAACAACTTGATCGATATAATGTCCCGTTACCCAATTCTTTTGTGCAGAAAATGTTTCGTTGCTGCAACTTGTTGGTGCTAGGGATTGTCAGTCAGAGGTCACACGAAAATGTTCAATGCCATGGTGGTCATTTCTGTTCCATGAATTTCTTTTTCTAATGAAGCAGTGTTCTTTTGATTCTTGGCAGGTGGCCTGATTGCAGTCACAGCCGCATGGAAGGCCTTAAGAATGTCCTTCGTTCGTGGAAACAAAGAAAATGAAGCACTACATACTCCACATTGAGAGGAAACATGAGAAGGTCGAGTAAGAACAGAAGGCGATCTTCGTCCCACATGAACCAACAATCCAGTTACAGAGTCTATTTCAGATCTGATGACATTAGTGAGGAGAAAAAAGAGAAAACCCAAACCCCAAGAATCGAGCAAGAAAGTCAAAACCTCGAAACATGATTTTTCAGTGCTTTGAACAATAGCAACAAGATACCTTCAACACCAGCAGCATCTGTGTTGAGAGACCTTCGACAGCACCAGCACATGTGTGCATGCAGAGACCTTTAACAGCAACATGAACGGTAGTGACCAGTTCTCATAACATCATCACTGACTTCGTCAGCTCCCAGCAGTGGGTGGAGTTCAATTTCAAATGTTGACCAAAGTACTCTGCGGCCATGATGCTGGCTGGCTCAACAATCCTGAAAGATGATGAGGAGATAAAGCAAGGAGGAAGACAGAAAGAAGAAACCCCACAAGGAAAAACACAGAAAAGAAAATAAAAAAGCCAGAGAACTTCCAAAAGTTTGATCTTTCAAGGACACACACCCAATCCAGAACAGGGATGCATTCCAAACCTAAAGTCAATTCCACAGTTCAACAACACCGTCCATAGCTTGAGAGGCAGGGGATCTCATTGCAATGGCTGTCTAGAAGGCTCGATTTTTGCTGGACAAAATTGATGCTTCTCCCTTCACCAGGTTGATCTGCTCCCTTTGTGCCAGCTACCAAGATTTATTTCACAAATTGTAGTGCCACATTGATGTGCTCCCAACTCTAACTTGATAAACATCTAGGGATTGCTTTTTCAAAACTAAATTCATCAAATATATGAACATCAAAGCAATCATTTTAGTAAAGACCAAACACCATATGCTCCCAGGCAATTGTCCATTGGAAATGCTTTCTAATGATCATAAAATTTGATATTACATAAGTTCACTTGCCAACTACATCCATTGTTTCCTCTTTCCAGAGTTAATACCTCATGCATTATTGAGCTATGCTACCTCCAAAATGCAGTTGGAATTTCTTGCAACAACTTAAGAACCCTAACTTCCTTTAATCAAGGTTAGGGTTAAGGTTTGAAAATCAAGGTTATAATTGAATTTTGAAATATAAGTACCTAATATCATATCATGTACATCTAGTCAATGTATTTTTTATATCTTTATGTAAAATTTATTTTACAATATGTCAAAAAATGATATACTTAATTCATTAACCTGTGGATTTATTATTATTATTACATTCTTATACATATAACATCTTAATGATTATTTATGTTAAATTTTTAAAGTAAACATTAAATATAGTTGAAATACATTTTCAAACTCATAAATGGTCAAAATTGTTTAACGGACCAATGCAAAATTGTTGGTATATATAAATGAAAGTATTGCAATATTTGCCACATTGATGGTATAAGATTTTATTTCAACAAAGTTTTGAGGTGTAACTACAATATCCTCATTTTAGTAATAGTTTCATTACCTTTTACCATCAATGTGACCAACTTGACAATACTTTCATTTGTATCATGGATAGGATATTGTCACAATATAGTGCAAGTATTGTATTCCTTTTAGGTTTTGGTAAGGCTATGTAATACCCATTCAAGTTTCATGGTGAATACAAATATCCCAAAATGATGTAGGCATTACATTTAAACTACATAATTTTGTTTAAGTGACATTCTACCATCAATGTGAAGAACTTTACCAATACCTTCATTTATTTGAATCATTATATTTGGTATGATATAATGAGGATGGAATAAGTATCTTTAAAAAAATTGTTTCATGGTTTATGATATTGTCCAAAAATGATGTGGGTATTATTTTTTTTCTAGGTTTTGTTAAAGGTTATGCAATACCTTTCCAAATTCCAAAATATATGTTATGGAACCCACAGGTTTTATGGGATACCCAAAGAGGGGTAATGTATGTGAGTTGAATATTTATGGACATGAACAAATACCCTTTCGATAGCTCGAATCAAAATAATTAAACCCATGGTGTTTGCATATTACCTTAAATAGGGTATTGCTTTCCTTGTAGGTTTAAGCAATACCCTTCTAAGTTTCAATATATATGTGATAGAGCCCAAAATATTTTCGATATACCCTAAGAGAGGTATTGCACACCCATTGAATAATTATGGGCACAAGTAATGAACTAGAATGACGACAAGCACCAGTTGCTTGTTGTCGTTACCTGTGCCTACCTCAGAACTTGAAAAGGGCTTTTGTGCTCCTACTACCACCACATTGAAGCTCTTGTTGTTGGGGCACTCCTGAAGTTCCCAACCCTTGAAGCTCTTGTGTACCTAGCGCTCCAGAAGCTCTGAGCTAATCAAGCTCTCTCTAGCACAGAATCTTTGCCAATGGAAGCGAGTTCAAAAGGAGGAGGGTGGGGAGGGGGTCAGCACGATGAGGAGGTAGGTGGGTTGGAGTAGGTAGGAGCTTCCCCAAAAAAAAAACTTGGTGTCATGGGTGGGCCAAAAAAGAAAAAAAAAAACTGAGCTAGGGAAAAAAAGAAGCAGAAGGAAAAAAATAAAATACTGACCAAGTAAACTGTCCACTGGGGGACAGTTTCATCCCATCCATGAAATCCCAGAACAGGATTTTTTGGATGGTGCACCGGTGGGTGCTGGGTCACTCAAGCCAAACAAGATGCCTTTGAGTAAAGTAGTAGTAGCCGAGGTATTTGCATTTGAATAAGGTGAGCATCTGAAAGGAAAGAAACAAGGTGAAGAGTAAAAGACATTGATCTATCACACAAGACAAATTGTACTGGAGATTAAGTAGTTGGACGACCATGTGCCCAAACAATTATCATTATAGGTCTTGAACTGAAACATACAATGGTGGCATCAGGTTTTAGAATCAAGTACTCAAATCTGTAACAAGAACCTCAAAATTAGTTTTCAAGTTTTGCTCACCGTTCCAGTGTTTTTTTTTCTTTCAATTCTGTGATGTAACTGAGGTGGTGATCATCCATAAGTGAGCTTAGTCAAATTTGGTTATTAAAAATTAATTTTTGAAAGGAAAAAAAAAAAAAAAAAACCTTTCCTACTGCCCTTGCTACTTACTTCTAAGGCACAATAGGTAGATATTTAACCATGATCTAATGTGGACTCAATGGTAGTGCCCAAGGATGTTAAAAAAGTGGCAGGCTTTTCTTTTTTTCTTTGCTTTTGTGTGGGTAGCAGGTCAAGGAGGTGGTGGTATTGATGGGATAAATTATTACAAATACATTTCTGTGAAAGCTATCCTCTCTTGCCTTTCATTTTTAGGACTATTATTTTTTTAAAAGAAAAAGTAATGTGAACATTTTAAAAAGTGAGGTGAGTGTTTTGCCTTTTGAAATGCTCGCTCGTGGCTGATGCCTGATTACGTGATGTGTGAGGTTAGGCTGCTTCCATTTGAACTACCAAAAACTACGGACTCCTCTTCACAAGGTTTTTAAAAGGTGGCAAAATGTGATGAGGTGAAAACAAGGGGTGTGTCACACTGTGGCCTTGCCATTTACATTAAAAAGTCTCTTCAGGCAAAAGAAGAATTATGGAAACGCAAATATTTCACCATGCAAAAATATAATCTTCAAAAAATCCTCTCAAAGAAACCAAAATCCTTCATGATATTATTATAACTCTTATAACTAATCTCAAGTTTCAACACAAGCCAAAAATATTATCATCTTTCGAAAATCCTCATATAAAAATAGACCTATTATTATTATTACCTAGGGGCGCCAAAATCCCTCAAGCTACTATAACTCTATAATGAATCTAAACACAATGTGCTTGCCTTGGTAGTACGCAAGGCCAAAAAATGGGGTCAAAGTTCAGTCTGGAGGGAAAATAATTGCAGCATTACTCTTGTACTGACTGCATTAAACAAATTAAGGGAAATTTAATGTGAGGGCCATGAATTCTGTAGCAGCAATTTCCGGACTATGGACCCAGACCGTTTTTTTAGGCTATTTTGTGTTATAGCCAAAGTGGCGATGATTCACAGGATGATTTAGACAGATTTGGATATAAGCTAAAACATATGAAAGTAATTCTTTAAAACATCTATCTATATTTTTGGCTACCTACTTGAACTGTGTATAGAAATATGGCGAATTTTTTTCTCAAATTTTGGTTTAATTATGGCTATTGAAAACCTCAACAAGCACATGAATTTAAGATTTATAAATTTTACTATAGCATTTTGGCTATATTCAGCCAGCAAAAAAAACAAGACTGGTCTGCAAAGGCCGCCCCCACTCCGACTCGATTGCAAAAGCTTCTCGTCAGCTGCAGTCGCCAAGTGCGCACTCGACTCGTTCTTCGCTCTGCACTACGGTAAGCCATCTCCGATTTGCTTTCAATGGATTGAGCTTGAAACCATTGATTTCTAATGGAACTCGGAGAATTTCTTTGTTTCGATACTGAAGTAGAATGTTTCGGTGCATACAACAACACCAATGGGTCTCATGCATCATAGGTTTAGAGAGGTATATATCGAAACGAGCTTCGATTTCTATCAAACGACAACGCCCGATCCTTTTTCTTTGCTTTGCTTTGGTTGCGTTGTTATGATCGATTTTGTTCAGGATTGAGAATAGATCCGATAATGCATAAGTCCTTTACATCGAAATGAGCTTCGGTTTGTCATCGCCGGAATATGTTCCACGGGAATATCCTCGCATCTGGAGCATATTCCAACACGTATTGATACCGGTTTGTACTGTGCGTAGTGTTGCAGTGGAGAGTGTACTCCAAGTTACGGTCGGACTCGGCACATTATAATAATGTCAAGTGTTGTAATAATATCTAGAATTTCTTAGCAGGTATTTGTCGTCTTTGGTTCGTCTCAAATTTTCTTATATGCTTTCGTTGTTTTTCTATTGAGACAACGATGGTCTTGAATTGAGAGAGGGGACAAACGCATCCGGGGTGGCTGGCGTGTGTAGGGAATGATTGTTAGAGAAGGATCTGCAAAGGTTGAAGAGCGATGGCATACAGTTGGTGGCTTTCTTCAGCGATTTGCATAATGGCTGTAAGAATCGCTGTCGCAAGCATTCCTACGACATTGGAAGGTCCGTTTCAGCCTGTGACGGTACAGTTTGATCCATCTTTGCGACAAGGGAGCAGCGATTTGCCGCAAAATGATTCTCGAATCGCGAAGCAAGTCACGGGGAATTATCCTGAACAGATTGCTTTGGCACTTTCAACGCCAGATGCTATGTGGATTACGTGGATTACAGGCATGTTTTGCCTATCCTTTCCTTCCCTTTCTGTTTGTGCATCGAAGCCGCAAAGAAATTGGAGTCTTTTTACAAGGAGAATCTCTGGCATTATTGCACCGGCTGTATAGTTCAGGAACATTTTGTTGAGGAAAAAGGGTTAGGGATTGTAGAAAACATGCAGGATAGAGGGTGTATCTACCAGCTTTGAAATACTGTTAGCTGGCATTAGGTGCCCCACTCCAAGGGCCCTCAGAATCTTCTCCTTTCAGTGCTTTTGGGGAAAGATGGAGAGATTTCTGTGACATAAAATGTACATCCACACTTGTGAGAATGTGGGATAAAAAAAAGGCACATGAGTCAATTAAGCTTGATGTTTGGATGGCAGGAAATGCTCAACTTGCCCCGCAGGTTGTCCCCTTGGACCCTACTACTGTGGCTAGTGTGGTGCAGTATGGAACAAAGTCAGGAAACTACAGCCTTTCAGCAGTGGGTACATCCCTTGTATACAACCAGCTGTATCCTTTCCCAGGGCTCCTCAATTATACCTCTGGCATTATCCACCATGTTCACCTCACAGGTTCTCCTGCCTCCCAACTTGCAAACTTTTTAGTTCTTGAACAGACAGTTAAAATCAATTATGTTGATTCTCAATCCAGCTATGGTGAGTATCAGGTTGCTTTCAGTGACATGATACTATGTGGAACAATACATTATTGCGAGCAAGCACAAGCTACTTTTGATGGTCTCTAGGTGGAATTTGTGGGCCATGTATATGCTTACAAAACTTCTTAGACCTAATTCTCTGTCAGACTTTCCATTGGTATGAAAAAATTTCAGTGGGCACACCAGATACTCATGTCAAGACATATGAGCCAAACTCAGGGTCAATTGAACATAACAGTGTGGCACTTGTCATCACTTGGTAATATGATATCAGAATTCTGATCTCTTCTGTTGTGTTTTCCCACCCTTTTATCATCAGGTCTGACTCCCAACACAAAATACTTCTACAAATGTGGAGATCCTTCACAGGGTGAGATGAGTGAGGAGTACAATTTTACGACCCTCCCTCTCCCTGGTCCTGATTCCTATCCAAGTAGCATTGCAATTTTAGGAGATCTAGGGCTTACATACAACTCGAGTACCACACTTGATCACATCATACTCAATAACCCCTCATTGCTTTTATTGGTTGGAGACTTGAGCTATGCCAATAATTACTTGACAACTGGTGAAAGTGCTGCATGCTATTCATGCTCATTTCCTACGGCACCAACCCATGAGACATACCAGCCTCACTGGGATAACTGGGGCAGGTAATTTCTTTATTCTGGCTAAGGTTTGTTTTCAAGCTCTTCAACTCTGAGAACAGTCGGTCTGCAGTATCAGATTTATTATCTTAGGAGATAAGTTGCTCAAAGTGGAGGATCTTGATCACAATAGATCCCAGGTTTTTTTCCAAGCTACTTCTTAGCTGTTCTGCTCCAAGGATGCAGATTCATGCAGCCATTGACAACAACAGTGCCCATGATGGTGATCGAAGGGAATCATGAGATTGAGACTCAAGTAGGAGGAGCCACATTTGTTTCGTACAAGTCACGCTTTTCAGTTCCTGCAGAAGAGAGTGCATCAAACAACAATCTGTACTACTCATTTACTGCTGGTGGTATTCACTTCATCATGCTTGGTGCCTATGTTGACTACAACAGGACAGGTGACCCCAAACTTGGATTTTCCAGGTTTGTAATAAACTCATATTAGGAAAGCCATTTCAGGTGTCCATATTGTGAGATCCTTCAGTAGTGAAGAAGGCAAGAAAATCCAGAAAACTGTACATAACTTTATGTATTGAACTGCATGTAGACTTCAATGCTGCAACTACCAAGTCATAATATGGTCACTAAAAGTAGTTCATGTTTGCAAGCCTCATGTGGAAGCAAGGCTGTTGTTTAGAAATCAGGTAATTTGCATGACAACAAGAGATGGAATTTGCTGGAGGCTGAAAGAGGATGATGAACATGAGCTGGGATCCTGGGAGCAGGAATACAATACAACTGGCTGCTACAGGACTTGGCCAAAGTTGATCGCTCTGTGACTCCATGGCTTGTTGCAACATGGCATCCTCCATGGTACAACAGCTATAGCTCACACTATCGGGAAATGGAGTGCATGAGGCTGCAAATGGAGGATCTCTTGTATTCATATGGAGTGGATGTTGTTTTCTCTGGTCATGTAAGTGTTACCTCTGTTCACTTGGTTATAGCATAGTGGAACAGCAGGCACTGAGAAAATAAAGCAAAGAAAAGAAAGATCAAAAGATCAGATGATTTTAATCCAGTCAAACAGCACAGAAACCTACTGAACTAAAGGATACTGCCACAAGTATCTAGAAACTTGAAACATATAAACTAGGATGTTCTAAGGATAAATTATTGTCCAGGTTCCCATTGGAAAATCTGGTCTGAAGATAAAAGAATGATTAAAGGGAAACTACAAGTGTGTAATAAATACAAGAAGCTCAGACACACCATTTAACTAATGAGTTCCAGGGACATGTGGACTTGTGGAAGAAGGGAGATCATTAGTCTGATGATGTTGTACTGTTACCTTAACATCTTGCAAATTTCAGGCAATCTCCAGTAAGGACATGGTAGTGCCCAGATATCCTTAGAAAGAGATTATGTAATGCACCAACTGAAGGATGCAAATGAATTGGCTGTATCTATCTACTTTTGATCAATAGTTTGAATGTGGCAGGTACATGCATATGAGCGATGCAATCGGGTCTACAATTACACCCTAGATGCAAGTGGTCCTGTATATATAACTGTGGGAGATGGTGGCAACATTGAGCAGATTGAGATTTCACATGCTGATGATGTAGGCCAGTGCCCCAGCCCTGATGCCAACAAACCTGAATATGGTGGAAATTGCCCCTTCAATTTCTCATCAGGACCAGCTGCTGGCAAGTTCTGCTGGAACCAACAACCCGAGTGGAGTGCATTTCGGGAAAGTAGCTTCGGCCATGGCATTTTGCAGGTAAGAAAGACTTCAACTCTCCTTTGTGGTGGACTACTGGGCTACCTGCTGCACTACTGGTTTCCTTCCCATGCTAGATTTGGGAATGATTTGTTACACTGGTCAGCTGTATGATTTATGTGGCCCAGTAATTAGTTTTCGAGCTAGTGCTTGGCATGTGTCTAGAAGAGCTCTTGACACATCGGGTTGGATGTGATATGAAACTCAGGTGGTGAATTCAACCCATGCACTATGGACATGGCACCGGAACCAAGATGTTTACAGTAGTGCAGTGGGTGACCAAATCTACATTGTGAGAAATTCTAGCAGTTCTAACAGAAATTCATCTTTTGTCTTTTTTGATGCTTCCTTTGTTTTGTTTCTTTTTCTTGTTTTCTGGTTTTCTAGGGTTATTTCGAGTTGTCCTTAAGAAATTTGGTAGTTAGCTTTCCTCGAACCTCTAGTGATTCTGGGTCCTTCTGTACTTCTTTCATAACAGTTCAATTTGTGAAGTTTTTCTTCATTATCAATTTCCTCTTCTTATGTTATGTTCATAAAGTGTTTTGTGGTTATGAGTTTCCACTGTAAACTTCTGTGTCATACTTTTTAACTAGTTTGTCATGTTCTTATGGCTTTTAATAAGTACCACAGATGTGCTCCTTTTAAAATTCAGTTATGATTATTGTGATAAGCTCCTTGTAAATGTCTCTCGTTTGTTGGAAGGCAAGAGAATTTGGAGCTTTGGCAATCATTCTTTGCATCAGCTTGGCTTCACCCTCTTCTCAGGTTGTATTGATGGATTATTACTTTTAGCTTTTGAGACTACCACGTTGGTAATCAAGATACGCATGGATATCAACAAAGTTACTTTGCAAACACTTGGTTTGCATGAGCCAGTAGTGATTGCATTCTTTGTGGTTCAATTGGCTTTTGTGTAAGGAGCAACTCTTGCCGTCAACTCCTTGGGAATTTTGTGTCTAAAATAACATTGGATCTTCTTGACTAGAAATATTTGTTTCTATATTGTATTAGTAGACTAAAGGGATGATTCTATTCAATGAAAATCTGCCAATTGTCGATAAAACAAAACACACAAAAAAGGGGAGATAAAGGTACAAGATGGAAGCATTCATGTCCAAGCAAAAAGAAGAAATGACCAATGGGTGCAGACCGCAATGGAAACATGATCAAATCAAGTACTCAAACCCCCCAAGATGCAAGGAACGTATAAGATAATGCAAGGAACGTTCAAAAAAACACTTAGCCTAGAAGAACTTTCTTTTTCATTAACATCATGCCTCAAAGTAAAAGTCATTTACACTTGATGCAATGCCATTAACATCCTTTGCTTGTAAAATAAACACAAAATTGAATCCAAAGAGGAATGCCTCCAAAGTTTTTTGTGTTCTATGTCATGTTGACACATTGATGGAAAAATTGTCGGCCTATTCATGCAAACAGCTAAAGACCTCTATGGTTAAAGGAAGAAATTGATCTATTGTGTATTAATCATGATAAAAGGCTTTTTAAAACTAAGTTGCAATTGTAACAATAAGCCCATGAAACAAAGTTGCTTGGGAAATTAAATTTGTTCCAATGGGCTCAATGACGACAATGGTAATCAATGTTTAAACGTCATTCACCAAAACCATAATGTTGATTCATTGATGCATAGACCAAAAAGTAGGTGGTGGAAGAATGTGAGTTTGTTCATGTAAAACATGAAATCTCACATCCT
>Ga0209208_10011797_pt1 | contig 11152 bp, 10 predicted proteins | sample S1TSphfallax_3_FD_187694 | JGI IMG/M metagenome (GOLD analysis project Ga0209208, IMG submission 187694) | Host-associated microbial communities from peat moss isolated from Minnesota, USA - S1T2_Fd - Sphagnum fallax MG (SPAdes) (version 2) | ecosystem: Host-associated > Plants > Peat moss >... | reverse complement strand
CTTCGATGAGCTGCCCCATCTCGGCTGCCATGAGGGCATTTATTACTCGATGGGCTACTGCGGCCAGGGAGTGCCGCTCGCGCCTTATTTCGGACGGCGCATCGGGCAGCAGATGATGGGTCTGGCAGAAGGGCGAACGGCGCTCGATGGGCTGCCCTTTCCGAGCCGTGCTTACTATCGCGGAACGCCGTGGTTTCTGGCGCCGTCGGTGTTCGTTTACCGGACGCTCGATGCGCTGGGGGTGTAGATCATTGACCCGCGGGCGGTTGCCACAACTCCACCTTGTTGCCTTCGGGGTCGATCACCCAGCCGAATTTGCCGTACTCGGAGTCATCCGTCTTATCGAGTACGTTGCAGCCTTCCTCGCGCAGCGCCTGCAGCAAGGCGGTCAAATCCTCGACCCGGTAGTTCACCATGAAGGCGGCGGTGCTCGGCGCGAAGTGGTCGCTGCCCGCAGCGCCGATGGACCATGCCGTCGTACCCGCCGTCGGGTTGCCCGCCGAATCCGTCCAATCGAAGGCGGCGCCGCCCCACTCCTGAACATCGATTCCGAGGTGTTGTTTGTACCAAGCGCGCAAAGCGACCGGATCTTTCGCGTGAAAGAAGATTCCGCCGATACCAGTGACTCGCCTCATGGGTGCTCCAACGGGTGGTGGCAGGCTCGATGAGTATTGTCGCAGCGTGCTGGGAAGCAATTCAAGTATCCGCGGTTTCGGCCGATGCCTTCCGGGACGCGCCGTGCTCCACAGTGCCTGGCGTTCGCGAGGTATGTGGATGCTTGCAATGGGTATCTTGGTGGCGTGTCTGGTGGGCGTCGCGGCTTGGATGGGTTCGCGCCGCGCGGCACGGGCTACGGGCGGCGAGGAAGGACTCGAGGGTGGCCATCGACGAGCCGTGGACGGCGCGGTGCCGCGCGAGCGCGACGTGGCGCGGGCGGACGTGGTGCAGCCCGAGATGGCGCCGCTCGAGGCGGCGGCTAACGCGGTGACTCCGCGTCTGTGGCGGTTGGCGTTCGCGGTCCCGGCGCCGTCGGCGACGGCAGTCACGTCAGCCACGGACGTCACGGCTGACGCGGGCGAGCGTGAGCGCATCATGGCGGCACTCACGGCCGATGATCTCGATTTGCAATCGCTGCCGCGGCGGCCGACGCTGCTGCCCCAACTGATGCAGGCGGTCAACGATCCGTCGGCGGCGTCGGAACGCATCTCGCGGATGATCGCACATGATCCGGTGCTCACCGCCGACGTGCTGCGGCTCGCCAACTCGAGTTTGTACCGGACCTCGCCGGCGCCCATCGAGACCATTCATCGGGCCCTCGTCGTGTGCGGCGTGGACGCGCTGCGCGGGATGTTGGCAACGGCGTTGCTGAGCCCGGTGTTCAAAGCCACGCGCGGCAACTTTCCCCGTTTCCCGCGACTTTTGTGGGAACGCACCGAAGGTGCTGTGCGGGCCGCGGAATCCTATGCTTTGCAGAGCCAATCGCCGGATCGTTTCGAAGCGCAGCTCCTGGTGCTGCTGCGTGCGCTCGGGCCCTTGGCGGTCTACACGACTGCGCTCGAGGTGTACAAGCGCAGTCCCGCGCTGGCGCCGAATCCGGCGTTGTGTGCCGAGCTGGTCGGCGCCATGGGACCGGCCATGTCGCTGCGCATTGCGCGCGACTGGCAAATGTCAGAGCGGCTGCTGGGGGTACTCGAGGGCGGAACGCGTGAGCCGCTGGCATATGCACTTCATCTGGGAGAATTTCTGAGCACCCTTGCCTTGCTCGAGGCGCATCAGGTGATAGCGCCGGAACAGCGGGATGAGCTGGTTGCGCAGGCAGGCGTGTCGGGCTGGGCGGGTGGGCCAGCTATGGCATCATAAGGGGATGCCCGGCAGTTTGGATCCCAGCGCTTGGATCGAGGAGGCGGCGGCGAGCGAGCCGCGGCGGCTCTTCCTGCGCACGCCGGAGGGAGACTCGCTGAGCTACGCCGCTTTGCGATCCGCGACCGCTCGCTTCGGCGGCGCGCTCGCCGCGATGGGTGTGTCGCCGGGTGATCGGGTGGCGGTGCAGGTCGACAAGTCGGTGGATGCGGTGGTGCTGTATCTGGCGTGTCTGCGCATCGGTGCGGTGTTCGTGCCCATCAATGTGGCGAACACGCCGGGCGAAGTCGGTTACTTCCTCAGTGATTCGCAGCCTCGCCTGGCGGTGATACGACCGGCATTTCGTGCTTCCTTGGAGTCCGTCGCCGCGCAAGCGGGTGTGCAGCGACTGGAAACGCTGGGGTGCAACGGTGACGGTTCGCTGCGACAGCTCGTGGATGGGGCGACCCGGGATGCGGATCCTTGGTGCGGTGGAGGCGATGCACCCGCCGCCATCGTCTATACCTCGGGAACGACCGGCCGGTCCAAGGGTGCGGTGCTCACCCGGGATAACCTGGGTTCGAACGCGGCAGTGCTCGCGGCGCAATGGCGCTTCACGGCAGACGATGTCCTGTTGCATACCCTGCCGCTCTTTCACGTGCATGGCTTGTTTGTCGCTCTCAACACCGTCCTGGCAGCGGGTTCCAGCATTCTGCTGATGCCGACATTCGATGCGGTCGCGGTTCTTGGGGCGCTGCCGGCGGTCAGCGTGTACATGGGGGTACCCACTCACTACACACGGCTGCTCGCGGAGGCCGGGCTCAACCGGGAGGTGACTGCCGCCCTGCGTCTGTTCGTCTCCGGCTCCGCGCCGCTGCTCGCCGATACACATCGGCAGTTCCTGGAGAGGACCGGCCACACCATTCTCGAGCGCTACGGCATGACCGAAACCCTGATGATTACCTCCAATCCCTACGACGGGCCGCGGTTGCCGGGTTCGGTCGGACCGCCGCTGCCGGGCGTCTCGGTACGGCTCGCGGGAAATGAGGACATCGGCGGGATCGAGGTCAAGGGTCCGAGTGTATTCGCCGGTTATTGGCGCGATGCCGAGAAAACCCGCAGCGAGTTCACCGCGGATGGCTGGTTCAAGACGGGCGACCTCGGCAGCATCGATGCGAATGGCTACGTGAGCATCGTCGGTCGTGCCAAGGATCTGGTCATCAGCGGCGGCTATAACGTCTACCCCAAGGAGGTCGAAGGGCAGTTGGATGCGCTCGAGGGAGTCCACGAGAGCGCGGTCTTCGGGGTGCCGCATCCGGATTTCGGCGAGGGCGTCACCGCAGCGGTGGTGCGAGAGCCGCGGTCCTCCGTCACGGAGAGTGACCTGTTGCGGGCACTGAAGGCGAGCCTTGCCGGCTACAAGATTCCGAAACGCCTCGTGTTTCTCGAGCAGCTGCCGCGCAACACCATGGGCAAGGTGCAAAAGAACATTCTGCGCGATCGCTTTGCGACGCTCTACCGTGGCGCTTGACCGGGCAGTGCCTTTGACCGAAGCCCGCCTACGGCTCACGCCGGTCCAGGTGCGTGGCTTCTGGGCCGCTTGGACGGGCTGGACACTGGACGGAATGGATTCGTTCATTTTTGCCTTGGTGCTGGCACCCGCGTTGACCGAACTGCTGCCGAAGTCCGGTATGGACGGCTCGCCGGCGAATGTGGCCTTCGCAGGCTCGGTGCTGTTCGCGGTGTTTCTCGCCGGATGGGGAAGCTCGTTCTTATGGGGGCCGATCGCCGATCGCTGGGGCCGGACCCGCACCTTGGCCGCCGCGGTCGCCTGCTATGCGATCTTCACAGCCGCGGCAGCGTCGGCGGAGAATGTGTTCCAGCTGGGCGTGTTTCGCTTCCTGGCCGGCGTTGGGATCGGCGGCGAATGGTCGGTGGCGGGTACCTTCGTGGCCGAAGCGTGGCCCGAGTCGCGTCGGAAAATGGGGGCGGGCTATCTGGGCACCGGCTATTACGTCGGTTTTTTTCTGGCGGCTGCACTCAACTTCACGGTGGGGGCGCACCTCGGTTGGCGGGCCATGTTCCTGTGCGGCGGTGCGCCGGTTTTCCTGTCGATTTACATGCTGTCGCGCGTCCGGGAACCGGACCGATGGGTGACCGCGGCGAAGAGCGCGGGCAGGGGTCCGCTGCGCGCCATTTTCTCAGGCGACTACCGGCGGCGCACGCTGCAGAATGCCGGCCTCGTCACGGTGTCGATCATCGGCCTGTGGGCGGCCGCGGTGTACGAGCCCGCTGCCATCGTGACACTCGCCCGCCGCGCGGGACGAAGTCCGCTCGAGGCCACACGCATGGCCTCGTTCGGCACCGGCTTGCTGTCCTTGGGCACCTGCATCGGGTGCCTGTTGTTGCCCCCTCTGGCCGAGCGTTATGGCCGCCGCGCAACCCAGGGGATTTACTTCCTGGGAATGGCCTTTTCCATCGTCGGCTGTTTCGGTTGGCTGTTCTATCGCGACAACGGCCTGAACGCGTTCATCGGCAGCCTGTTCGTGCTCGGCATCTTCGGCGGGAACTTTGCGATGTACAACTTATGGTTGCCCGAGCAATATCCCACCGCCGTGCGAGCCACGGCGTTTGCCTTCGTGACATCCATTGGGCGGTTCATCGGCGCGGGCGTGAATTTTCTGATCGGTGCCGGCGTGCATGCCTACGGCAGCGCCGGCGTGCCGGTGGCCATGACCGCGGCGGCCTTCGTCATCGGTCTGGCATTGCTTCCGTTCTGCCTGGAGACGCGCGGCCAGAAGCTGCCGACATGACGCTACGGGGTTCCGCAGCTTGATCGCACTGCGATCAACACGGCGACTATAATCGCTGCGGACGCTTGCGCCAGGCATCACCAACAGGGTCAATTCATGCCAACCGATCCGCTGCAGCTGCTTTCCTCCATGGCCACGCGGGAAGTTCTCGCCGACATCGTCGCGCAGTATCAGCGCGAGGCCGATGCCTTGGTCAGCTGCGAGGCGGCGGGCGGAGTCGATGTGGCCAGGCGGGTGCGTGCCGATGAGCGGGTCGATGTCGTCGTTCTCGCGAGCAACGCCATCGACTCGTTGATCGGAGAAGGGAAGCTGCTCGCCGATCGGGTCGATCTGGTGCGGTCCGGCATTGCGGTGGCGGTTCGAGCCGGCGCCGAGAGGCCGGCGGTCGGGACCGAGGATGAGGTGAGGTCCGCGGTGGCGGCGGCCGCCAGCATCAGTTATTCCACCGGTCCGAGTGGCGTCTATCTGGAGAAGCTGTTTGCACGATGGGGAATCCTCGATGAGATTCGCGCCCGGATCGTGGTGCCGCCGCCCGGTGTGCCGGTGGGCTCGCTGGTGGCCTCCGGAGCGGTCGAACTCGGCTTTCAGCAGCTGAGCGAGCTCAAAGGCCTCGAGGGTATCGAGGTGCTGGGGCCCCTCCCGTCCGCGATCCAGAGCATCACGGTGTTCTCGGGAGCGGTCGCCGCCACCTCAGCGGCCATACCCGCTGCCAGGCGGTTGTTGCAATTCCTGGCGTCGCCCGACGCGGATCCGATCAAGCGCCGGCACGGCCTGGAGACGGTGCAGGCAAGGCAGGTGGCGTGAAAAACCCGTTGCTGCCGTGGGGACGCGTTGCCTTCTCGGCCCGTGCCGCTTTGCTCGTTGCGCTGGTGATCGGTACGTGCTCGTGTGCGTCCGCGTCCACCGATCAGATCGGAATCCGCTACGTGGGACGCTGGCTCCCGCCAACGAACGCGCCGACGGCGACCTACGAAGGCTCGATGGTGATATTCCGCTTCAAGCACTCATCGACCCTGTCCGCCGATCTCAGCGTGATGAACTCGAAGGGCGATCAACCGCTCTACATCTCGGTGCGGATCGACGGCGGCAAGCCCATTCGCATCGCGCTGTCGCGCGGCGAACACCCGGGCGTGATGCTGGCCTCGGGCCTGACCGATCAGCTGCATCGAGTGACATTGCGCAAAGAAGGGGAGCCTTGGTTCGGCGCACTGCAGGTCTCGAACCCGAAGCTCGCGGTCGCCGGGCGCTGGCAAACGATCGAGGGAGACCGACCCATCATCGAGGTGATCGGCGACAGCGATGCGACCGGCATTTGTGCCTTGGGTCCGGACAGCCCGGCGGATGGGGTCAGCATTTGGAATTCCAGTTGGGCATCCGAGGCCTCTTCCTGGGTGGGGCAACTCGAGTCGGGCCTCGCGGCGGTGGGGCATCCTGCCGACGTGGTTGACCTGGCCATCTCCGGCTCCAAGACGGTCGGCGAGGCCGATACCTACGATGACACCGCCCCGGACTACAGCGATGCGAAGTTCGACGGCTATTGGCCCCCGGGTCGGCCGCATGCATCCTTGGTGTTCATGTGGGGCGGCGGTAACGACCGCCATGCCGGCGGCGATGTCGCATCGAAGTCGCCGGTCACCTATGCCACCTTGAGCAGGTATCAAAAAGGCGTTTACGATCTGCTGAAGAAAATTTTCGGCCAAAATCCGGACGTCCACGTGGTGATGCTGCAATACATCGATCCCACCATCCCCGACTGGACGCCGGCCATCAAGCAGGTGCGCAGTTTGTTCTCCGAGGATGAACAGCGCCGCATCTTCGATCTGCTGGTGTACGATCCGAAGGGCACCCAGGATGCCTGCGAAGCGGATCCGGAGGGACATCCGAACCTGTACCTGCATTCCGCCTGGGCCGCTCAAATTCTCCTCTGGATGAACGAAGGCGACCGCTTGCAGCAGCTCGGGTTTTCGAACGATGAGGAGTGGAACGAGCCTTGAGCAGCGAGGCGCGTGGGCGGCCCGGTGAGGCGCGTGGGCGCAAGCGGTGAAGCGCATGGGCGGCCCGGTGTTGCCGGACCGCCCACGGATGACGCCCGATCAGCCGGGAGCCTCGGGGCTCAGCCGAGACCGACGGGTATGAACAGGCGCATGTTGCCGCGTTGAATCAGGAGCGCCACTTGGGCGTCGTGTGACCCGATCATCTTGCGCAATTGTTCGACGCTTTGCACCGGATTACCGTCGACCGACAGGACGACATCGCCGGGCTGAATGCCGGCGTCAGCCGCATGGCCCTTGGCGGCCTCCACCATGAGTCCACCAGGGACTCCCGCCTGCTGCCGCTCCGTCGGGCTCAAGGGTCGCAGCGCGAGGCCCAACTTGCCCTGTTCCACCGGACTGTTGGCCGCATCGGCCACGGTGGCCGCGCTCGCGGAGCCGATCGTCGCGGTCAAGGACTGGGTCTTGCCGTCACGCCAGATGTCGATGGTTGCCTGATCGCCGGGAGTGGCCACTCCCACCTGCGCGGACAACTGCCCCGCATCGACAATGGGGTGACCGTTGAACTTCAAGATCACGTCGCCCACCTTGATCCCGGCATGCGCGGCCGCGCTGTCCGGTTCCACCTGCGCCACGAGTGCGCCGTTCGGCGATTTCAGCTTGAACGAATCGGCCAGCGATTGGTCGAGCGTTTGCACCTCCACCCCGAGCCGTGCATGCGTAACCTTGCCGGTCTTGATGATTTGATGCTCGACCTGCATGGCGATGTTGATCGGAATGGCGAAGGAGACGCCCTGGTAGCCACCCGAATTGCTGTAGATCTGCGCATTGATGCCGACGACGGCGCCGTTGGCATCGAACAACGGGCCGCCTGAATTACCCGGGTTCACCGCGGCGTCGGTTTGAATGAACGGAACATAGCCATCGCCCGGCAAGGTGCGGCCCTTGGCGCTCACGATACCCGCCGTGGCGGTCTCCTCGAGGCCGAACGGCTCACCGATTGCCAGCACGTAATCGCCGACGCCGAGGTTGTCGGAATTGCCGAGTTGTACGGTGGGCAGCCCGGTGGCATCGATCTTCAGCACGGCGATGTCGCTGCTGCGATCCAAACCCAGCACCTTGGCCTTGTACTCCCGATGATCGGACAACTTGACGGTCACTTGTTTGGCACCGTTGACGACGTGTGCATTGGTAAGTACCAAGCCATCCGGCGATATGATGAATCCCGAGCCCTGCGCGTGCATGACGCGGGGGTGCGGCACCGGCATGTTGTGGAAGAACTGCGACAATGGATTCTGATCGTCCGGGCCGCCCATGCCGGGACCCTGTTCACCCAGCGAGGGATCTTCGTCATTCGAGGTCGGTACCACGCCGGCGGTGGTCACACCGACCACGGCTGCCTCGTTCTCGGCAACGATGGCGCGGTAGTTGGGTGCGCTGGTGGGCGGCACCAGATGGACCGCCGTGGGCGAGGAGGGTGTGGTCGGCGCGGTGGGCGCGGTCGGCGCACTTTGCGAAGTCTGCGGGTGCAACAGAGCCTGTGCGGACAGACCCGTCACAGCGCCCACGGCCAATAGCCCGACGGCCGATAGGCCGAGGGTCTTAGTGCGGATTAGCATGAATGTCTCTCCTGAAGGTGAATGGGGAAGCTGCACGTCAGCGCGCAATGTGCCTGACCCGCCTTAATCCAGCCTTAAGGCGATCAGCGCGAGGGGAACTGCACCGTGACCTTGAGCCCACCCCCGGCGGCGTCGTCCAAGGTGATGCGGGCCGCATGGCGGTTGGCGATGGCCGCGACGATCGCCAACCCGAGACCGCTGCCGCCGGTCGCTGCGGTGGGATGACGGTAGAACCGATCGAAGACGCGCGCCCGCTCGGCGGCCGGGATGCCGGGCCCCGTGTCGGCAACCTCGAGCATGGGTCCGTCGGCAGAGGGTGCGCAGCGCACCCGCACCGTACCCCCGGGCGGCGTGTACCTGACCGCATTGTCGATGATATTGCGGGCGAGCGTGCGCAGCGCCTCACCATCGCCGGTGACCCGGCCCTGCGCCTCGGCATCGAGGACGATGTCGATCGTGCGGCTCGCGGCCAATGGCGCGGCGTCGGCAATGGCCGCTGCGGCGACCTCGGCGAGATCGACCGGGCCGGGTGGACCCGCGGGATTGCCGTAATCGCTGCGCGCGAGCGTCAGCAACTGTTCCACCAGGTGAATCGAGCGCTCCACCGCGGCGCCGAGGCGCTCGCGCGCTTCGCGCCGCGCCCCGGGATCCGGCGCTCGATCGAGGAGCTGCAGCTGGACCTTGAGGGCCGTGAGCGGCGAGCGCAGTTCGTGCGCGGCATCGGCGATGAAATCGCGTTGTGCCGTGAACGAGCTCTGAAGCCGCGACAGGAGCCGGTTGAGTTCGTGCATCAATGGAGCGATCTCGAGCGGCAATTTCTCAACGGCCAGCGGGTTCAAGCTGCTGACGTCGCGCCGCTGTACCTCGGCCGTCACCTGCCGCAGCGGCGCCAGCCCGCGACCGACGATCCACGCCGCAAAGGCGGCCATCACCGGCAACAGCAGGATCAGCGGGACCACGACGCGCAGCGCCGCCGCACGGGCCAAGACCTCTCGTACCCTGATCGGTTGCGCAATCTGGATCACGCCATGGTTGGTCTGAAGTCCGTAGGCGCGCCAGCCCTCGCCGCGCAGCGACAGGTTGGTATATCCCAGGACCACTTGGTTCAACATCGGCAGTCCCGGTCGGGAGAGATACACTCGAGCGCCGAACAGATCCCAGATCTGCACGACGAAATCCGAGTCGCCCTGATCGGGGGGAACTTCGATGCGCGGTGCCAGCGTCACCTGACCGCGCAGCGACAGCGCCATCTGCCGCAATTGATAATCGAACAGGTCCGATGTCTCATTGAGCACCCGGTGATAGGTGACGAGCGCGGCCAACAGCGACACCAACGCCACGAGTATGGTCAACGCGACGACCAATCGGGTGCGAATCGAGGTCACGGCCTTACCGTCGCGGTCACGATTTGCCCGGAACGAAGTAGCCGACGCCGCGCACCGTACGGATCGCCTCGCTGCCCAACTTGCGCCGCAGACCGTGGATGTAGACTTCAACCGCATTGCTGCCGATCGGTTCATCCCAGCCATAGAGCCGGTCCTCGAGCTGGGCGCGCGACAGCACGGCGCCCGGACGCTGCAGCAAGGCTTCGAGTACTGCGTATTCATGCGCCGACAGGCTGACCGGCGCACCCTTGTATTCGACCCTGTGAGCGGCCGGGTCCAGCCGGATGTCGCCATGCTGAATCAGTGGATCGCCGCGTCCCGCCGCACGGCGCACCACCGAGCGGATCCTGGCGGTCAACTCGTCCAGGTCGAAGGGTTTGACAACGTAGTCATCGGCGCCGGCATCGAGTCCCGCCACCCGGCTTGGAATTTCGTCACGGGCAGTGAGCACGATCACGGGTGTCGCATCGCCGCGCCGTCTCAGTTCGCGCAGCACCGAGATGCCGTCGCGGGTCGGCAGTCCGAGGTCGAGCAGCACCACATCGAAGGTGGCGGAACGCAGTGCGGCGGCCGCTTGTTCGCCATCACGAAGCCAATCGACCACGGCCCCGATCTGGCGCAAGGCGGTCTCCAAGCCCTGCGCGATCATGGTGTCGTCCTCGACCAGTAAAACTCGCATTGGGAGCCCGTCTTGCGCCTATCAAGTTCTGCAGAGTACGGCCGACCTAGGAAGTTAAGCGACGTAATCGGCCGGCGGTATCCACGTGACTATACTCATTCCGAATGCAAAAATTTCAAGCCGATGGAACGGTGCATTGCAGAGCCGCCTGCGTCAGGCGCCGCTCGAGCAATTCTTGAGGTCGCGGGGCCTCAAGTGGATGACGACGGGCGAAACCCGCATCACCGACAACCTGGCTTCGGCGACCATCTATTTCGTCGGCGAGGCGATCAACGCCTGCGCAGAGCAATCGCCGCTGATGCTGGCGCCGCTGGTGCACCCGGTGGTGGGGCAAACTGCTTGTGTGGTGAGTTCCGCCCTGGCGCTCCTGATTCATGAGCCCAATTACTGGCGCACGGGATCACTCGTCGCCACCGCCCGGCTGCTGGAAAAATTCATCGGGCTGAGTGCGGCAGCGCACCTTGCGGCGGCGGCGGCGCGCGATTACAGCCTCGACTTGAGCAATGGAACCGTCGATGCGCGGACTTTGCTCATCGGGCGCGCCGCGCGGACCGCCGTTGAATCCAATGCCGAGGCGGATGGCGCGCACACCGTCCGGCTCATCATGCAGCGGCTCCTGGCCGCGCCGGCAAAGCCCATTCCCGTTCATGCACCGGCTGCGCGGGAGGCCGGTACACTGCGGGGCGAAACCTTGCGCGGCTGATCCTCAAAAAAAGTGAACCCACAACCATCAAGTGGGTCCAACCCACGCATAAACCCATGCGTGAAACCACTGTCAATCGGAGCGCGCGCGAGTGACGCTGCCAGACCGCGAGCAGCTCTTCGA
>Ga0209208_10011795_pt1 | contig 11153 bp, 15 predicted proteins | sample S1TSphfallax_3_FD_187694 | JGI IMG/M metagenome (GOLD analysis project Ga0209208, IMG submission 187694) | Host-associated microbial communities from peat moss isolated from Minnesota, USA - S1T2_Fd - Sphagnum fallax MG (SPAdes) (version 2) | ecosystem: Host-associated > Plants > Peat moss >... | reverse complement strand
AGAAGAAAAAACTGAATATGAAGATTCAAGAGAAGAAGCTGGTTGTGTGCTTTGGGACCTTGCTACAAACCAAATACACACAGATTTCCTAGTGAGTGCATCAAGAACCAATCTTGAGATTCTTAGATGAGGACATCAGGGTTCCAGCAGCCACTTTCCAATTGAATGAAGGCTATATGCAGCACGGTTTATTGTTACCGAATTCATGATTGCTGAGATATTATAGTCATTGTTTCTCTAAAGTCCGGGAAAAGAAACATGTTCTCCTATGCCATGCATAAAGCAAGATATAATTCAGAAGAAATCAAATCTTCTTTGAACTTTTCAAAAGCTTAGAGCAAGATAGTCCAAGAAGCTCAGATCTTTAGAGAGTGTGCTTTTTGGTACTATAGCTTTACCTCCAACCAGAGGGGAGAGATTGCATTAATCTGTGGTTAGCTATTTGTAAGCTCATCTGGGTGCATTGCAAATTTCATCTCTCATTTTGCTCAGCTATTTGGACAATAGTTTGGAATTTGCAGCCAAATGTGGTACTCTAATCTTCTTGTGACAAGATGTCCACATGCATGGTATTTTACTATACTACCTATGCTCTGAATCACAGTAGTATCACACAATGGATTCTCCCAAAGAGTCATCATGTACATTGGCGAATGAGCATAGTTAATATAAGGTCTAGTGGATTTTGAATTTGAGAGATTGAACCTCTGAAAGATAAATTCATTCTTAGAGCAAAGATGATCAAGCTTGAGTTTAAAGTGTTGGAGATCACATCTTGATCAAAAGCTTCAGCCAAGTGCTCAAAATTTCCCAAGATTGGTTCATGCAAATTTTATTGTTGATTAAGTTTTTTTTCTTTTTCACGTGGAATGATCTTAGAAGGTCGCAACGCATGTGGATAACCTCCATAACTCAATTTGGGTCCAACACTTACTCCGGGTCAAGTGGCTTTGAGGCACTGATTCATGGATGTCCTGTGTTTCAGAGCGGGATGGTTAATCCCTTAGAATACTCTTATTGATTTGCTTTCAAGGCAGTACTGCCATCCCAGGTTCCATATGACTTTTAGGTTCTTTTGGAATTTTACATAATTCTTTCCACTATTCCAATTTTTTGTGCACCCACTCCAATTCAGAAAATCAATCCATCTAACCATCATCTTTATAAAGAGATTTTTGTGTGACTGTTTTTTTATGATATTCAAAGAGGCCAGTTGGAAATGGATGGAAGGGTTGATGTTATGCCACTTAGCAAATTTCATTGCAACAGAACACAACAACAAGAAACATATGGAAAAAGGATTTTTCTTTAAATGAAAGTATTTTCGGTGAAGTTCAATTAGGTATCAAGTGTAATTAATAATCAGCTATGAAAACGAGGAGCTGGGGTCCATAAGCATTCGACATCAGATGACAACCTTTATAGTAAGTCAGTGTGATTAAAAGCACTCCAAGATATTTCCAGTAATGTGCAAGTACCTATTTGATTACCTAATTGATTTTGTGTCTAGGTTAGAACTGTGCTGAACCTTTGGAAGGGAAGATTAGTGTTGTGTAGGAAGCAGGCAGGGCTTGACAATACTATAACAGATGCTCTTGTGGAAGTTGCAAAATTCGCTTTGAGGTTTATATATTTTCTCTCAATCCATTGTAGATTTCAGGAAAAGGGAGTTATAAATGGAATTGTTGACGAATGTGTGTGTCTGGGTGCATGTGTACAAAGTACAAACTAATAAGCCATGGACTTTCATTTCCTCCACCACCTTGGGGATTGATTTTGGTTCACATTTTCACACCATTAGCACTACCTGCACAATTTTTCAGTTGATGTAACTAGACTTCAATAATGTCCACACACATGGCACCAGCACACAAGGGTGCAGGAGAAATCCCCCCCCGCCCCCCCAAGATGCCCGAAGACATACAAGAACGTATGCGTGCACTCATTGCGCAACATGGTAATGCTTTGGCTACTTTGACGGCCCTTTGGCAGCACCTAGAAGCTCAACGGAATGACAAGCAAATTGACTCTTTGGAAAATCTTGTTCCACATATTGATGTTCCAGCAAAATTCAATCAAGGCACGTTAGAATCTGCACATGAATGTTGCAATCACCTACAGAGAGAACGGTGTGTTAAACAACGTGAACAACCTTCTCTTCACAATGACACATTACAATTGTTTGGAGACGAAGATGCATCAGCCCCGAGACGATGGGATTGTGGAGAAATGGACACAATATGTGGGTTCTACAGCGCGAAAATGTGGATCAAAGAACAATAGGCAAAGTCGAAGAACAACAACCCACAATTTTATCTGTGTTGCAAGAATGGCAAAGTTCTATTGTCGAATCTTCCTGCAACACCGCAAAAGCTAGAAGTTCTTTTAACCAACAAAAAGAGTAGTGCCGTCAAATTTCGAGATCAAATTCGTATGTACAATTCGGTGTTGGCATTCACTTTGCTCGGTGCCAAAGTTGATGAGTCGGTAACAAGAGGTCCTGGACCGTACTCCTTTCGCATTCAAGGTGAACTTTATCACAAAATCGGATCCCTATGTCCTGCCGAAGGACAACGGCCATAGTTTGCACAACTGTACATTCATGATATGAAACGCGAACATCAAAACCACCATGCCGTTATGCCCTCGCTTGATCCAACGACATTGGATCTGTTGTTGACCATGATGTACAATATCAATCCCTATGTCGAAGTGTTCAAAATGGCAAGGGATATGATGGCAACAAAATGTGCTCCCATGGATCTAAAATTGTGTTTCATTGCCTCTCGAACAAAAGATGCCCGTCGATACAATGTGCCCACAGCCGATGAAGTCGCTACATTGATGGTAGGAGATGGTTTTGAGGCTGTAGACAGACGTGATGTCGTCCTTGCTCAGCAAGTTGGCTCGTTTCAGCGCATTTCCGAACTACATGTGGGATACATGGCTCTACATTATCCGTTGTTATTTCCTTACGGTGAGGATGGATGGCATCCGAATATTCCGCTCAATGGTGTTGTTGCTAATGTAGATTTGGATGAAGAACATGCAGAAGAATCTAAGCTTCAAAAAAAACATTGCAATGTGACAATGGCCAAATTTTATGGTTATTGACTTCAACATCGAGACACTGATGGCATTGCATTGCTTTGGGGTGACCGATTGAGGCATCAATACATTGTGGATGCTTATGCGGCTATTGAACAAAACGCTTGAAGTACATGCACCTGAATAAAAAAAAACTTCGTGCGGATCTTTATCAAGGCCTTCAAGACGCCATCGCTACAGGTGACAATAGCGCTGCTGCCATTGGACAGAGGATCATTCTGCCATCTTCTTTCACAGTAGGTCCACGTCACATGGTTCAGAATTATCAAAATGCCATGGCAATTTGCAGATGGGTTGGCTGCCCGGATGCGTTTGTTATATTCACTTGCAATCCCCAATGGTTTGAAATCAAGAGAGCCTTGCCACTCGGATAGCAACCTCAAGATCGACCGGATTTGGTAACCCAAGTGTTCAAAATCAAGCTGAAGGAATTGATTAATGACATTCACAAGAACCATATTATGGGACGCACGATTACGGGAATCTATGTCATTGAATTCCAAAAGTGTGGGCTGCCGCATGCACACATTCTCATCTTCTTTACCGAAGACTACAAGCCACACACGGTCAAGGATGTAGACCGCATGATCAGTGCTAAACTTCCGAATTCAGAAACAAACAAGTTGACCCACGAGACGGTTACCAGATGCATGATGCATGGTCCATGTGGAGCTGCGTTTCCAAATGCCCTGTGCATGGAAGAAGGCAAATGCAAAAAACAATATCCGCGCAAGTTCCAATTTGAGACGGTGACAGATGTAAATGGATACCCTATTTATCGGCGTAGAGATACGGGGCACATAGTTTTGGTTCATGGCATTAAATTGGACAATTGTTGGGTGGTACCACACAATGTCTATTTATCAACCAAATACAATGCGCACATCAACGTTGAGGTCTACGACAATATTTGTGCAGTCAAATATCTATTCAAGTACGTATATAAAGGACATGATTGTGCAACTGTTGAGATCTCACGCCAGAGTGACAATGCCACCGAAGGGAATGTGGTCAAAGTTGATGAAATTAAAAAATATTTCGACTGTCGCTATGTATGTGCATCAGAAGCAGCGTGGCTCATCTTCAAGTTTGATATACATGAGCGGTTTCCTATCGTTGAACGTCTACAATACCATTTGCCCAATCAACAAATGGTGTTGTTTGACGATGACAATGATGTGCAGGAAATGGCAACATGGTCAGCCATTTCCAGAATGATGTTCATAGAATGGTTCAAAACAAACCAAGAATCGGAAGTTGCACGAAGCCTTACGTTCGATCAATTCCCTCAGCAATGGGTGTGGAATCGGAAGATGAAGCGATGGACAATGCACAAGAGAGGCTTTGCCGTTGGTCGCATGTATTATGCACACCCGACATCGAGTGAACATTATTATTTGCGAATGTTGCTGAACTGCGTCAAAGGTGCCACATCCTACGAGCATTTGCGAACAGTGGATGATAGAGAACACGACACATTCAAAGATGTATACATTGCAATGGGTTTGCTTACAGACGACAATGAATGGGATCAAGCCTTGGAAGAAGCCAGTGTTTGGGCCTCGAGATGACAACTGCGTGACATGTTTGCCTCCATGTTGATGTTTTGTGAGGTCACGAATCCCAGATAGCTATGGGATGCACATTGGAAGTTTTTGAGTGATGACATTGAAACAATGACATGCTGCGAGCATGCTGATCCAACTGTTACCCTTTCTGAGGATGCGCTAAAGGATTGTGCATTATATGAAATTGATCAGGTTCTCATGCGTAATGGACACCGCCTAGAAGATTTTCCAATGCTTCCCAAATCTAATTACATCCCTTTTGTTCATGGAGGAAATCAATTGGTTAAAGAAGAGTTGGCTTATGATCGGCATCCATTGATCGTAGATGCAGACAATGTAGAAGATAGGCTCAATGATGATCAACGCAACGCATACAAAACTATTTTGAATGTCGTGACAAACAAAGAGGGCAAATTATTCTTTGTGTATGGCAATGGTGGAACTGGCAAAACATTTGTTTGGACACACTTTTGTCCCATCTACGAGGGCAAGGCAAAATCGTGCTTGCAATTGCCTCATCAGGAATTGCATCTTTGTTGCTTCTAGGCGGCAAAACCACCCATTCAAGATTCAAGATTCCGATTGATCTGCACAATGAATCAACTTGCAACATCACACAATAGATGAAAGTGGCCAAGTTGGTGCGTAAAATTGATCTGATCATTTGGGATGAGGCATCGATGATGCATCGTCGAGCTTTCGAAGTTGTTCATCGCACCCTACGTGATTTGATGCAATTGGATGACGCACATGCAACCGATAAAATCTTTGGTGGGAAAACCGTGGTCCTTGGTGGGGATTTTCGACAAATCTTGCATGTTGTTCCCAAGGGGGGAGGAGAAGACATTGTCAGTGCTTCCTTGCCTCGATCGTATCTTTGGCAGCATGTTACAATTCTTCATCTTCATATCAACATGCGAGTCATGGCAACCAATTCTGAAGAGCAGTGAGAGTTTGCTAAATGGGTGTTGAATGTTGGAGATAGTAATCTTCTTGCCATTGCAGAAGAAAAAGGTGTCGATCCAAATTGGATCAAGATTCCATCCCATATGAGGCTGCCAACAGAAGATTGCAGCTTAAGAGGATTAATCCGAACCATCTATCCACATCATCGATGCCACTCTGGAGATGCCATGTATCTTATGCAACAAAGCATTCTAGCCCCCAAAAATACTGACGTTGATGAAGTCAACAATGAAATTTTAGAATCGTTATGTAAAGAATTGCACACATACTTGAACGCAAATTCTTTGACTCCAACAGAAGAAGGTGCAAGTGTTGTTGCAGGAGTTTCAATGGATTCATTGTATCCGGTGGAATTTCTAAACATTTTGCAATTTAGCGGTATTGCAAATCACAAGCTAGAACTCAAAGTGGGTGTGCCAATCCTTTTGTTGTGTAATCTCAATCAATCAATAGAATTGTGCAATGGTATGAGGTTGATTGTCAAAAGATTGGGTCAACGTGTCATTGAAGCGGAAATCATCACAGGAAACAATGTTGGCAAACGTGTGTTCATACCTCGCATCATCATGTCCCCCCCGGGACTGATTGGCCATTTGTTTTGCGTTGTCGTCAATTTCCAGTTCGAGTGGCATTTGCGATCACAATCAACAAGAGTCAAGGTCAGACATTCAACAACGTTGGGGTATATTTGCCGTCTCCGGTCTATTCCCATGGCCAGCTATATGTTGCTATTTCACGGGTCACAAGTAGTGCAAACATCAAGATTTTCAACAGTCAGGGTCCCGATAGATACATGCGAAATGTCGTATATAAAGTGGTTTTGAAACTGTAGTTTGTAATTGTAATTTTGTAATATGTACTGTCAAATGCACACAAACCTGTGCATTAGGCATGGGGTTCAAACTAGTTTCCTTGTAAAACACAAACACATCTCCTACACCCAATAAAAACACACACACATTGAAGGGTAGAGAGAGAAACCTTTGGAAAACACACTTTTAATACACAGACATCACTCACCAAAAAGGGAAAAAAAATGGTCAATAGGTTCTCAACAGCACAATAGGATTGAAGAATGAAGAATAGTTCATCTTCAATGCAAAGTAGTTGCCACAATACAGCCAACAAAATGTTTGTTGTTCAGATCATCAGATTGCAAAATTTTCTCAAAGACCCATTAAAGTCATCAGATTCCCAATTTTCTCAAAGACCCAAATTCATCATCAGATTGCAATTTTTCTCAGAAGACCCATTCATCATCAGATCCCCAATTCTCTTAAAGACCCACATTCATCATCAGAATGTAATTTTTTCTGAAAGACCCATTAATTGTCAGCTTCCCAATTTTTTCAAATGACCCACATTCATCATCAGATTGTAATTTTTTCTCAAAGACCCATTAATTGTCAGCTTCCCAATTTTCTCAAAAGACCCACATTCATTATCAGACTGTATTTTTTTCTTAAAGACCCATTAATCAAAAGATTCCCAATTTTCTCACAAGATTCACTGTCTTCATACCAACATGCTGCAAAACTGCTGAAAAGTAAACATTGTGAGAAAATAAACAGCAAGCTAAAAAGTTGAAGGCAGGTAGCAAGCAGAACATCGGCTTTCAAATTTTCTGAAAAACCCATTAATCATCAGATTACAAACTTTCTCAAAAGACCCATCAATATACCAACATCAAGTGCAAAACTGTTGCAAATTAAGTTACATTGTCAGAAGCAAAACACAAAGCAAAAAACTTGTAAGTTAGGAAGCCAAAACACTGATCTAAACCATGAAGGGTAGTAGTAGAGCAAAGAAAAAACACTAAGCTATACATATAATATATGTACAAGTGAGTCAATGATTCACTAATAGGTACTCGGGATGTGTTTAAGGTACTGTGGATTGGTATAGAAGCTGGGGTAATCTGTTTCAGGGAATTGGTTGTAATGATGTGGTAGGTAAGATTGGCTTGGCGCATATGAGTTATAAGGAGGATTATAGTAGCTAGATGTATATGGCGTGCGGGCCCAATAATCCGTAATTGGCTTTTCCTGATAGTAATATTGATAGGCAGATGGTGGATTAATGGTCACTTCTTCAGATTTTTTCTCAGCTTTTGTCTCGCCTTTCTCCTTGGGTGGTGGCTTGTTGTCTTCAGCTTTCTTCTCAGGTGCTTTCTCTTCAGTCTTTTTCTCAGGCGAATCGGGTTTTTTCTCAGCTTTTGTGGACTCCTCAGTTTTGGTCTCAGCAGTTTTTGTCTCTGCTTTTGCTTCTGGTGCTGGTGGCTCCACCACAATCTGTGCTTTCCTGTCGAATTTCCTTGCTTTGTGTAATACTTGCTGTGGATTTGTCTTTCCTGATACTGTGACTTTGCGGGTTGGAATATCTGCTTGTACATCCACAACGCCTACAAAACAAAACAAATGGATGTTGAGTACAAAATGGAGAACTCCAAAAAATAAATTCTTCTTCTTCTTCATCACCACATGACTGACTGACTATCAGCGAGCAATTCCACAATGTGCACAAGCATAGAGTAATTTTTGTTGCAAAAAATTGAAATGGAGACGACAAATAAAAGACCAGAATGACTTACCATCAGCTTCACTGATCACTTCTGTCACCATCTCAATACACTTGCTGCAACACATCTTGTTCACCTTCAGCACAACTTTCTGCAAAACAGGTCCAGCAAATACATATATTATTACACAACAGATATCAGAGACAGGTCTCGACTGGTAGTGTTGTCTGGTTCTTGATTTTGAAAGCAATCTTCAGTTCCAATTTCCACAAAGCTTGAGTTTAATGAACCTTCAATGTCATTGTGAAAAGAGTTTTTTTTATTTTGTAAAACCTCTAGGAGGCCCAAGATTTCCCAAAACATTTTGGGAAGCCCAGTCTGGTTCAAGACTAGACCAACACAAATGAACTCTTGAGTTTTCCCAAACATTTGGAGCCTGGTCCAGTTTAAGACCACCAAATCAACAGAAAATGAACTCTCAAAGATTTCCCAAAACATTTCGAGCTTGGTCCATTTGAAGACACAGATCAACAGCAAATGAACTCTCAAGATTTCCCAAAACATTTCGAACCTGGTCCAGTTGAAGACACAGATCAACAGCAAGTGAGCTCACTCTCAAGACTTCCCAAAACATTTGGAACCTGGTCCAGTTGGAGACACAGATCAACAGCAAGTGAGCTCACTCTCAAGACTTCCCAAAACATTTGGAACCTGGTCCAGTTGAAGACACAGATCAACAGCAAGTGAGCTCACTCTCAAGACTTCCCAAAACATTTGGAACCTGGTCCAGTTGGAGACACAGATCAACAGCAAATGAACTCACTCTCAAGATTTCCCAAAACATTTGAAGCCCAGTCCAGTTGAAGACACAGATCAACAGCAAATGAGCTCACTCTCAAGATTTCCCAAAACATTTGAAGCCCAGTCCAGTTGAAGACACAGATCAACAGCAAATGAGCTCACTCTCAAGATTTCCCAAAACATTTGAAGCCCAGTCCAGTTGAAGACACAGATCAACAGCAAACTTCATTCAAATTGCACAACAAATTCCTTAGGCATTAGACTAGAGTAAAATGAGAAGGAGTCCAAACACTAGAAAAGATGGGTGAAGGAAAAAAAAGATTTTATCTAACCGGAGGTGCTTCAGGTTTCTTTGATTCAGAATCTTTCTTATTCTCCTTCTTGTCTTCACCTTTCTTGGGCTTGTCTTCAGCCTTCTTGTCCTCTTTCTTTTCTTCCTTTTTGGGAGCCTCCTTGTTTTCTTCCTTCTTCTCTTCTTTCTTCTCCTCTTTCTTCTCCTCCTTAGAAGGCTCTGTCTTCTTGGCTTCTTCCTTTTTCTCAACCTTGGGTACTTCAATTGGAACTAGCTTCCACACACTTCCCGCTGGTGCTGGTGGCATCATCCATCCCGGGCCAGTTCTTCCATAGCCAAACAACTAGGACCCCCACAACATCACCATACAAACAAACCTCAGAACTTCTGCATGCTGCTGCTTCAACAATTCTAGACTGTCAAGCTTCTTCATCGGTCTAGCTGCTGATACCAATGATATAAGACCATTGTAATTCCATTGCAAAATTCGCATACATACCTCAGCGTTGTCCATCTTCCCAACTCTGAGATCTCACAAAATACTAGCTGGCCAGCAGCCGCTACCCCCACCAACCAAGCTTGGCTAGCTTCTGATCTTACACACAGCTCTTGGAAACCCAGTCGCCAACTGTATCTGCAAGAGTTCAAAGCTGGAAGTTGCAGGAACCAAACATTTGGGGGAACGTCAGTCACTGCATGTGCCTAGCTGATTCCTGTAGCGAGAATTCTCTGCTAGCAAGACTGCCGGACTAGACTGCAACCCAAGAACATGAGCCAGGATTCAAAGAATGCAAACTGGGTGCCACTGAGTTTCAGACACTGTTGAAAGATACAACGTCAACAGCAAGTCTAGATATCCTGTAGTTAGGATTCCTGCTCATGTAGACGAAGCTGCTTGCTGCAGGGTCACACCGACTGCAACTGGAAAAACCCAAACTCCTGCAAAATCTACTACTACTGCAGCAGCAAGCACAAATTTTCTAAAAACTTTTGTGCAGTCAGAAGTTGGCAAACCAAAACTCTGAGTAATATCTCCTCGAGAATCAAGACAAAGTTCCGAATTTCCAACTCCTGGCACTAGACGTCAACACTAGTTTGCAATGTGAAGAGAAGAAGACATTTTAAGAAAGCAAATATAATGTTCACAGCGAAAAGAGAAGCGTAAGAGATTCAAGGACCAGCTCTAGCTACTCTGCTGCTGCTACTGCTGCTTCTGGTGGCGAAAAAAATTACAAAGAAATTAGCGGGAGCTCGGAATTCTAGAATCACTCGCAAAAGTTCACAACAAGATCACATGAGAGCTTTGAAGTCAATAAGAAAATTGCAAGCTACTACTTACACCAAATCGAAAAACTCTGGAGATGCAGTCCTGACGGAACACAAAATTTAGACAAAAATCGACCAAGCTGCTGCTGCTGCTGCTCTCAAAAGCGCAATTGTGCAAGTGATAGGCGTGATGAGACGAAGAAACACCGATCTAAAAAAGGGATCACGAGAGGGAGAAGAGAGAAGAGAGAGAGGGAGGGAGAGGGAGGGAGCGCGCGCGAGAGAGAAGGAGATGGGGTCCGAGCGAACGGGCGGGCGTGACGACAGGTGCACCAGTTGCGTACGACCGCATTTGCAACGGATCACTCTCTGTCTCCCTCGCAACTGGTTTACTGTTTTGACCCATTCAAACCCTGCCAAAAAAGTAATCCCTGTCATTATATTACTTAATTAATTAATTAATTCCTTAATTAATTAGGTTTTTTTAATGCTCCAGTGACCTAGGGGTTTTTTCTTTTTCTTTTTTCTTACAAATTTCACGAGGTAGGTGGACTTATGATGATCCACAAGAGGATTTTGCCAAATCTGGCTAAATGCAGTCAGAGAAAAAAAAACAAGTAGAAATTTATTGAAT
>Ga0209208_10011791_pt1 | contig 11157 bp, 9 predicted proteins | sample S1TSphfallax_3_FD_187694 | JGI IMG/M metagenome (GOLD analysis project Ga0209208, IMG submission 187694) | Host-associated microbial communities from peat moss isolated from Minnesota, USA - S1T2_Fd - Sphagnum fallax MG (SPAdes) (version 2) | ecosystem: Host-associated > Plants > Peat moss >... | reverse complement strand
ATATGTCGCAAAAGTGTTGCGATGATTGTAAAGTACATTATAAATTAGCGATGGGTGGTGCACCACAAGGTGCGATGCGTGTCGCATCGCAAATATGGCAGGTTGTTTTTGCTTCGCAAACCCTTCAGGTTTTTTGTTTGGCCTTTCGCAAAAAGGCACAATATGTAGTAGTGAATTTTTGTATATGGACTTTGAAACAATTGAAATATTCATAATATGTTATATAAGTAATTAGAATATGATGATTCTTTCTTTTAAAAACAGAAGTTTGAAAAGATTGACATCATATGATTTGTATAATTTTTGTTATGGACTTTTTTTTAAGGTATGCATTTATTTTTGAAAATAACATCAAAATCAAAGGGTTTTTTTGGTTTGGTTAGTCCTTGACCCAAATATGAAGTTTTTATCTTCAAAGGTATCAACCGCTTTACCTTGCATCTACCTAATTGTCCTCTTGGATTGTTGGGAGAAAGAGATTGAGAAGAATGAAAAGGCTTACATGATGGTTTTTAGGCTACTGAAATTCTAGCACAAAAATCTCAATGTTATTAAATGTATCAAAGTCAATAAGTCGGTCAATCTTATTTGACATTAGTGGCAACAACATTCTACACAATGGTGGCATGTGTCATGGCTTGTTGCTTATATTTGACTAAATGTTCTCAATTTTTTCACATTTCCATACTGCCACAAGTTGGTTATATAGATCCATGTACCTTCTTGGTTATTGGTATCATGATTCTTTTCCATCAATTGCAAAAAAAGTACCGTGATTTTGTTCACATGCAACTTGATATTGTAAGAGCATTTCCAGCAATGTTTAATATGTGGCCTTGCAAAAATATTTGTCACATCCAAGTTTTAGTTATCTCCTTTTTTCCAACCCCACCTATAAAACTAAGACTAAGATTGCAAATAGGTGGCAGATTACAAAGTAATAGCAACCCACTAAAACCAATCAAACTTCTTCATAGGGCTATGAGTATTATACCTTGTGCATGTGTGTTTTCATGATATTAAAAGGTATTTTATCTTGTTATCACATAGGAGAAGATGGTGTTTTTAATGTTTATATGGCTTCTTTTTTCTTTCCTCTACATCTTAATTGCCTATGCATTTGTATTTTGGGATTAATCTGCTAAGATTTCACTATTTTTCCTCCAATCATTTTGTATTGTTAAATTTCATGGATGTTTGGTTCCTAGGGCTTCTTTCTTGTGTTTCTCTAATGGAATTTTTCCATTCAAATCAAAACTTGCAATAGGAAAAACACTTTCTACCATGGATGGTAAAACATATGTTTTTTTTTTTTTCCTCAACCAAATCTAGTAATACTTCTTGATTGAAGGTTTTTCTAAAAAGGAACACAACATGAGGGCATAATTGCATTACCAAATGCCTCAACCAAGTACTCTCAACAAATTGAATGGACAAATGGTTTTTGATTATTAATAAACCCAAATTTTCCACAATTTTTTTTGTGTGTGCATTATCCTTTTCGTAAAGATCTATGGCCCCCAAAAAATTGGAGATTGCACTTGCATTCACCATAAGCCTCTTCTTTGCAAGTTGTCTTTCTAATGGAATTTTTGGGTTTTCAATTCTCCTTCAAATTTTCTGACAATTAGTCCATAATTTGCATCCACATTTTCTTTTAATGTAGTTATTCTATTGTCCTTGAAATATTAAACGAGACCTTTCCTCAACTTTGTTATTTGTTCCATATTGCATGACCTATTAATCTACTATAACACAACATACTATGCATGACTTGTGGCACCTTAACATTAAGTAATGATTCATCATAGACACAAAAGAATGCCTAAGTTGGAGATTTTTTCCATAGGATCTTCACTCTAACCTTTGTTCATGCAATTTTTTTATAATTAATTGCATTGTATCATCATTATTTTACGAACTTGAAATTTCTTCAAATCTCTCACCTTCAATTCTTTATTCCAATCTTATTTCACTCTCATTCATGAACACATCACATCCCTCATCTAGAAAATTTGGTTCCATTTTTAAGATGCGTTTAGTGTTTAGGGCTAAAAAAACTAAAAAATCACATTTTTTCCATCTTTGCTAAATGTGAAAATGCACACAAATTATTCACAAGTTCATTCACTTTTCTCAAAAGACATTATGCAAGTAAAATGTTCAAGTGCTTAAGTTCAAAATTGCTTCAAAATGTTTTTGAATAATAAAAGGTAAAAGTTAAGGTGGTAAGCAATGTTTCCAATTTGGGAGTTATTCATGCACAAACAAATCCAAAGATATTATCAACACATTATTTTCAATATAAGAGAAAAAAATGAACAAACATCACACAAGTTTGGGAAAAAAATGAACATACCTAAAGTGCAAACCATTAACCTTCTATCTCCAACAAAATTCCAATTTGCAAGACAATGTAAAGGTAGGGGTATACTAACCACAAAGGGGGAAAACAACATAATGAACATCAACAATATTGTTGATACTTTAGTTTTTTATCAATGAATATGATGAAAACTAGTAACAACATGATGAACACTAACAACCAACAATAATACATGAACACCTACAACCACCAACACAATGAACTTCAACAACGTAATGAACACCATAGGATGAACACCAACAATGTACTCCAGTTGTTCATCAATGGGCAAAATGAACACTAGCCCCAACACAATGAGCATCAACAACTAGCAATAACACAATGAACACCTTCAACCAACAACATGAATGAACTTCAACGACACAATGAGCATTAGTAACAAAATGATGAAGTTCAACAGCATGACGAACACCTTCAAAAAGACAATGAACACCAAAAACAATGTACTTGGGTTATAATCTTGTTCCCACATGGGAAAAGCGATGCCTCCAACCTACACCTTAAACCTAAATGTAACCTCCACCTTAAACCTAAACCATGTTTCCACCCTTAACCTTAAAATTTACTAAGCCTAAATTCCCCACACCTAAACACTTAAAATTGAACCTGAGGGATATTTGTATAACCTAATCGAATATCAAAATTGAAATTTAAAAAAAAAACCCCGATTATTTGTGTAATATCTCAAGTTACATACCTTGAAATTTGGGTATCACCCTAAGTGATACCCAAACGTTTCTTTGCATGAGAACTAGTTGAAAACTAGGTTGGTTATGAACCACAATTTGGTACTTACACAACATTCATTAAAACCATTGATTTTGGTCACAATTAACCAAAACCACATTGGAATTAGGTTTGATTTTAAAAAATTAAAACCAAAATTGATTTCCAAGGAATGGTCATTGAAATGGTATTCAATAACAAAATTCAAGTATTTTTCATTTCAATTTAGTTTACATTTTTGAAAGATTTTTTTTGGTGTGCATTATTAAATTTTTTTAAAAAATTAAATCTTGTTACTTGGACAAAAATACCAATAAGATGTCAAAAATGATGTTTTGTGTAATGTTTTAAATCAAGTAAGGTAAATAAAATGCACATTACAATTGTCATGAAAAGTGGGGTGGCTTGGTGGTAAAGGAATTGATTTCCATCCTTGGGGTTCAAGGATCAATTCTTACAAATGACATGGGTTGTAATCAACGATGTTAAGTTGATTGAATATTCCCTACCTACATAGCCTATTAGGTAGACTAAATGGCCTACTTAATAACCTAAACTAGGCTTTTAGCTTAGGTCATGGCACATGTCAACAATTTATAAGTTGAAATGAATGAAATTATCAATAATATAATATATAAATACAAAAATATTAATTTTATTTTTTAATATTTAAATATTAAATACTTGAAAAATATTTATATAAATAATGTGATTACATTGTTTAGTCATAAAAGTAATCACAAAACAACAATGCCATGCAAGCAAGTTTGGAGGGATGAAATGTTCATGTAAGTTGCATTTTTATGTGACTAGAACAAATTGTAATCACACAACATTTATGACTGAAAAATAGTTGTAAAAACTAGTCATTAATATGCAAATTTCTTGTAATGATAAAAGTCAAGAATTGCCCAACATTGGTTAAATCCTTGTAGTTGGATTCACAACAAGCCGGTGTAAAAACTAAACTAAAAGAATAAAGTAACCCTAATGTTATCCCATTCATAGAAAAGAGGTAAAAATTGATTTGGCAAATGACATGGCATTGGGGTTAAAAGGGGGATAAATGTGTTGGGATATTTTTCACCCTAGAAATAAACTTTTGAAACAAAATATTCAAAATTTCTAGACAAGGGATCAAAATATGGTGGAATATAGAAGGTAATTTGATTCCTTAATTTCAAAAAGGTTTAAATACCCCCTTGTGTTCACAAACATTTCTAATGTTGTCTTTGCCAACACATTCACTTTCATGTGTAGTAACACTTGGAATGGTGGGTAGTAATAAAACCTTTTCTAAGCCTTTATAATCTACCAAAATTATTAGGCAACATGAAAATTCCCAAACTACCCAAATATTTTCAAGCATCAAGGTTTTTCAAAAGTTCCCAATTTTTTTGGGCAAAAATGAAATTGTTTTCAACCTTTCTAGGGTGCCTGATACTATTGGGTAGCATAAAAATTCCTAGAATGTCGAAAAATCTCAAGCATCATGATTTTCCAAAGTGGGCCAAAAAGATTGGGAAGCAATAAATCTTTTTTCAACATTTGTATCTTCCAAGGCAAAATAAAAATTCCAGACCTACCTAAAATGTTTTTGAACATCTAGGAAAATTTTCTCTTGATACTTTTTCAACATCAAGATTTTTCAAGTTCCCAAATTTTTGAATAGAAATGAAATTTATTAAAACATCTTGGAATTGATTTTTCAAGAATCCTCCTAAATGCCCAAAATTTTGAAATAACATTTAAAAAAATAATCATAAGTTTCCCCAACATGCTAAAACTTTTTGCATAGTTTGGAAAACCCTTCAATAAAAACAATACAATGTATGATTAAATTAACCCCATCATATTGTTTTATCTATCCCCTTTATGTGAACAACATTATCCTTAAGGTCGAGTAGGAAAGTATGCCCTCCATATAGGTGTAAAATCCCTCCACTTCATATGGTTTGTTATTTATGTATAATTAAGTTTAGCATAACATTCCACTCATGCTTTCTAATTCAAACCAATGGTTGGAGAACATTTCCAAAATGCAAAGCCAAACTCAACCACTACCTTGAAATATCCTTCTAATCACAATTGCTACACAACCTTGGCTATCATCTTAAGTACCTATTCCCACTTGATATTCACCTTTTGTTATAAAAAAACCCTTTAAGTATCCTTTTAAATACCATTGATAACATAATATTTGTTATAGTGACAATCTTAAGTACCTAACCTTAATCACTTTCGATACATGGACATTTCAATACATGATTAATATTTATTCACAATTCCATCTATGTTGTATTTATGTTCAAGATCCATTTCTATGTGGTAGATTTTTTAGTTTTTGGCAATGTAAAATGTCCATGTATTATTTTTCTCTAAGATGTCATTTCAAATCTATGGTTTTTATCCAATGTGGAAGTTCATTATTTTCTAAAGCTTTTGAGATTGAGGTTTCGGAGTGTGTATCTTTGGGATTTGTTTTTTTCTTGGGGTTTTTAATGACTTTTCTATCTTTTATAATTTTTATAAGTCTTGCAAGTGCTCGCATGTTTCTATGTGATGTAGCATGTCTTATTTCATTGGAGGAACTTAGATGTAGGTGTAATAATTATATTATGACAAATAACCTCATCACTTTGATTAGTAACTTCTTGATTAATGAGATTTAGTCTTAAAAAATCTAAATTTGAATTCAAAAGTTGTGGCGATCCACTTTGTTGGTTCATTGATGCTTGAGTTTACAATTGATTCAACCTTGATACATTTATCTTGTAAATTTATGTTGATGTGCTTCAAATTAATTGTGGCATTTTTTAAAAAAATTTGTTGTTGTGTAGATGTTCAAATTAAATAAAGATTATTCATGGGTTAGGTGCTTCAAAGTTTTGCAACGTTCCAATGGCTATATTATAAAAAGAATAATTTAATTTTTCTTGAGGTTGTTATAAATTAAATCGAATCAAAATGTTTGACCTAATGTATCATATTTCATCACAAACTACATCTCTTGATATTATTATTTGCTTAGATCCCTTCTTCATCAATTGAGAAATTTTGTGTTTTGCATCATAACCTAAAAAATGCACTTTATAGAATGTGAGTCAAGTTTTTGTCTATTGTCCTTATGAACTAGTGCATATGCTCTACACCCAAAAACTTTAAGTTTTTAACTATCCAAAGTTCATAATGTATGGTGTCTTTGGATCTTTTATATTTTGTTAGTTGACCAATTCTACAAATAATTTGTTGTAATTAGTTAGTTCTTAACTCAATAAGATCTTGTTAATCTTGAATGCTCCAACATTGCTAAAATTGTTCCAAGATTTATTTATTTTTTCCTTTTAGACACACCATTTTATTGTGGGGTGTTTGCTACAATAAACTTTTTTTTTTATTCCATGTTTTTTACCAAAAGATTGAATTCATTGAATTTGTATTCTCGCTTAAATTATCACTACATAAAGATTTTTATTTTCTTGTTGGTTTGATTCTCTACCATTGTTTCATAAAACTATAAAATTTCAACTACTTTTGATTTATTCTTCAATAAATAAATACTAATGTAATGAGACTTATCATCTATAAAGGTTAGAAAATATTTAAAATGCATGTGTGAAGCTAGATAATCAATTAACATTCTTAAAATTAATTTTGACATGATACATTCTCTCAATCAAAAGTTAAAATAGTTAACAATCTATGACAAAATTGATCATGACCAAATTGAACTTTGACACCATATTGGAATTACTTAAATATCTATCTATGAAGGAAGACAATTTGTTTTGTTTTGTAGTTATGAGATCCACTGAATTGGGACACTTCAGATCATGTTTTTGGTGTCTTCCATGAGGAGGGGTGCATGGGCTTGGTTCCATGACATTTGGACTTGTGGTGCAAAAGTTCTTGAATATTGAACGATTTTTTCACTGAAAATTAAATTAAATTATAGCTGAATTTTTTGGAGGAATTGGAATGTGCCTTTAGTGTGTTGGAAAGGTCTTGATGAATAGGATTTAATGGAATTTATTTGGTAAGATTTGGATTCAAAATGTGGGAAATATTGATTTAATATGATTTCTGCCAAAGAAATTCAAATAAATTCCAAAAAACTAGGTTTTGGAAGGAAAATTCAGTTGAGAACGTGGTAACACTTGAAGGCTTATCATTCAAGTCAAACATGATTTCTTTTCATATTTGATCGTTCAAAAAATTGATACATACATTGCAAAACAATGTTCACATGTTGAGTTTCCCTATTTTGTGATGGGTTCACACTTAGGCCAACAACACATGCCACATTACACATATTAATGAAAGCAAATGTCTTTGGTGATCATAGATTTGATGAACCCTTGCATTAGTTATGTTTAAAAATATATTACTACAATGCATGTGCTCATGTTTTATATAGTATGCACATAACAATCTAAGAGATTTTATTTTTTATGGTGGAGATTTCATTGGTAGGTTTTTGAACTTGTTATCTAAATTGAAGAATAGTTTTTTAGAGTTTCTACTATACCTAACATTCTTGAGCTTTGTGTTGTTATGCACCACCAATGACAATCAACCTTTTTTTCTTCTTTTTATATTCCCATATGTTTTCAAATAGTTCATCATTATTTATCTCAATGTCAAATTCAATTTGATTTAACATAAACATCATGGACATGAAAAGGCACATTAATTTGCTATTTTATATCAATGTTAGTACGTAGGGAAAAAAAATGAAATAATTATAAAAATAGGAGTTAGGAAAACAATTAAGTAGTTATGAAGAAAGTTAGAAGGGAAAAAGGTAATTATTAGGAAATAAGTTAGGTAATTAGGTTTAGAAATGAACTAAACATTTAAGGAATTATGCAAAACCATTTGTCCAAGGATGACTATATAAAACATTATGCAAAATCTCTCATACACTAGTTCTTTGAAATTTCTTCTCCTTAGAATTATGATTTGCCCTTTCATCTATTCCTTTACCCTATGTATATGTATCATTTTTGTCTTATTCATGCAACAATTAATGACATATTTTGCTTTCATTGTTTTGTATAGAAGGTCTCAACACGAGACTATAAAATTTTGTTGCAAATATCATTTTTTTTGTGAACATTGTTTATTCCTTGCAAAAGAATATTAGACAATCAAAGAAATTATGGTACCAATCCAAAGAGAAGGATTTAGAAGTGTGAAATATGTACAATAATTCAATGATTTTTTGACAAGTTTTCTACAACATTGGCTATTCAAGCATTGAAGATGTTTTCAATTATAAGTGATTGTCTTGTGTGACAAAAGTTGAAAGCTTTTTAAACAAGGGTCATGTATTTTTTTACCAATTGTTGTTTCCTTAATTTTTCCTTTTGTGTACTTCAAGTTTTTTTCTAGATTTACAAGGGCTTCCTTTGATGAAGCTTGCACCTTTTGATGTACTATGGATATTCATTGTTTTTAGAGGGTAATGGACCTTCCAAACCTTTGGCATCTTAGACTTGTTTTGCACAAACGTGCCAAAAGATCATTTGCTTTTATTTGTGCAAAGCTTTGAAGATTTTTATTCATAACATGAAGAACTAATCACATGGAAGTATCCATTTTGTTCTCCCCTTTACTTTGTTTGTGCCACGCTTGAAACTACAAGACCTCATGTGGATGTTGAGTGACAACAAACTTGTTTGTATGAAATCTATCGTATTGTTATCCGTAAAGGTGAATTACATATAGTAAAGGATGTCAGGATGAAGGATCATTTCATCCATCCGCCCCGTCGTCCATCCGTCCATCCGTCTAGTCCATCCATCCATCCGTCCAGTCCATCCGTCCATCCGTCCGTCCATCCATCCGTCCAGTCCATCCGTCCATCCGTTCGTCCATCCATCCGTCCAGTCCATCCGTCCATCCGTTCGTCCATCCATCCGTCCATCCGTCATTTCATGGTCTGTTTACTCCGACAGGGCGGAGAAAACAGTGGAGTACAAACGCGGTAGATGCTTACATATTATCAACAATTTCTACCTGCCTCATGTTGATGGTGCTGGGTATGCTAAATAGTTGAAAGGATTTTGTTTTGTATCCTGGAGTTTTTTTTGCTAGAAAAGTCAAGGAGATTTGACACTATTTTCCAAACTGAAGTCACTTGACAAACATCTAAAGACTCCCCTCCTCATGGGGAAATTTTATGTTCATTCATCATATAGTGTTATTGTATGTGTGAATTTGACCCCCATGAGCTTCATTTGCAAGTGAAAAAAACCATAGATTCGAGGGAGTATGATATACCTCCAGATTTTTCATGGCAATATAAGTTCCTGTTTCAAGCTTCCACAAAAATTACAATTTTTCATATAGGCTTTTCTCTTAGGTGTGCAGGGTTCAGTAAAATTCTCTCCTTTAGGCTTCCTCTTTGCAACCCACAACCAAAAACTATTGTTGTCCTCTTACACTCGAAGTTTTTTTTGTGCTTACAATCAGACATAGTGCTTTGAAATAGTGCAAAGGAGGAGCAACAAGAGCTGCTGTTGAGTTTTAGGCACAAATAGCAGGCAGCAGGTAGGTATAAGAGAGATCATGGGATCAAAAGCAGCACGAATAAGTTTCATTGAGTTCCACATCACAAGTTCAAAAAGTTTCATGGTGTAGGAGAAAATCCAACCGAGGTTTTAGTGGGGACGATTGAAGAATATGTGAGAAAGCATTGTGGGATGCCCACAAAAACTTTGTTGGGAAGCTACACTATGTTGGAGATAATAGGAGAGGGGGCACTTGAACCTTTCATGGAACTATTTCACTCCTCTTCTTTTTCCTACATCCACGAAATGCAATCAACTCACCTGTAAGGCATGCTCAAGGACAAAGATGCGCTGGAAACTTGCATCACCTAAACAAAAAGCACTGGAACCACATAGGATGACAAGGGAATGACTTTCCACCCACCATTTTGAGCATTTGCCTTTCCTGTTCTTCCTTTCTCCTTTCAATCGGGACCTTGCGTGCCAACAATTTCTTATGTTCTTTCTCAACAATGACTTCAAGCTCAAGAAATGGGTGACTCTGCCTGGACGACCTGTCATGTGTAGGTGGTTGAATTATGCTGATAGCACAGGGATTTAACTAAGAATTTAGGAAACTTTGCAAGTGTTTTTTTTTACCATCCCTATAGTTTGAGTTTTGAAACTTTGCCTGCTTAATTTCTAGAGCATCTGTTGTTGGGTGTTGTTGAACAAGGATCTCTCACAATGCTGCTACAGTGAACCAAACTCTCCAAACTTTCCATTCAAAGAGTTTGTGTTTAGAGATGCACGTTAACACGCACCTCATGGAGATGGTGCTGACGATGATGCACCTGCAAGCTTGGTGTGTGCACCAAATCACTAGTGGCCTCTGAAATGTGATGAACACTCCTAGACACTCCACAACTTGGAATTCCTTCCAACTCATTGTTTGACTAGAAAAGTGTGAACATGGAGTTTGTAACATCTTTCCAACCCACCGAGAGATGAAAGAAAGTTACCTGAGGTTGTCCCACTAGCATGTTGTAGCTGAGTGGATTGTTCATACAAACTTCTCCTAGGTTATGGTAGTCATCTTCCAAACCGCCAAGGGACAAATTTTGACCTAAAGAAAAAGAAGGCTGCTTGAATCTCTTTGATATAGTAAAGGACATCTTCCATATTTGCTACCACTACATTACCTTCATTGCTTTGTTCTCAGTTCGCATGCTCTTTTACATCCGCAAAACGATTATATGGCTCAGAGATCAAGTCCAAGTAGACCTTCAAATCACTTTTAGAAATCTTTGTGAGGGCACATCATTGAGGGGAGCGAGTGAGTGGTTTCCTCTCTCTGGCTAGATTTAAGCTCTAGCCAAGCAAGAACTTTCCAATGGAAGACTAATCCCAATGTTGCAATGAATACCCTAGATCCCTAACAACAACAACAAGAAGGTAAGCTCAGGATGTGCCAATTCAAGCAACCTCCAAAATACATACATACACACACGACACCAACAAACAAGAGTGCAGGAGAAACCCCCCCCCCCC
>Ga0209208_10011790_pt1 | contig 11158 bp, 5 predicted proteins | sample S1TSphfallax_3_FD_187694 | JGI IMG/M metagenome (GOLD analysis project Ga0209208, IMG submission 187694) | Host-associated microbial communities from peat moss isolated from Minnesota, USA - S1T2_Fd - Sphagnum fallax MG (SPAdes) (version 2) | ecosystem: Host-associated > Plants > Peat moss >... | reverse complement strand
AATTTAATTATTTATGGTTATATTGATTAGGAAGTTTGACCATCAACAATAGGTCAACTCAATAGATAGGTAGGGCCTAGATATATAGGGAGGTGAATAGGTGGGTAGGTAAGTAACTACCTACTTATCTAACCTACCCAATTTAAATAACCTAGGCATGGTAGGTAGACCATGTAGGTAGATTAAGCTAAATAGGTTAAGTATATAATATTATTACAAAAATATGTTTTTTTCATCAGTACCATTGTGACTAAAATGATTGTAAAATCAAGTTCATTTGTTTAAAATGAATATATTTGATTTGATTAAAATAAAAACCAGACATGTTTATTTTGATTGAAAAGACTAATTATTTAGTTGAAATGAACATTACATTGAATAATACTATTTTTGGTGATGTGGCAATATTAAACTTATTTTAAATATATTATTTCAGTATTTAAAATTTAAAATTCTAAAGCAAATGAAAAGTAAATTATGGGTACCATGTTTTCATTTTTTAATTCTAATTATTCACATAAAAATAAAAATAAGGGACAACTTTTGAAATGTAACAAAAAAATGTGTGAAAACTTGAAAACGAAAGATAAAATTGAAACTTTATATTTGAACTTATTACAAAAATAAAGTAAAACTATTGTGCATGTGAAACTTGAATAGTCTAATGTTTTTAAATTTGAAATTAAAAAAAAAAAAATGTCTTTTGCAAAACTAAAGACTTATGAATTTTAATTATATTGTTTCAAAATTGAAATTTATTTCATTATAAGACTTGTAAAAAAAACATTAATACAATTATTATACTTGAATTTTTGGCCAAATCATAATATAGAAATCAATATGGTGTTTTACCGTGTAGAATTTTTAAATGATAAAATTCAATTAAATGATAATTTAAATATATAATTTAATTAAATATATTTAAAATTAATTTAAGTTTCAAAATTAAAAGGCATTACAAAATTCAATGTAATTATCAATCTGGAAATTAATTAAATAAAATAATGACATTAAAATGTATATTTGTTATCAATTTGATTTTGAAACTACATAGTTTTATAATAAGGTTATAATGCATAATATTTCAAAAGAATGTGTCTTTATATTTTTTGTGAAAAGAATTTATATAATCATGTGAAATGGCATTTGGATGGTAAAGATCTTGGGTTGTGATAAAGGAAGTAAGGGTTCAAACCCCATTTTGGACATGTTTTGTGCATGATATTATCATGACAACTTCCTATTTCAAGTCCGTTGAACCCAAACAAAATATTTTTTCAACTTTAGAGTCAATGGGTTTAACCACTTAAATAAGAGGCACATCCACCCCTTTATACCTATGCCTTTTCACTATTTTTTTCAAAAATATCCTTGAAATCTTTCCAATACATCATTTAAATTCTTTAAAAATATTATTATGTTATGGTTTATATATATATATTGCCAAACGCATGCCATTTAAAAAAATTGAATTGTGTTTAATGTGTTTTATTATTTAATTACCACTTGAAAACAATGGTTACATAACATTTTTTAAAAATTGTGTATTTTTAATTAATTAGATTGATTTTAATTTTTTTGGATATGTATATCAATATATTGAAAATAATATCAAGTATAAAACAAATGGGTGTAGTCACAATAACATGTACCATAGCAAATGTAACGTTTGCTTGGTTTTTTCATGTTTTAAAGTTGTAATTTAATTTGATGTTGAAATTGTAAGATTTTTTTTATATAGTTGTATTTTTAATATATCATGGGAACATGTGAATTAATTTGAAATTAATCCAATGAGTAAAAACTAAACAAAAACATTCATTAAACATCATAACATTTGTTTTTAAGCAGTAAAAGGACTTGTAAATGGATTTAATTTTTTTGAAAATGACATTTTTTGGCAAAATTTTAACATAAACATTAATAAAATAGTATAATTTTTTTTTTAATTAAATTTTTTTTTGAAAACTTTTTCAAGAATATCTTTCAAAAAACAGTCACAAAAGTAATTAAAAAGCAGGTGGGTGTGGCTCATGTTATCCTATTTGCACCTAAGTCCATTTGTAGTTCTTTTATTTTTTACAATTTGAAATACACAAAATGAAGTAATGGTTATGGCTATTAATGTTGTTAGTGTGACCACACCCATGATGACAAATTTCATTGACATGGTTAAATTTCTATTCCAAAAAGTTGAAGTTGCTATCTACTTCAATGGAAAAACTATACCTTCAATTTAAATCTAAAAAAGAATGAGGCAAGATTGCCCATTCACTTTCTACTTATTTCTAATAATAGGGGAAGTCCTAAATATCATGATCAAGTAAGTTATTTAAGTAATGGGGTGATAAGAGGATTTGTGATGCTAAAAGGAAGAAGGTAACTGATTATATTGTAGTATGTAGATGATCTTACACACTACCATTGTTGGGAAGGGAGTATAATGTGGACATGGAAATGGAACTATTTATGACTTCTTATATATATTAGGTTTAAATCTCCATTGGGAAAAAAACTTGGCAAATTGGTAAGGAAATGGACAATTCAAGCCTAGATGGATGGTGAAGCATAGACATGGAAAATGGGTGTCAAATGGGGAATTAATGTGAGTTATTATTACCTTGTGACAAGGGACGTGTAATATTCACAACAAACAACCTACACCAACAAAATACCAAACCAAATTTACCAAATCATTAACATTCTCAAGTTGTTCAATTGCTTCTTAATTGTAATCTATAGTGTATCATTTAAAAACCTTCATCACATTGTACTTTGCTAGTTTCTCATAATGGACATTAAAAGTCTTTAGTGAATTAAGGATATAATTGATCCTAAATTTTTGAAATGCCTTGATTAACATGTCAATCAAATGAAGAAGAACATGTGATCTTTCACTATTTTTGAAAGAAATTATGGTTAAGAAAAGACAAATCCATGGCATAAACCTTTTCTAGATCACCATGAAAAATCAAAACAAGTAACTTCAATACCAACATTTGATTAGGCAAGCATTCAGCCAGAATTATGCAAAACAAACTATCAAAATTCAACATGTTAATAAGCAAAAAATGATGAGCTCACCAAGGTTTTCCTAGTAGTGGTCAACAATACTTCAATGGTGAGCGATATTATAAATAATCCCTTCCAATCATGGAAGTTGAAATGCACCTATGTTGATAAGCAACATTCTTTGTTATAAAAGATCAAACATGGAGAAAAAAAAATCACAATGTGGAGTAGAGTTGGATATCAAAGGAATATTATGGCACAAAGGGACAAACAAAACTTCCTTAATCATAGAGGAACATGACCCAATATGTCAACAACATAGCACACATACTACACAATCCAACAATTGACTACAAAAGGAAAGAAATTAAGAAATTGGGTAGATTTACAACTATATGAACTTGAGCAATACCTGCTTTCAAGATTATCATTTTTTGGATCCATCCATATAGGAGGGTCATGAAAGAATAATGACTTGCAAGTGTCAAAGTAAGTGACACCCAAGCTCAACATTTTTGCAAGCTTGAGCATCTAAATAAAGTTGATTAAAAATGTCTTGAAAATTCATGTTTGGTGAAAATATTGAAGTTTTCAAAAGAATCCAAGAATTAGATTATGTGGAGGAAATTTTTAAATACCTTGAAATATGAACATGAATATTTTATATTTCAACATGGGATCAATGATTTCATTGTTTGGTGAATTTTTACATTGTGGCTACCAATTTTTTTGGAAAAATTGGAAATTTTATTGATTTAGTGTAAATTTAAAGAAAAATGCCCAAAAAATGCAAAAATTTGTGAATGTTTCCAAATTGCAAAAGTGAAAAAAATAGTTGCATGGGACCTTCGAAATGAATTAATCATTGGACTCATAAATATATGTTCAAGCTGCCACCTAATAACTATATTAGGGTAGACCAATTGGTGTTTCAATAGGCATAGGTCATGACAACATTTAGGTATGCAAAATTGGATTTATTAATTTGTTACATTTCAAGAATTTTCTTGAAAGTTGAGGGATTAGAATCTCAATCTTGGCATTTATTGTCATCTTTTTAAATGTTTATCTTATTATTTAAATAGGACATGGGTAGGTATATGGTAAGCAAGTAGGTACATAGGACATGGATAGGTATATGGAAGGTAAGTAATTAGGTATATAAATAGGACATGGGTAGGTATATGGTAAGCAAATAGGTACGTAAGACATGGGTAGATAGATAGTAGGTAAGTATGTAGGTAGATAAATAGGACATGAGTAGGTATATGGTATGCAATAGGTACATAGGACATATTTAAGTAAGTAGGTAAGTATATGTTAGGTAAATAGGTAGGTAGCCTAGTAAGCATAGCAAGTAGATTAACTAACCAAATTAAGATGGTCAATTTGACTAAGCATGGCCATTTAGTATGGTTGATTAGGCCATGAGCATCTTGGACCATTTTAAAAGTTTGTCCTTCTTGATTAGATGTATGACTTAACACTTGATCAAAATGATTATTTTGGTAAAAAAAACCAATAAAAAAAACCATGTGTTTTTCATGCCCCATGCCTTTAATTAAAATGAACATCCTTTTGGTCAATGAAGACATTTTAGTCAAGTTGAACCTTTTGAAAAATCATGATTTCTTGTAGTGATGTCTAGGTGAGGGAGTCTAGTGAATATAAAATGAGACAATCCTTTTGGGTACCTTAACCATGTTTTGACCTTACAAGATTACAAGGTAGATAATAAACAAGTTGTAGGATAGGAGGTAGGAGATAGGTAAGATATAGAAAATAAGAAGTGGAGGTGGGTAGGTGAATGGATAGGTAAATAGGTAAGTAGGTGATCAACATTACCCATGTCATTGTACATTAATCATTTTGTAATGAATTTCCAACTTCATATTCTAGTCATTTTAGAATCATTTGAACTTGCCATTTCAATATCCATGTCATTGCATGGTAATCATTCTTTAATCATACATGAATTGCCATGTTGTTCAAAATATAATCCTTTAACAATCACATTGAAAAACCGTGCCATCGTTGTTCAGATCACTTTAAATGATAGCCATTTTATAATCATATAAACGAGAACTAGAAGTTTACATCATTTTGTCTTTTGTCATGGATGTCCCATGGATAAAACAATTATGAACTAATGAATTTGTTATTAACATATTTAGTATTGTCATCCATCAATGTCATTGAAGACTTCTAGTCATTGTTTTCTTGGTTCCAAAGGACATCAATCCTTTTAGTGAGTTGACAACTTTGAAAAGTGTAGATGTGTGAAGATATCAAAGATAATTGTCCTATGTGTGACCTAATGAAATAATAAATTATATTGCATAGATTCTATGAATGTCCAAGGACACAACTAGCATGGGTGTGGGCTATTACTATATTATAACGGTTCAAATATCCATTGATGTTATAAAGAAACATGAAAACATTAGATATTTTACCATTTTTTTTTAATTAAATTTTTTTTCATTATTTTAGAACCTTTACACCTATTTGGTCACTTTTAAACATAGTGGTAGTTTGGTGCATATGGATTGATACAATCAAAAAAATATTCAATAAGACAAATTTTATAGATTATAAGTTGGGTTAGATTGATTAGAGATGGTTTGGTCACAAATAGTACATTGGAATGGAAGAAACATTTACATTGGTTACTACTATTCTTGCTATTGAGAAGGAATCCATGGACAATTTTGATGATTATGGTGTTCCCACTTTTTCATGTATTAGAAACCACCAATGTGTCAAGTGGAATTATTAATTGCCTAAGTTAATTAATATGATTAGTTAGCTATAGTGGTCCCTATGATGTGTTGGGGGGATTTTTGAAATGGAATTTTCCATTTTTTTCAAACAAAAATAAAATAAAATAATGGTTCTCATGAAAAAAGTAATAAAAAATTGCTAATGTTCGAAATGTTACAAAATGTAAATGCATTTCTCTTCTATATATTACCCTTGCATTAACATCAATTAGTTTTTGTTTAATGGTTATCATTACTTAAAATTGGTTGAAGAATAATTTTAATCAATTGCAATTTGCATGTTATAGTTAGTTGCCAAACAAAAAGAAATTGAAAGCAAAATGTAGATGAGATACCCATTGGGTATCATAGGGGAAAAATAACAATCACATGAATGTGAAAGTGTGTTGTGTGCATTTCAAAAAACGCACATAAGGGGTTTAGGACAAGGTGGAAGTCAAGTCTAGTATGCATCTTGAGGATGACCCTCTTATGATTGTTACCCATTGTACAAGATGAACAAAATTTATCTATTAAGGAATGTAATTAGTTATTTTTGTATTATTTGTCACATTGAGATGGATGAGTGGGATTTCTTGGAGTTGATTTTGTAATTTTTGAACCTAAGGTGGGGGAGAGATTGAATTTTGAACGATTTTCATCATTGAAAATTAATTAAAAAAATTAAAATAGTGTTTCACAATTGCATTCTATTGTTAAAGCCATGTTCACACTTGGAACAATTGTATAATCATGTTCACACTTGGGCCAACAATCTAATCCATATTAGTCTACCTATTAAAAAAAGTTGTTTGCTTGTTTTGCTTGTTGTTCTTTTGAGATCTCCTAAATCACAATGCCCCTTGTCATGTTCTTGGTATCATTGGAAAACCTTTAATGAATAGGGGTGCATTGAGGTGGTTTTGTAATGTTTAGACCTATGGTGCAAGAGTTATTGAGTATTGAACAATCTTATCATTAAGAATTCAATTATAAAAATGAAAATTGGAATGCTCTTTTGGTATTGTTGAAAATTGCCCAATGAATTAGTTTTTATGGAGGTAATTTCTTAAATTTAAACCTTAGTGGGAGAGAGATTGAATTTTGAGTAAAATTTTCATTAAAAATTCAACTAATTACAAAATTGGTTTTGGAAGTAGAATTTAGGTGAGTGACAAGCTCACATTTGAGCCAATAGCATAGGTCATGTTGGTTATCATGAAACTAAACGTACATAAATCACAAGGTGTAAGGGGGAAATGGTTTTTAGACCTACTCCTTAAGAGTGTGAAATGTGTGTGTAGGTGTAAGATCTGTTGTCCTCTTAATATGATCAAGTTGCTAACTAATACATTGACAAGTTTAGGACATTTCAAAATTTATTCAATTTAAAAATCTGGAATGTTCATTGGGATATGATACCCAATTTATTTTATTTATTTATTTATTTTCTTTACATTGATAAAATCTATCATCCTCATACAACTTAGTTAGGGATTATTGTAACTAATGAGCAATTGGATATGTAAATATCATCAAGACAATGACTTAGATGACATGTGACATGCTCCATTTAGGATATGGTAATATAAATTAGGGAATAAGGATTGACTAGTGACAAATTTGATTCCGGTTCTTGCTTGCCTATTTGTAATGGTCTGATTACACTTCTACTTGTTCCATTTTCATTTGTACAATATTTAATAAAGAATGTAAATTAGATGAAGTTTGTGTTTTATGTAGCACAAAATTAAAAAATTGGTGGCAAATCTGATTTGAAATCTTGTCTATAATCTATAAATGTGAACTCACATCTAGAATTGCAAACCTTGGTCTATTTCATTTTTTGTGGAACTTAAATTACCAACAATAGTTTAGATGAGCTAAGAAAAATTGTTGTTGTGTTTCATTCCTCTTGTTGATTGCGTTAATTTCTCTTGGAGTCCTTATTCTTGAAAATGGAACCCTAATCTTGAATAAGCCCTTTAGAAACAATTGGTGGATTTGAATCTATTTGACAAGTCCATCTTGAAATGAGCTTAAGAAAAATCCTAAACAACTAAAAATACTCATCAACTTTTTATGAAGAAATTGTAAATGTAAAAATGAACTCACACTTGGAATTGCAAACTTTTTTCAATTTAATGTTTTGTTCAACAAGTTACCAACAATGTTTTAGATGGGCTATGAAAAATTGTTGTGTTTTTAACCCTCTTGCTAATTGCATCTCTCTTGAGGAGAAAAAGTCTTGGAGTATTCATGGAAATGGAATCCCAATCTTGAATGAGTTGTTTAAAGACAACTAGTGGATCTAAGTCTATTTGGCAAACTGTCTTGAAAAAATGAGCTTGAGAAAAAAATTAATTAGTTGAAATAGCTCATGAACTTTTTCTGAAGAAAATGGAATTGTAAATGAGAACCCAAACCTAGAATTGCAAACCTGGTTCTATTTCATTTTCTGTGCAGTACATTACCAACAATGTTTTAGATGAGGTAAGAAGAATTGTTGTTGTGTTTTATTCCTCTTGCCAGTTGCATGTCTTTTTGGGAAAAAAAAAAAAACAAAACTCTTGGAGTCATTATTCCTGAAATGGAATCCCAATCTTGAATGAGCCTTCTTGAGACCAACTGGTGGATCTGACTTTCTATTTAACAGTCTGTCTTGAAGAAAGGAGCTCAAGAACAAATCTGAACAAACTTAAAAGCGACTTTCTATGAGGAAAATGAAACTTTGGTGAACGCACGGATAGTTTAGTAATATTAAGACTGAAAACTAGAAGATTATATCAATTGGCCAGCCAGGCATGATCCAGCTTAATTTGTGAGGATCTGCATGATCAGTTTGCAACTTTCTGTTGAATACAAATGGTAAATTCAAATGTGCTCAATGTTGCAAAACCTAGACAACAAATGTGGTAGAATCCATAGTAGATCATGATTAGATTGTGTTTCTCAACAGGCTACAAGACTAGAGACAATTTGGTACAGTCTTACCTATATGGGTTATGGTACAACAAACTTTCTGCAAGTTCATACCTTCTTCAAGGCAAAGTTCTTTGCATTAAAGCAATGACATGCGAAGCACAAGGAGCGATAGAAAGAGATATAGAATGAAGTTGTGAAAATTATCTATCAAGCATTTGAGAGGTACTCGCATGACAGATCTCATACCTTTCACCTTGTTTTAGCAAGGCCTCTTAGTGGCCATCTTAAGCACAAAAAATGTTAGATTTCGACTCAGCGACCATGATTTAGTCTAAGCATGGGATATTTCTAACATTTAGAAACAATTTAAATAGAATTTGAGGGTTTTACTATGGTGCCAGTGCGGGTGCTGGTTCACCAAGGTCCCATCCCCAAGCTTAATCCAGGCCCATGGACACCTAGTTGTAGAGGTAGAAGTCTAGGAAGGTGCAAAATTTCAGGTAGGGTTTAGAAGTCCCTCCAATAACAGATTTATCTCAAGTTTAAAGTCATTTACTCCACTTGCAGATCTAATGTAGATAGCTAGTACTAGAATTACAAGGATGTAATTTAAGTTACTTGAGGGAGGATGATGTTAAGGGTACAAAAAATTGAATATAAGGGCCACTGCAATTTGGGGCAGAGTGTATTATGCAACACGGTAACACCGTTCATGCAACATGGTAACACCGTTCATGCAACACGGTAACACTAAATCAACACATTCATGGATGGTATTGGCTTCTGGAAGAAGCAGTGACTTCTATTGGAGGGGCGATACTGGTAACCAGTGCTATACAAGTACCCCAACCAGAGTGGTGGTAACATTGATTTAGTTCAATAGCTGTAATTTACACACAATAAAGCCCTCAGGGGAGGGCATTCTCAGAATAAGGGGCCATCCATGGGTCCCTTATTCTGAGACCTTGCATGGTCCCTTATTCTGAGAATGCCCTCCCACTACGGCTTTACCTAACACAAAAAAGTGGGGTTAGTACTTAGATCCTATTCAGTGGCTGTTTTATTCAATTTTGTGAGGTAGTTGGACTGTGATCCTCTACAAGAGGAATTGGCCAAATTGGGTAACAGGTCAGAGAGGAAAGTAGAAAATTCTAAGAAACTTGCTATATTTTGCAGAGAACTTTTGTAACCTATTGTGTAAAGTTGGCGAATTCAGGATTTTTTTCCTCAAGAAATGGCGGATTTAGTGCATTTTTTTTCAGAAAAAATCCCTTGTATGGATTTGTAGGGCCCATTTCTTCTCACCAGTATGCCCAAAACAAGAAACACTGATCCTGTAGCTGATCAAGTTACAAATATCAAAATAGTGCAATCTTAGGCCCGCTTTAGATACGGATCCAGGATCAAAATTCCTAGGAACCAAGTTGGACTCATTTGAAGCAAATTGAATTCTTGAGCCTACCCCGCCTTGGACCCCAGCTTGCATCTTGGATTCCTCCAAAATGGTGCCATGTAGGTTTAGCCTGGATTAGCCATTGTTTTTTGGGTCTTGGACCCTCATCTAAAGGCCATGGGTCCAATATATAGTTCTTGTTCAATAAGATTGCTCTAGTTCAATGGACCCTGGACCTTGGACCCTCATCTAAAGTGGCCCTTATATTCATTTTTTTGTACCAGCATGTTGATTACCACTTTGAATTTCTGATTTTGAATACAACTTACCTGTGGTTTCTACTCAATCCTTTTATCTTTAGGAGCCCATTTGCATCAAGACAACGCACATGTAAGAAATTTTGAAGAGAGAATTTAGTGAAATTTAATCGAGTCATCAAAAGCTTCCTGCAAAGCCTCCAGCAATCCGACATGAACGTTTTTCAGGTAGTTGTTACCAGAGTTTGTCACCGGAAGGTTTTAGTTCTTGGATTTGATTCTTTTTGCATTATCAATGACCTGCAGGTTCTTTACAAGCAAGTTTTGAAGAGGTACTTTGGATTCCAAGCTCACTTTCTGTTTCTATTTACAGTTTGTGACACTAAAAATGCAGTAGGTTGTCAAGAGACCTCACTAATACAAACACATTAAGGAACTTACAAGCAAATTAATTATGCAAAGCTATGATATTTCCAGTAAAGCTACAAAAACATTTTTGCTACCCATTGCAGGCGTTTTTGTATAACTAGAAAACTTTGTCCTTTCTGGGTCTGTACACTAGATCATGTGTCTTTTGCTAATTACTACTGAGATGCAGGGACTCTGCATCTAAGTTTAGTGAAGAAAGTTTACCTGGGTTTGCATTTCCTGCAGCTGGTTACAAATATTGTTAGGATTACCATTAGGGTAGATAGGCTGGTGAGTGATCACTTAAGAACTCAAAGGAGGTCAAATGCTCACACATTGTTCCTCTGCTTCTCAAGCTCCAAGAGCATCTGTAGCTCTCCACCTGAAGCTTCCAATGCTGC
>Ga0209208_10011789_pt1 | contig 11159 bp, 11 predicted proteins | sample S1TSphfallax_3_FD_187694 | JGI IMG/M metagenome (GOLD analysis project Ga0209208, IMG submission 187694) | Host-associated microbial communities from peat moss isolated from Minnesota, USA - S1T2_Fd - Sphagnum fallax MG (SPAdes) (version 2) | ecosystem: Host-associated > Plants > Peat moss >... | reverse complement strand
GTACGAACCCTGGTCGCGTCGGCGTCCCTGGACGGCGACGATCTGACGCTGGTCCCGAATTACCCCGGAATAACTGGGGTTAAGATGGCGTCCCCACGGGGATTCGAACCCCGGTTCTCACCGTGAAAGGGTGGTGTCCTAGGCCTCTAGACGATGGGGACGCAGGCCGCAAAAAATCGAGACTCACTGTCAACAACCAAAAACTGGTGGAGCCAGGCGGGATCGAACCGCCGACCTCTTGCATGCCATGCAAGCGCTCTCCCAGCTGAGCTATGGCCCCACATGGAGGCGCGGCACGTTACCTGAGCGCACACGATTCGTCAAGGAACCGTCCAAAACTTGAAGTAAATGAACAGACTAGGGGCCTCTTCCCGCATTTCCCGTGGCCGCCCACACGGTGAGCGCAGCGCGCAGCCGTGCGATGGTTTCGTCCGGCCCAAGAATCTCCAGCGTCGCATCGATCGGGGGCGATACCGTGCCGCCGCACATTGCGATACGGATGGGTTGCGCGAGTTTGCCCAACGCCAGCTCCGCGGCCGCTGCGCGCTGGACCAGGAGCGTGTGCAGGACCGCGGCAGACCAATCCACACAGGCGGTGAAATCGGCGAGCACCGTTTCCAACACGGCAACGATCTGTGGCGTCACGTTCTTGCGCACCGCCTTCTCGTCATAGGATTGCGGGGCACGGAAGAAGAACAGGCTGTTGGCGGCCATTTCCTGCAATGTCTTGGCGCGCTCGCGCTGCGCCGTCGCGATCATTTCCAGCTTGCGATCATCGCTGGTCGCCACCCCAGCCTGTTCGAGCTGCCAACGCAGAGGCGCCACCAACCGCGCGGGGGACGAGAGCATCATGTGCTGCTGATTGAGCCAGGCAAGCTTCTCGCCGTTGAAGGCCGAGGCCGACTTATTGACGTCGGCAATGTCGAAAAGCCGCATCATCTCCTCGACGGAAAAAATCTCCTGGTCGCCATGCGACCAGCCCAACCGCACCAGATAATTGAGAAGCGCTTCGGGCAGGAAGCCCTCATCGCGGTATTGCAGAACACTGACTGCTCCATGGCGTTTCGAGAGCTTTGCACCATCGGATCCTAGAATCATCGGCAAGTGCGCGTACACCGGTACCTGGGCACCCATCGCCGCCAACAGGTTCATCTGCCGCGGCGTATTGTTCAAATGGTCGTCGCCGCGGATGACATGGCTGATCTGCATATCCATGTCATCGACCACGACGCAGAAGTTATAGGTGGGAGAACCATCGGAGCGCACGATGATGAGATCATCGAGTTCCGCATTTTGAAATGTCACCCGGCCATGGACGACATCGTCGACCACCACCTCGCCGGCGAGGGGATTCTTGAAGCGAATGACCGGCGGCACGCCCAGCCTTGAATCGTGACGCTCGCGCCAGCGTCCGTCATAACGGGGCTTCTCACCGCGGCTCTGCTGCTCGCTTCTCATTTGATCGAGTTCTTCGCGAGTGCAATAGCAGCGATAGGCCTGCCCTCGTTCCAACAGCGAATCGGCGACCTCTCGATAACGGTCGAAGCGCTTGGTCTGGTAGTACGGACCGTCATCATGATCGATGCCCGCCCACTCGAGGCCGTCCAAGATCTGCGCGATGGCTGCGTCGGTCGACCGCTCGAGGTCTGTGTCCTCGATCCGCAACACGAAGGCACCGCCATGACGGCGCGCGAACAACCACGAGAACAAGGCAGTACGCAGTCCGCCGATGTGCAAAAAGCCGGTCGGGCTGGGCGCAAAACGCGTACGGACATTCATAAATTTAGAACCCCAAATTTCGCCCTGGTGAGTCTAGCAGACGCCTTCCCGCTTGGGCCTTGGGGCAAGCCCCGGCAGCCTGTCTGCAAGCCTCGCTGCGACGTTTTTTTTGCTACAATTTCGTCAACACGGTTTCGATCAGTATCTTTGGGCGGTTAGCTCAGCGGTAGAGCACTGCTTTCACACGGCAGGGGTCACAGGTTCAATCCCTGTACCGCCCACCAAACGATGAGCGACCCGATCAGAGATTTTTTCGCTCTTCCTGGGTCAAAACACGCAGCTAGGGCCCCCGCAATGCGATTGTGGCTCGCGGTCGCGTGGACAGTGGTACCGTGATGGGCCAACCAGGGAGATCTCCATGAACCAATTCAAACCCAGCACCCCGTCCGGTCGATCCCTTCCCACCGCCGGCGACGATCCCATGATGGATTTCCGGGCCCGTCTGGTCCACAGCCAAGCCGAAGCCGCGGAGCGCCGCCGGCTCGATCTGGCGGAACAATCCTCGCGGTTGAAGACCGCCGAGGAACGGATTCGGATATGGGAACGCATTCATGAGGTCAATCTGCCGCGCGACTCGCAGCACAATCTCGTCGAGATCATCGCCAGCGACACGGGTCTCACCGACGCTGACGTTCGCGACGAGCAGCAGCGGCGCGCAACGGTGCGAGCGGCCGTCGTCGTCTAGGCTGCCGCCGACCGCGTCGCTGCGAACGGCGCCGCTGCTGACCGCGCTGCCACCGTCCGCGTCCAGCGGGAGTTAACCCAGGAACCGCGCCGGTGTCTTGGCGCGGATGTCGTCCACGCCGACCCCGGGAGCCATTTCGATGAGCCGGAAGGCTTCGCCGCGGCTTGCCCGAGCGAATACCGCCAGGTCGGTGATGACCATGTCCACCACGTTGGTACCGGTTAAAGGCAGCTCGCAGCGCGGCTTGAATTTCGGATCGCCGTCTTTGGACGTGTGTTCCATGACGACGATCACCCGTTTGACACCGGCGACCAGGTCCATGGCACCGCCCATGCCTTTGACCATTTTTCCCGGTACCATCCAGTTGGCCAAGTCGCCGTTCTCCGATACCTCCATCGCGCCGAGCACCGCCATGTCGATGTGACCGCCGCGAATCATCGCAAAGCTGTCGGCCGACGAAAAATAAGAAGTCATCGCCAATTCGCTCACGGTTTGCTTGCCCGCATTGATGAGGTCCGGGTCTTCCTCCCCTTCATAGGGAAAGGGACCGATTCCCAGCATGCCGTTCTCGGATTGCAGCACCACCTTGAGACCCTCGGGAATGTAATTGGCCACCAGGGTGGGTATGCCGATCCCGAGATTCACGTAAAAACCGTCCTTGAGCTCCCGCGCGGCACGAGCCGCGAGCTCTTCACGAGACCACGGCATCAGGCAGCTCCTTGCGCATGACCTGGAGCTCCTTGGGCATGACCCGGCTCGTTGCGCTTACGAACCGTCCGCTTCTCGATCTTGCCCTGATACGGGCTGCCCTTGATGATCCGCTGCACATAGATGCCGGGTGTATGGATGGCATCCGGGTCGAGCTCGCCGACTTCCACCAACTCCTCCACTTCGGCCACGGTGATGCGGCCGGCGGTGGCCATATTCGGGTTGAAATTGCGGGCCGTCTTGCGATAGATAAGATTGCCCTCCGCATCCCCCTTCCATGCCTTCACCAAGGAGAGGTCGGCGACGATCCCCTTCTCGAGGATGTAGGTTTCGCCGTCGACGATGCGAGTCTCCTTGCCCTCCGCAACAACCGTCCCGGCGCCGACCTTGGTGAAAAACCCATAGATGCCGGCACCGCCCGCCCGGACACGCTCGGCAATCGTGCCCTGCGGATTGAATTCGAGCTCGAGTTCGCCGGCGAGGTATTGTCGTTCGAACTCCTTGTTCTCACCGACGTAGGAGGAAATCATTTTTCGTATCTGGCGCGCCTCGAGCAACACCCCGAGACCCTCGCCATCGGTGCCGGCGTTGTTCGACACCACCGTCAAGTTGCGCACTCCGGACTCGTGCAGGGCACCGATGAGGCGCTCCGGCACCCCGCACAGTCCAAATCCGCCACAACAGAGCGTCATGCCGTCCTTCAGTATTCCGTCGAGCGCGCTCCGCGCATCGGGATACACCTTCGACTTCATGCGGCTCCCCTTCCCCCCAAGGATCCTCAGTAGCGGTATTGCTCCACCTTGTAGGGACCCTGCTGCGATACGCCGATGTACTTGGCCTGGACCTCGGTCAGCTCGGTCAACTCCGCACCGAGCTTGGAGAGCTGCAGCCGCGCGACCTTTTCATCCAGGTGCTTCGGCAGCACGTACACGCCCACCGGGTACTTCGCGGTATTCCCGAACAACTCGATCTGTGCCAGGACCTGATTGGCGAACGAGGAGCTCATCACGTACGACGGATGCCCCGTGCCGCAACCCAAGTTCACCAAACGGCCCTCGGCCAGCAGGATGATCCGCTTGCCGTCCGGAAACACGATGTGATCCACCTGGGGCTTGATGTTGTCCCAGGTGTACTGCCGCAGCGCCGCGACCTCGATTTCGTTGTCGAAATGGCCGATGTTGCAAACGATGGCCTGGTCCTTCATGCGCTTCATGTGCTCGTGGGTGATCACATGGAAATTGCCGGTGGCCGAGACGAAAATGTCGGCCTTGTCCGCGGCATAGTCCATGGTGACGACGCGATAGCCTTCCATCGCCGCCTGCAAGGCGCAGATCGGATCGATCTCGGTCACCCATACTTGGGCTGATAGCGCGCGCAGCGCCTGGGCCGAACCCTTGCCCACGTCGCCGTAGCCGGCAACCACGGCCACCTTGCCGGCAATCATGACATCGGTGGCGCGCTTGATGGCGTCCACCAAGGATTCGCGGCAACCATACAGATTATCGAACTTGGACTTGGTCACGGAGTCGTTGACGTTGAAGGCGGGGAACGCCAGCTCACCGTCCTTGGCCATCTGATACAGGCGCTTCACGCCCGTGGTGGTCTCTTCGGTAACGCCCTTGATCTTGGCGAGCCGGGTCGAATACCACTTGGGTTCAATTTTAAGCTTGGCCTTGATGGCCGCGAACAGCACCTGCTCTTCCTCGCTCTCAGGCTTGGCGAGCACTGAAGGATCCTTCTCGGCCTTGGCGCCAAGATGCAGCAGCAACGTCGCATCCCCGCCATCGTCCAAAATCATGTTCGTATAGCCGCCGTCCGGCCATTCGAAGATGCGATGCGTGTAATCCCAATACTCCGTCAACGATTCGCCCTTGGTGGCGAAGACCGGCGTGCCGCCGACGGCAATGGCCGCCGCCGCATGGTCCTGGGTCGAGTAAATGTTACAGGATGCCCATCGCACTTTGGCGCCCAAGGCGTTCAGGGTCTCGATCAACACAGCCGTCTGGATGGTCATGTGGAGGGAACCGGTGATCCGCGCGCCCTTCAACGGCTGTTGTGCTGCGTATTCATGGCGGATGGCCATGAGGCCCGGCATTTCGGTCTCAGCGATTTTGATTTCCTTACGACCCCAGTCGGCAAGACTTAAATCCTTGACCAGGAAATCCACGGGGGTTTTGATTGCTGCATTCATTGACGTACTCCTTTTGCTCAACTTTAGGGGCGTCGCGCTGCTCAGGCGGCGCGGGTCGCCTTGAATTCCGCCGCAAGCGTCGCCGCCTTGTCGGTGCGCTCCCAGCTGAACTCTTCTTCCTTACGGCCAAAATGGCCATAAGCGGCGGTTTTCTGATAAATCGGCCGGGCCAGATCCAGCATCTCGCGCAGCCCAAAGGGTGTCAGATCGAAGTGCGCACGCACCAATTGCGTGAGGCGAACGTCCGACAGTTTCCCGGTGCCAAAGGTCTCGACCATGATCGAGGTGGGTTCGGCGACGCCGATGGCATAGGAAACCTGCACTTCGCAGCGGTCGGCGAGGCCCGCAGCGACGATGTTCTTGGCAACGTAGCGGGCGGCATAGGCCGCCGACCGGTCGACCTTGGACGGATCCTTTCCGGAGAAAGCGCCGCCGCCATGACGGGCAAAGCCGCCATAGGTATCGACGATGATCTTGCGTCCCGTGAGGCCACAGTCGCCGACCGGACCGCCGATCACGAAACGTCCCGTCGGATTGATGTGATACTTCGTGCGTTTGTCGATCCATTTGGCCGGCAGCACGGGCTTCAAGATCTCTTCCATCACCGCCTCTCGCAAATGCTTGGTGCTGATGTCGTCCGAATGCTGGGTCGACAGCACCACCGCTTCGAGGCCCACCGGTTTGTCATTCTCATAACGAAGCGTGACCTGGCTCTTCGCATCGGGCCGAAGCCACGCCAATTTGCCGTTCTTGCGCACCTGAGCCTGGCGCTTGACCAGCCGGTGCGCCAAGGTAATGGCAGCCGGCATGAGCACGTCCGTCTCGTTGGTGGCGTAGCCGAACATCAATCCCTGATCGCCGGCGCCCTGCTTGCGCTCGTCTTTCTTGTCGACGCCCTGGGCGATGTCGGGAGACTGTTTGCCGATGATATTGAGCACACCGCAGCTCGCGCCGTCGAAGCCCATCTCCGAGGTGTCATAGCCGATATCGAGTACGGTTTTGCGGACCAGTGCTTCCACATCGACCCACGCGCTGGTCGTCACTTCGCCGGCAACGATCACGACACCCGTTTTGACCAAGGTCTCGCATGCCACGCGACCGCGCGGATCGACCGCCAAAATGGCATCGAGAACAGCGTCCGAAATCTGGTCGGCGACCTTGTCCGGATGCCCTTCGGAAACGGATTCCGATGTGAAAGAAAAACTCTTGCTCATGTTTTCATCCCCTGACCGAAACTCGACCCAAAACTTGCCTTGTAGCGCTGCGCGAACTCCGCTTCGGTAAACGTGTGATTCTGGGGACCCCGCGACTCGATTTTCATCGAACCCATCAAGGAAGCTACCCGCCCCGTCGTTTCCCAATCCAAACCGTGCAGCAAGCCATGGATTAGACCAGCGCGGTAGGCATCTCCGCAACCGGTCGGGTCGACGACGGCCCGCGGCTCCACCGCCGGAATGCTGAATGTCCGCTCTTTGGTATAAATGCTCGACCCTTCCGCCCCACGCGTCACGATCAGGGCGTCAACCTGTGCCACCACGTCCGGAGCGGTCAGGCCGGTCTTTTCGCGCATGAGCTCCCATTCATAGTCATTGACCGCCACCCAGGTTGCCGATTGGATGAATTGCGCGATTTCTGTCGCGCCAAACATCGGCAGACCCTGCCCGGGATCGAAAATGAAGGGGATCCCTGCCGCTTTGAACTGAGCTGCGTGCTCCATCATGGCCTGTCGGCCGTCCGGGGCGACGATGCCGACGGCAATGGGGTGGGCGGCAGCGGCCGCGACGTCGTTCAAGTGCGCATATTGCATTGCGCCGGGATGAAATGCCGTGATCTGATTATCATCGAGATCGGTCGTTATGAACGCCTGCGCCGTGAATTCGGCATCGACGACCGTGATGTAGTCGACATTGAGCCCGAGCGACACGAGGCGCTCACGATAGACCCCGAAATCATGCCCTGCCGCGGCCATGGGGATGCCGTCGTCTCCCAGCAGCTTGAGGCCATAGGCGATGTTCGCCGCACAGCCGCCGTATTCGCGGCGCATTTCCGGCACCATGAACGCGACGTTCAAGATGTGGAGCTTGTCGGGGAGAATATGTGCCTTGAATCGGTCCGGGAAGACCAGAATCGTGTCGTAAGCCACCGATCCGCAAATCAACGCCGCCTTGCGCCCGACCGTTCCATTGACCATCGCGAACCTAAGATGAACCAAACCGCTATTCTATCCGCAAATCGATGCCGAGCGGTGGCTCCAATGCTGATTTGTGGCGGACGACACCTTACGCTCATGGCGGTTGCGCTCCACCGCTCGATGAAATCATGATGGGAGCGATACTTTAGGAGGTTGGAATGAACAGGACCCACGCGGCCATTACGGCGATTACCAGCTTGCTGACTCTCGGCGCCGCAGCGCTCGGGGCACCGGCATCAAGCACCGAAGAGGCGCCCAAGGAGAAATGCTACGGAGTGGCCAAGGCGGGCAAGAACGATTGCGCGGCGGCCGCCCATTCCTGTGCCGGGCAGGCCAAGGTGGATGGCGACGGCAAGGACTGGGTCTATGTGCCCCAGGGCACCTGCGAGCGCTTGGGCGGCAGTCTGACCGCCAAGTGATGCGGCCCATGCCGATGCGATCCCCGGTGGAGTCACAGCCGACCCTGGCTCCCGGTACCGGTACCGGTGCCGGCCTCGGGCTGCGGGCGCCGCATCACGCCACGGTAGTGACATCCTGGCCCGAGGCCGCCTGGTTCGAAGTACACAGCGAAAATTATTTCGCCGATGGCGGCCTGGCGATCGACACGCTGGAGAAGGTCCGCTCGCGCTATCCGCTGTCATTGCACGGAGTCGGCTTGTCATTGGGATCGACCGATCCTCTGAACCGGCGGCACCTCGCCAACCTGAAGCGGCTATGCCGGCGATTGGAGCCCGCGCTGGTGTCGGAACACCTCGCCTGGAGTTCGGTCGGCGGCCATTTCGCGAATGATCTGCTGCCTCTCCCGTATACCGAGGAGGCGGTGCACCATGTCAGCGAGCACATCATTCAGGTCCAGGACATGTTGGAGCGGCGGATTTTGATCGAGAACGTGGCAAGCTATGTCGCGTTCACAGCCTCGACCCTCACGGAATGGGAGTTCGTGTCGGCGGTGGCCGACGCATCGGGCTGCGGTCTCTTGCTGGACCTCAACAACGTGTACGTGACCGCGCACAACCAAGGCTTCTGCTGGCGGGAGTATCTCGCCGGCATACCGCCGGCGCTGGTGCAAGAGTTTCACCTGGCCGGCCACGAGCACCGCGAATCGGCGGGCGAGAGCCTCCTGATCGACACCCACGCCACCCGGGTCAGCGACGCAGTTTGGGACGTCTACGCGGCGGCCTTGAGGCGCTTCGGCCCCCGACCGACATTGATTGAATGGGATAGCGATGTTCCGCCTTTCGAGGTGCTGCAGTCGGAAGCCCGCAAAGCCGATCGCTACCGCGACACCGCCCATGCCCACGCTGCGTGAGATTCAGACTGCGATGCTCGCTGCCCTGCGCGTGGGACCGCTCGACCTGGCGACGCCCTACATCGATGCGGCCGGCCGGACGGCGCCTTTGCGCCTGCGCATTTACCGGGACAACATCCGCGAAAATTTCTACCGCGCTCTGCGCCTGACCTTCCCGGTCGTGCACCGGCTCGTCGGCGCCGATTATTTCCGGCAGACCGCCAGGTCCTTTCAAAACCGCTGCCCGTCGCGCAGCGGCGATCTGAAAGATGCCGGCGAGTCGTTCCCGGACTACCTCGGCGAGCTGCATCGCAACGACCGGTTTGGCTATCTCCAGGATGTGGCACGTCTCGAGTGGTTGATCCAGGAGGCCTCGCTTGCGGCGGACCATGAACCCTTCAATTGGCAATCGCTCGCAGCCGTCGATCCATCGGTGTATGAATCACTCACGATCACGCTGCATCCCACCTTGCGCTTGTTTGAATCACCCTTCCCGGCGCTCTCCATCTGGGAATCGAATGTCATGGAAACGCAGGACCTCGCTGCCATCGATCTCGCCGGCGGCGCCGATCGGGTGGCCATCATGCGCCGGCGATCGCTCGAGTTCCTGCGTCTCAAGGTCGGTGAGCTGGCATTCCTGCAATCGTTGGGCGCGGGGATGAGCTTCGGAGTGGCGGTGGACTGCGGCCAGGCGGCGGATGCGCTGTTCGATGCGACCGGCGCACTGCAGCGCTTCGTATCGGCGGCAGCCGTGGTCGAATTTTCGGTTCCGGAAATTTAAGCGAGGCAGTGCTCGATGTCCATTCTCGATGTCCTCTGTGCGCCCAGCACGCTCACCGCCCGGATCTTCAATCCGCTGCAACCGCTTTATTCGCTGGCCGCTCGACTCTATGTCAGCTGGCAATTCCTGAAGTCGGGCTTCATCAAAATCACCACCTGGCCGAACACGCTGTATTTGTTTGCCCACGAATACCATACCCCGGGACTCACGCCGCACGATGCCGCGGTTGCCGGGACCATCGGCGAGGTGGTTTTTCCCGTTCTGCTGATGGCCGGCTTCTTGAGTCGTCTCTCCGCTCTCGGGCTGCTCGCGGTCAATGTGGTTGCCGTGATCTCTTACGCCCATGTGTTGCTCGCCGACGGCTCCGAAGCCCTGCTCGGTCAGCACCTGTTGTGGGGCATCCTCTTGCTGTTCCTGCTCCTCTACGGACCTGGCAAGCTGTCCTTGGATCATTTCATGAACGAGGCCCGCCTCTGACATTGGGTCGTGACATCTGCGGCGACTGGAACTCGAGCATCGGCCGCGAATGGCTCGTGACCAACGGCCTCGGCGGCTACGCCTGCGGCACGGTGGCCGGCGCCAACACCCGCCGTTACCACGGCTTTCTCATGGCGAGCCTCAAGCCGCCTGTGATGCGCAAATTGCTCGTGGCAAAGGTCGACATCAGGGTTGAGTATCGGGACGCGTCCTATGAGCTTGCAGCGAACGAATTCGCCGACGGCACCATCGCTCCGCGCGGCTTCGAATTGCTCGAGTCCTTCCGCCTCGAGGAGGGCATCCCGATCTGGCGCTATGCACTCGCCGATGCGCTGTTGGAACAACAGATTTTCATGGCCCCGGGCGCGAACACCAGTTATCTGCGGCTTGTGGTGTCACGGGCTGCGGCGCCCCTGACGGTCCATTGCACCCCGCTGGTGACTTACCGCGACTATCACCAGCAAGGGCGCGGCCCACAGCCGCTCCAGGCAGTGGCAGGCTCCGGCGAATGCACCGTGGTATCCGCGGACGCGACGCCGCTTTATCAGCTGCGGGTGAGCGCGGGAACGTTCACCCGCAACGAACTCTGCTACTGGAATTTCCTGCACCGCGAGGAACGCGACCGGGGACTCGATGCGATCGAGGACCTCTGGGGTCCGGGAACTTTCACAGCCACCTTGCGCGTTGGTGAACCGATGGTGCTCACCGCCGGCACGGAGGCCGCCGCACGCGCCGCGGACGACATCCTCGAGCAGCGGCGCGCCCGCTCGCGACTGCTCATCGGCCGGCTGCCGGGATCAGCGCCCGCTTGGGTGCGTTCCCTCGCCATCGCCGCCGACCAGTTCATCGTCCGCCGCGACCCACCCGATGCCCCCTCGTCGAGCGCAGTCCCCTCGTCGAGCGCAGTCGCATCGTCGACGGTAGCCGCATCGGCGACGGTAGCCGCATCCTCGACGGTAGCCGCATCGTCGACCGTGATCGCCGGTTACCCCTGGTTCACCGACTGGGGACGCGACACCATGATCGCCCTGCCGGGCCTGACCACGGTGCTTGGGCGGC
>Ga0209208_10011788_pt1 | contig 11160 bp, 6 predicted proteins | sample S1TSphfallax_3_FD_187694 | JGI IMG/M metagenome (GOLD analysis project Ga0209208, IMG submission 187694) | Host-associated microbial communities from peat moss isolated from Minnesota, USA - S1T2_Fd - Sphagnum fallax MG (SPAdes) (version 2) | ecosystem: Host-associated > Plants > Peat moss >... | reverse complement strand
TTAGAGATGTCAATGTTTTCATTGACATTACTTTGGGTGATCGCCTTTGGGTACTTTTATTGCTTCCTTTCCCTTCAACCTTTTGGTGGGATTAGTTACTTTTCGATCATAGGAGACCATTTGCATTGTATCTTTGTGTTCTCAATGTAGGAAGTGTTATCAAATTTCTTTCATCTTCATCCAATGCACTCGCTTCCAATGTCTTCTTCCAATTCCCCATTCTTTGCCATTTTTCTTCTTCTATTGGAATCCACTTTGAGTTTAGCTTAGAAGTTCCAATCATCACTTAGGACAAAGGTTGTAAACAACACCAATAGATAGTGTTAAATTGGGCTCTATTGTCCAAATCCCCTTTACCTAGGTGAGACATGATTCGCGGGTTTAATTTGACTTCTCCATTTAGAGATGTGCCATTTTATTTGCATACACCATTGCCCTAATCTTGCTTAACCAAGCCTTGGAGTTTTTCAATTTGAGTTCAATTCCAAGTCCATTTCTGCTGGTTGCCACCTCCTTGCCTTTTAGTCACTTCCTCCACCATAAACTTTAACTCTTTCATAGTTAACCACATTTGACAAAACCCTTAACCCTTGTTTAGGGAAGGTAATTTAGTTACTTTGTGGGTGCTTTCTCCCACTTTAAAGGTTGATGCCCTCATCAATAGTTAGGCCATTTGCAGAAAGGGTTTTTTTTTTTTGAGTTTTTTTCACTCCAAGTTTATGACCCCTTTCCTATTCGAACTTATTCACCATTTCTGGCAAGTGGTTGAGGTGAGCAAGTTGCATCCATGCAACCTCCTTATGATGGCAACTCTTATATTTCACTAGGCATTCCTTACCTTTGAGGCGTGTTTGCCTCACGTGGAGTATGCTTTTGATTTCAGCCATGAGTTTATGTTCAATGGCATTCATTTTCAACCACATTTGTTGCTTTCGATCATGCTTCTATTCATCATGTAAGAATAATTTGAGTTTCAAAACATGAAAGGTAAGATGTGCTACAAAATTAGCAAGGAATTTCAGGGTGTACATGTCGGGGTGTGGTTTATGTATAATTTCATAAGGCCTTGCATACTTGGCAATGAAATGTGGGACCAGTCCATCTGGCATTTTAAAATCCTGTAAGTTTAGCCACATGTGTTGCCCCATTTCAAATTCCACATGTTTTCATGTTTTATTGGCATGCTTTTCATACCATTTTTGAAATTACTTCAAGAGCTTTTTGGCTCAAATGTATTTTTCTTTGCGCCCCTTGACCATCTTCGTAGCTTTGTTGGAGTGATATCTCTGGCCCGTGAGAATGGCTAAGTCCATCAACTTCTTGGCTTCATTAACCAACACTAATTCAGATGGGGACATTTTCCTTGTCGAGTACGTTGTGAAGTTATAACAAAACTGTGTTAGACCTCGGTGCTTTGATACCGATTATTGCACTTGGATCCATCGTGATGCCGTTCCCTGCTACCTCTGTTTTGTTCAGGTGTCTTCCTAAACACCTATGTTAATTGCACACAGAAAACCATACAATGATGAAGCTATGACATTCAAATTTGTTTCATAACTTTAGACTAACCCTGATCTTTAAACGAATGAGACTCAACTTACTGCAGATTTCCTAAATGCTCCAAGGCCTTGTCACCCAAGATTACCAACTCTGGTCTTCCAACCTAACCATAAACTTTTGTCTAACTCAAAGACTTAGTGCATCGAAGGCGTCTCCCCGGCCTCCTTCCTAGAATCCTTGCTCATCAGCTCATAAATGGCTCGTGGGTCTCTCAAACGGGGAGTAGAACCCAGCCCAACACTTAGACTGACAACCCAAGCCGCCGCTTGGGCTGCCCCAAGGTGGTCCGGACTTGAGCCCGACCAGGCGGCTCCTCTCAGTCGAGGGTCCGCCTACAAGGGATGTCACTAACCGAGGGTCCCATCATTACTCTCCGCGCTTCGCTCTGCGGCCGCACCTCTCTTCTGCGACGACTTGTAAGCCCGTCTGCAGGAGATTGGTATTTCCAGCACTTTGAAATAAAGGGAACGGAAGACGGAAATGTGGAGGAGGAAGCTGTTGTCGATTTCCGGGAGCATATGGATGGTCTAGCAGCCGAGGAATTGGTAAAGGTCTCTCTCTCTCGTGTGTCTCTCCGTCTCTCCATCTCTCTGTGTATCTGCTCGCATCGAGCACATAGGCTACTGGTTTACGTGCATGGCGGGTGGCTTTGCTAGTGGTCCTCAACATCGACAATTGTGGAGTGTTCTGGGAAGGGTTTCAAGAGGAGTATGAACCTCTTGGGGGCTACACTTGAGTCCTTTGGAAAATGATTTTATTCCAAGAAATTATGGATAGCCACTGTTCTACAACCGTGTTCGCAGCACAGTCACCAGACTTGTGATCTGTTATTCTGGCGTTGATGATGTAATTGAGTTTCCAAAGTCAGTGAGTGGCTAGGGTTTGTGCATATGCCATATTTCTTGCAGGCTAGTTCATACAAAAGAGCTCTGCAGGGAAATGCTATCTGAAATTCCTTCTCTGCCATCATTCTGTCTTAGCGTATATGGCTGACTTTAACGTGCAGAAGAGTTGCATTCCATTCGTGCACATGGATAGATCGGAGTGTTATTTTGCCTATTTTGTACAGAGAAGGGAGTAATGTACTTGTAGTAGTGGGGAATAAGAACATCTCTAGCGGTGGTCTGTATTTGACCGTGCAAAAATATTTCTCACATCCAAGTTTAGTTATTTACTTTTTTCCAACCCCACCCATAAAACTAAAACTAGGATTGCAAATAGGTGGGGGACTACTAATAGCAAACTACCTAAACCACTTATTATGATTGGGCAATCAGAGCAGGGAGCAGGAGTCAGATCATATTTCTTACACTCCTCACAGGCAGGTGTTAGACTTTGTTGTGCATTTTACCAGCCTCAGCAAACTGTGCAAAAATGATGGGCCAAAACCATTTTTCTGAGCCAAACCAGCATGTTTTGTCTTTTCTTCATCCAATTTTAATTTGCAGGGTCACATACTGAGCACTGGTGGAGTTGCTCTAACATCTGATGCATCATAGGGTTTGTGTTTTTGATGTCAAATTATTTTGGACTATGATTGCTGCATTGTAAAAACGGCTTGGGCTTATGGACATAGCAATAAGTGGGATGTAGGAAGTGGATCTCATACTGGGTGGAGATGAAGGCATGGAGTGCACATACAGCCAGGGATACAAGAACTGGCAGGCTGTTTTTACTTGTCGAACTTGCACACCAGATGGAAATGCTGGATTCTGCACAGCTTGCTCCTTATCTTGCCTTGAAGGCCATGATGTATGCTATGTCTCCCTTGTGCTATTCACTGCATATGTCCTTTGTGGTTTTCAAATGTGAATATATTCACTATGTGATGTGTAGGACCAATATCCTAGTCATGGGTGGTCTCTATCAGGAGCCAAAATGCTACTTCATTTCAGGATTTTGGATTTTGTTTTGGGTCTCTTTCCTTTCTGAGCTGTTCACCTTCCAAACTGAGTTTTCAGCTGCAGACTTTTTGGTTTGGAAGTATGTGCAGGTATTGGAGCTGTGGACATGGTGGTGATTTCACTGTGATTGTGGCAATTCAAAATTTGGCGTTGGTATGTGACAGCTGCAGGCAAACAAAGAACCTGAAAATTCTTGCAACATCTATAACCAAAACTACAAGGAAGTCTACTGCATATGCAAGCGGCCGCACCCAGATCCAGATTTACCTGAACAATGCGAGATGTTGCAGTGCTGCATTTGTGAGGACTGGTTTCATGAGCACCATCTTGGCCTTCCACCTTCCCTGCAGGTTCTGTACAGTGGTTTTTGTTGTTGAGAAATGTTCAGTAAAAGGGAGCTGCTTTGTCATGTGAGAGTCTATGTCTCTGCAATAAATTCCCAATGGTGATTGAACCTACCAGAATTGTGAAAATCATGGACTATTTGATTAACATGTATGGAGTGGTGATTACAACTTGCTTATCCTACTGCTTGAGATCTTTGGTGATGCTTTGGCATGGTAGAGCTTATTTTGTGATTGTGCTGCAGTATCCAAAAGATGAAGAAGGGGAGCCTGTGTATGATGAACTGGTGTGCCAGGCCTGTGTATCTTGTTGCTCCCTCATCTCTCAGTATCCAAAGGCTTTGATTCCTCCCAGTTAAGTAATTGATGATGTAGCAGAAGATCCTGTTGAAGCTGTGTAGCCAGTTACTTTCAGAGGTTAGTGACAAAACCCCCTGAATTAGTCACTAAAACTCAGAATGAAGGGTCTTGTGATACATCCTTGCTTATAAGAATAAGCTGTTATATTAAGCTTCCTTTAGGTTATAATTAGCCAGAACAAGCTGTTAGCTTTTTGTAAGTGGTTCATATCAGGATTCTGGGCATGGGTTCCTTGTTGAGTCATCTTCATGGTGGCATGTGGGTGCTGGCTCTGGACATTTGTCACGGTCTTAAGATGACATGCCCACTTGTGTGGTAAATTCCTCATATCACAGGTAACACTGAAAAAAAAGCTGCTGGATGATCTCAATGGAACCAAGCAAGAGAATGTAACTCCTATTGTTGCCCAAGCAGAACCATCAAATGCAGAGATTTCGGGGGAATGTGTTGTTGACTGTAAGCTGGGAACAATCACTGAACAGAAGCAAACTTCAACTCTTCACCACCTCCAGAAAGCTACATCCAATGGGCCTAGTTGCTTGAGCACCCTTGATGAGGTGGCAGAGGGCCCCAAACCTGAACCTGTTGGGCCATTCTTTTTGAGCAGTGGCTGGAGGGCTAAGCTTTGCCTCTGTCGTCATTGCTTGAATATGTATGAAGAGACAGGGGTCAGTTTTCTTCTGGATAGAGATGACACCCTGCAGGTAAGAGTCTGAAAAGCTATCTGCAATGTCTCTAGTTATATGGAGCACATAGTTTGTTCATTGAATGAAGCCTAGATGGGAAACAGAAAGATAACCCAAGTTGGTCAAAGAAAACTCAAAGCTCTATGTGGTTTGCCAATAGCTAAGCACAGTCTAAGCTCATTTGTAAACCTCATGAAAACCCTGTCTCTATATGAATTAAGCTTTGTGACCATTTTGTTCTGTCTTGTCTAAAATACAGTCTGAACGAGTCTATTATACACTGCAGGAGTATGAGGCCACAGGAAAGCAAAGTGAGAGGAGGCCCTTGCACAGTCTGATGGTGCAGAATCAAATTTCATGCAGAAAATGGGTCATATAGAGTAGATTGAAATTCTTCGTGTTTTGAATGACATGGCCTCTGGACTTCAAGCCTTTTTGGTAAGTCTCCTTCCCTGCAAACCAATGTTCTCTGAGTCATGGGGAGAAAGGCTAGTAATTTGTTAAGAACTCATCAGGAAGAAGAGTCTGCAAGGAAGCAAAATCCTAGTAGCCCTATCTAAGTTCCCTGCAATACAATCAGCACAGGATCAACTAGGTAAAAGATTAGTTATGAACTGTTTAGCCTCTCAAATAGACTAGGAATTGCAATCAACTTCAACTTTATTTCCAGGTTATCAATTCTGGCTGGTATCAGCAAGCTTACTCATGCCATTTGGAGATGATATTAAGTGGGTTAAAAAGCAGTCTTGATTTGTTTTGAGCTTATATCTGAACCCATGTGTTTCATGGCTGCGGCTCACAGGCTCCTTTTGGTGAAACAGGAAATACAGTGACTTGCAGATGTCCATGAGTGTTTTGAAAAGTTAAACCAGAAATGGCATCGCCATAGCTGACAGTTTACAATTTGAGGAGACAGGATCAAATGCATTGACCACCAGTACCGAGCTCTTCTTTGCACTGTCCAATGATGGATAAAACCCCACATTCTCATCAAAATGTGAAGGCCAAACTCAGCTGCTGCTGAGCTCCTTATTTTTGGAACGTCCCCACCCTAAGACTTTACCCTACACACTGGATGGGACAACAAATCCTTTGCCCACCCTTCTTTTGGCACAAAAAACTCAGTTAATATGATTGAAAAATGACCACTATTTATATTGTCAAGGTTACCATACTTTGTGGTTTGATTTGAACTTATCATCTATTGAAACATGTTCTAGTGGATTTCAATCTTTCACATGGAGAATTATTACAACTCACAACCTTGAAATTGACAATTTGAGTCCTTTCACTTGGTTTTGCTGTTTATCAATTCACTTGGTTCTTTTATAAGTCCTTGATCAGTAATCCAAAATTGATCTTTGAACTACCACTATTGATTATGAGAACGAAATCTAATCACACATCTTGATTCTAATACATATACATACATATATTTTTATTATGTGTCATGAATCCAATTACAAACATGTGTGAGGATGTTTAGATAACATTTTGGTTTGAGATCAAATCTTAAATTACCCGGCTGTGTGAACATGGGGAAGCATTCATGATCACTTAGCTTTGAAGCACCTTGGCACCACTATGCATGAGGCACCCATGTGGCACCCACATGATATTGTCTTTCATAATAATTTGTCACATTGTTCCGTCCCATGGGTGGATTCTTTTAAAAAGATGCATGACAAAGGTAAAGATGCTATGATATAACAAGTTTCAATTTGCTTTCCAGTTGTACTTTTATTGGGCAAGGAATATCAGTATCTCTTCAAAGATACAAGCCTCCTTGTATAGAGGCTTTATGGGGGTTTGACGTGCCATGTGGGGTACAATTAGCATATCCCAAAATTTAAGAGAAAAACTATCAATGCAAGTTGATTGTTCAACATGTTGTGTCCTTTGTAAGCCATCAAATAAGAACAAACAGAAGGCCATTGCCTAGATGTCAATAACTTGAGACGAGTGTTCATGTATCCTAGCACATGGATTTTGATTTCGGAATATGAGCGTAGTTCTAAAAGGACTTTAGAAGAACATTAATGGAATAAAAGGACTGCTAGCAAAGTCTAGGGGATCCCAAAGAAATCACCAAAAGATTATATCCTTTCAAATGTAATGAACAACATCTTTCGTATGTGGGGAGCTCAAGGTTGCATCCTGAAAGGAAAAAAAATGATAGTATATCATCATATGTTGCATGATAACACATTGTGTTGTTATAAGTCAAACCAACAAGTTTGATGTCATAGGAGTTTTCATTCTCAAGCCCAACAGAGTATTTCAAAAGAAAGACTCATCCAATTGGAATCTAGTACTAAACATAAGTCTTGAGGCCTGCCCTTGAATTCTGGTTCAAATGTCTTAGATTTACAAAAATACACATATAATCACTCACAATAATTTGGCAAAAAATGAAAGCGGATATGACTTCATGATTTAAACTTCTTCATGGATAAAAGAAAGTTTAACAAATGGACTTAATCATGAATATGGGATGAAAATAATCCATGGATAGATTATGTCCAGATGTATTAGGATGAATAATAGTGGATGAAAGTAATCAGTTCAATGAGTTTGGATATTTCTGAACTACTTTAAAATAAAAAAAAGCACACAAATTTCAAACTATCAAACAATACGTGAAATCCAAAGGACCTGAAACCATAATCTTGCAAAAAGGATTTTTTGATTGTGGCACAGATCTTTCTTTGATTCACAATTTGAAAACAATTTTAAAGTGTGTTCTTCATATATGTTTACAAAATTTGTGATTGTTGGATGCTTGCAAGTGCAATGGTATAATAATCAAAGAACAAATATTGTGGAAACTAATATTTTCATTGCCTCAATCACAAAATAAGTTTTTATGATGAGTGTGTCCCATTATGTGTCCAAGAATCACATTGCCGTACAATCAAATAAATTTCAATGGTTAATGTGATCCATCGGATGAAATTCCATGTATAAAATTTGATTCATCAATGGATGTGCATTGTCAATCCAACAAACACATTTTCATGTATGAATATGAATATTTGAACATCCATCAGTCAATGAACTCATAAGATGAAATGAATGTAATGGAAATTGATGGGATGAAGATTGATTGATGAAACCGACCATACCACACCCAAAAAAAAGAGAAAGAATTCTAATGTGTGAATATTAAGGAATATTCCATGGATGAACTAAAAATTTGATGGACCGATGTGACATTGTTAGATGAAGTGAAGTGAAAGAATATCCTGGAATGAATGGGATGACAGTTGATGGATGAATATGGATTTTGCACCCAAGAGTTACACTCATTATATTCTGATCTCATGTGCAACAAAGGACTAATTGTTTCAGAGCTGCAATTGAAGTACGAATGTCAATATGTTAACTGCTGCAAACCATTATGTCCAACTTGAAGCTTGAAGCTTGAAGCACAATATAATTTATGTCATACTACAATACTAAATGTCAATAGTCGATACACCCATTGCCAACTGCCCAGTGCCTTAGGGTCTCTTTCCATAGACTCTGTTGGCTGTGATCACGGTTACACACAAGAGCCTGTGATTGCAGCACTCTACTGGCAAGACATTGACATAAGGCCTTGTTTCTTGTTGCAGGGACAGTTGCTTTCAATTGGAGAGCTGCAAGTGTCATGAGAATATGTAAATTAATCATGTAAGGAACTCTCTAAACACATTATCTCATTAATAAAGGGACAGATGTCATTGTATGGTGAGTCACGATTCGACTGACAAATCCTGCAATTGGTCAATCCTTGACTCATAGAGTTGTGAGATGACTATGAGCACAATTTATCGAAAAAAACATAATACAAAGCTACTGTGATCACAGAAGCCTAATAGAAAGATGTCTTTGTAGCCTGTATAGTATGTAAAACACTATGTACTATGTTATGTATGTAGGGGCGTTTTTCTGGGGGCAAATTGCTGTCACTTGGCTTACAAAAATTCCAGTACAACTCGTACAAAGGTTTTTGTGAAAAGATGTGCCAAAGTTGTGAGATTAGAAAGTCTAGTACACAATTCATACAAAGGATTTTTGTGAAGAAAGGTGACAATTATTACACACAAAATTAGAGGCTTGTTTTTCTTGAGACATATCACTGGCTGGCTACAGAAGAGGTCTCCCCTCATCCTTTGCCAAACTCACCATATGCTTTGCCATGCACTAAGTAACTTTGTGGCCGAGCATTCCAATTAGTAAAATGCCCCGTTACATATCAGGCCTGTGTGAGAGGGCCTCCCGCCGTACTGGCCTGTTATGTCAAGTCAGGTCATGTTACGAAAGCATTATTTAACACGTTGTTTTGTACTGAAGCATTATCTAACACGTTATTTTGTACGTATGGCCACCAGTACAGGTGTCCAAACATTTGTTTTGAACTTCTACTTGTGATACATAAGCAACACCGAGGCCCCGACTCCACTTGAAAGTACTAAAGAATGCGCCATGAACAACGGACTTTGTCACATAGGTAGGTCCTCACAAGGCATGCCCAGTGAGAGAGTGCACCTGGCAAAATCCGTAGTCATTCACAGCCCATCCTTTAGTGTTTCAAAGTCAGCCACGGAAAGGCATAACAAGTTCAAGGAATGATGCCTAAGTAGGTACTACTGAAGCACTTGGGAGCAACTACCGATATGGCAACCTATGTTGGTGGCATGAGAGCCACAATTAGCCTCTTTAACCATACAGAATCCTTTCGAAAAAGAACACTCTGATTCCATATTACCTCTATTGGCCTTGCCAGGATATTTGTGTTTAGATTCATTATAGAGTATAGTAGCTTAACGGATTTTGGCCCCTAGGTAATAATAATAGGTCTATTTTATATGACGATATTTGAAATATGATATTTTGGCTTGTGTTGAAACTTGAGATGAGTTATAATAGAGTTATAATATCTTGAAGAATTTTGGTTTCTTTTAGAGGATTTTTTGAAGATTATATTTTTGCATGGTGAAATATTTGAGTTTTTGTAATTCTTCTTTTGCCTTAAGATACCTTTAAATGTAAATTGGCAAGGCCACAGTGCGACACACCCCCTTGTTTTAAAGGGAAATTGTTTTTGGGGTTCCTTTATGTGTGACTGGCCGTGATTCTCTAAATTGAATATCTTTTCACACGTGTTTTAAAATTCCTTTTGCCTTTGTTGGCCCTTCAATTGGTTTCTGTGATGGGCTCCAAAAAGAAGACTTGGGGTTGGGAACTTCACACAAGCCCACACCCCTCCACTACCCTCTTTTTCCTTCCAGCCAATGGCGTTTTTCCATTCTTGCAGTACAGGAGAAATAGTACATCAACTTTGCAAAGTTGGCAAAGGGAAGAAATTCATTGGTTTTTTTTAATGAGTTTGGAGTAATCTGTATGTCCATGCAGGTCCACTACGTGTCACTTGCGGGCCTCACAACTTTCTTTTTTCTTGGTGCCATGTCCTTGGTCCCTCTTTCTTTTGGTTTTTCGGTTTTTTTCCCCCAAGATGGGCCAATGAACAATAAAAGAGGGTTACGACGGCCCATATTGAACATATTGCCAGGAATTTTTAAAAAATCTCACAGAGGTTGTTGTTTCTATTGATTAATTAGTTGGGGGGGAAGATGGGGGGACCCAAAGTTTTCATTTTGGGCAAGGAGTCACTTTGTTGGGTCCCTCACATTTCTTTTTCTGAAGACATTGGGTACTACCCAAAATAGAGGTATAGAGGTACTTCCCTTTGACTCACCCCTTCCCAGCCACCCATCCCCCACAAAGGAAAAAATATGAGCCTTCCTGCTCAAATGTTGAACCATGTCATTGGCTGCATGAAAAGACTATTCCTAAAGCTGTTTGTCACCATTTTTAGCCTGGGCTAATACCCCTTCCTAAGAGCCCGCCGGGTACTTATTTATTGTGCTTATCAGATGGAGAAAGAGGATCTCCACCCACATCAATACAATGGCACCTACACTATATTTGGGATGAAGTATATCAGGTAGTGTTGAACTCAGTTTGGACCTGTAAATCTGATGAGGATGTAGTGCATTCCAAGAAGGTTAGCACAAGAAAATAAATACATACATATATATATATATATATTTGATTGGCTAATCATAATGAAGGGCCAAGGTGATGACATTTAAGTTGTCTCTCACATTTTTATGTCCACTTTCTCATGTTTATGGGTTGGGAATCATTACGAGTGTATGTTGGATGTCATAAATGGTAACAGATGCCCAAATACGTGTGCATCCATAACTTATTTCTGTTTTTGGTGTGAAAGTTCAACCGGGCATAGAAATAAAG
>Ga0209208_10011787_pt1 | contig 11160 bp, 7 predicted proteins | sample S1TSphfallax_3_FD_187694 | JGI IMG/M metagenome (GOLD analysis project Ga0209208, IMG submission 187694) | Host-associated microbial communities from peat moss isolated from Minnesota, USA - S1T2_Fd - Sphagnum fallax MG (SPAdes) (version 2) | ecosystem: Host-associated > Plants > Peat moss >... | reverse complement strand
CTCTCTGTGCTCGCGGTTGAATTGTAAACGTCCCTTCCTCTTGTGTGGTTGCATTCTTTTATTTTTGCTGAAGAAGCTTTTGATGAACTACCTTTAGAAGATGGGCGAAAGAAATGATTCTCTGTCTTCCGAGAGATGTGGGCATCATTGTACTCAATGCTGTGTTGTTGGGGGTATTGTAATGATCTGAGGCAATGCAGCTTTATGGGAGAAGCCGAGAACTAGCTTGCTTTGTGGAGGGAGGTACAGTAGAATCTATGGTCAGAATACCTTAGCTTTATCCACAGCTGCTAGATGTTTCCGCTCCATGAATGCAGCAAAAATGGGAGTTGAAGGCATACCGGAAACACAGCATAATCAGTTCTAGGGTTAATACAGCAGTCGTGGATGTTGTTCTTTCAGGATGTTTATTTTTTCCTTAAGTGTTGTCCATCGGTTTTAGTGCAGGGTCACTAGCTCCTGAAGTTTTGTACTTTCCGCAAATGAGTGGGGTTGCTCTCAATGCCATGGCTCTTGGGGTGATTGCTGTGCAGGAGAGAGATAAGCCAGTGATTTGGAGATATCTCCATGTGAACCATCTTTGAGGGATTCAGATAGAGCGTTATTCAATCTACTTTCAAAAATCCAGGTTGTTAGTGGTGCAGAAGATTTGAAAACCGGGTAAAGTCCCAATTTGCTGTTTTGTATTTCATATTGATAATGCAGCTGCACAGAGATTCTGGACATTAATATGAACTTGTATTTCAATGGGAGATAGGTATATAGATTTGCTACTACATTTGAATGTCCTTCCTACAGTTTGTTAGAGCCTTTGGCTGAAATTAAGGAGTTTGTATGACTAATAGCGATCACCAAGCAAAGTATATATGTCATGAACTGTGGTGTCATGTAGGCAAGGTGCATCTTTAGCAATGAACCACCGTCATAGTGGAATGCCTGCTGAAACATTGTGGGATGTGACTTTGCCTCCAGTTGTATGGCTACTGGATTGTTCTCACATCAAGAGGGTTGTGTTGCACTTTCAATGTCTGCTTCTTTGATGTGATAACCCTACCTACAAAGTTGTTGAAGGTGCAGTCTTGCTTTGTTACCATTAGGAACAGCCAGTTGTGTGGGTACTTTTGCAGCTTCAGAGATTCTGTATCTGCCATGATTTCATATTGAGCTTAGTGGATTATGTGTATTGCATGTGATCATGTGATCTTCTAGTTTATTTTTCATTTGTCATCTACGAGGTGTTATTGTGGAGTTTTCTCTGCAATCTAAGTGATGTGTTTTCCAGTGGCTTCAGTGGATGTACTGAATCCAAGCAGTTAGTGGAGGTAAATGATATGGTGAAGGTGCTACGGCCCAACCCACTACCCCCCTTTATGTAGACCACTCCATGCCTTTGCTTTAGATGCTTGCTTGGTTCAAAGGCCAATCTAAAAGGAAATGAAGCTTACCCTAACAAGGTTGTTGCAGCTTGAATGGGGACGCTAATGACTTTTTTGATTGGCTATGTCTCTTGAGTGCTGACCAACATCACAAATAAGTTTTCCCATTGAATCTGGAATGCGACAGAATTTCAGATGCAAAAGTCTGGGAAATTATTTTCCAGTTATCTACGCCCACTGGTAGAAGCTGAAATAAGTGGGGAGTAAAGTTAGTGCCATGCATGCTGAAGGTGATTGTCTGACTTTTTGAGTGATACTCAAAAGGTTATGAGTTATGACTGCACTCAGTCTTTGCATTTTAGTTTTTGATTTTGCTGGAACTGGTGGAATTGTTACCTTGAAAGTATTATTTTTGAATTTTCCCTGTTATCTCATACATATGTGTTCAAGTTGGCTTTGCACATTTATATCAGCTGGCAAAAGCTTATAGGGATGTCAGAGCTCCAAGTGGAAACTTGTCTCTTGAGATTGTGCACAAAAATCTATTCAGTTTTACTTTTTTGTTAGAAGGCAATGAACTTACACTGCCATCCCAAGATTTAGTGTTTGTATCCAGGCAAAATTGGGAAGTAAGCAGGGGTGTGTAGAATTGCATGGCATGGTGATCAAGATGGTAACATGATATTAAAACTTGACCTATTTTAGTCGCAAATTCATGTTTAATATGGATCCAATTCACAAAATTAAACTTCAACAACTAAGAAATCAGAATTTTTATTTTGAAGATGAATTGGTGATCCCATTTTAGCTCGAATTGTAGTTAACACATCTTGTCTGTTTCATGCAATTGAAGTGAATGAAAGTTTGTCATAAAGGAGTTTCTAATTTGGGTCCAGTTGAACTTAACACCTTTTTTGTCTGTTTGATGCAATTGAATGAATGAAAGTTGTTCATAAAGAGTGTTAATTGGTGAGCTTTTGTCCAATTATACCTTTACTTATAATAGTTCCTTGTGATAATCTTTAAGGCAGTGGGGTTTATTTGACTCAATAAACATATGTAATTTATGTTTCAAGGTTACAATTCAATAAACATATGTAATTAATGTTTCAAGGATTTAGTTTCCAAGGTTGTTTACAATTCAAACAAATTGAATCCTTGAATTGGACCTTTCTTCACATTAATTAATTAAGAATAATGAGTGTGTCTAAAGGTAAAGGGTCCAATTTGAGAATCCAATTGGTAAAAATGTGGAGTTCACATGTTAAAGGATTAGATTGACATTTATTTATTTTTCATGCTTTTTTGTTTCTTCATTCTTCTTATTACACACATAATGGATGAGCATTGGCACAAAAAAATTTGTGATCCTAGTTTTAACTAGGGCAATGCATCGAGTCATTGTTGTTTTTTCTACTTTGTTTTTAAAAATTCTATCACTCCATTCTAGTTTCAAATCTGAAAAATAAAAGTTCTAGATTTGAAAAAAAGTATTAAATTTTATTTTAAATCAAAACAAGCACAATTAAGGTTTCAAATAATTGGAATTCACCTTGTTATTTTGTGCTTTTTTGACAAATTTAATCTCCATTTCTTCTTGTAATTAGATGTAATATTTCATTAGTCACCCAATTTTTTTCAACTTTTTCATTTTTCTCATTTTCTTTTTCATTGTAATTACAATCATTTTTTTTCTTGTTGTTTTTTTTTTTGGGTGAAGTGGAGTTAATTTAAAGGTTTCTTATAAATCCAAATAAAAAATCTTCTTCAATTTGTGAAAGTGGACACTTCAACCTTCCATGACCAAAACTTTTTGTTCTCATTTTTAAAACAATTTCATTTTGTGCACTTGCAAAGGTTATAAATGTGAGCCTTCAAGCAACAATCTTTTGTGGATTTTCAAATTCAACCATGTCAAGACTAGATGTGCCAAAAAATGGAATGATAAGCATGTTCTCAAACAATGTCATTACTACACAAAATATTTTTCATTCTTGCACAATCTCAACAAAAACAATGAAAGAGATAACCTTGAACCTTAATTTACATCTTGGTTCTTCAAACCATGAGCTCTCCTTGGAGTTTTTTTTTGGGTCCAAACCAATTGAATTTCCCTCTAAAATGATGCCATCTTAAATGTCACCTCAAATTGACTTGAATTGGTTTCAAATTCTCATCTAAAGAGCTTGGGTCCAATTTATGATTCTCGACCATTAGGGTTTCTCCATTTTGTTGGACCTTCCTTTCTTGGACCCTCATCTATAAGTGCCCCTAAGTTACATCCTTCCATAGTTTCTCACTTACAATAATATTTTCCCAACTATTGTTAGTTCCAATCAGTATTTTTTTTTGGGTCAATTTTCTGATGTAGCCAAAGTGATGATGATCCACAAGAAGATTTAACCAGATTTGGCTACAAGCTAAATATGAAAATAATTTTTTTAAACATCCTTCTATACTTTTGGCTACTCGCTTGAACCATCTATAGAAATTGCCATCTATAGATATCTGGTGATTTTTCTTAAATTTTGATCGAATTATTATGGCTATTGAAAATATCAAATAGCACTTGATTTTAGCACTTTTAATTCTTACTATAGCTTTTTTTGGCTATATATTGCCAGCAAAAAAAGAGGCTGGTTCCAATATGATGTGAACTTGCAAGATACAATATTGTTTTTTTAGGGTTTAGGGTTTAGGGTTTGGAAGAGACATCAGTCAAATTTTCCTCTGCAAGATTCGTAAAATCCATGGTTGGAATTCGCAAGCTGAACACTTGTATGTGTTTTGGGAGATTCAAAGACACAAAATGCCCAGGGGTTCCTCTTTACAATTTGTGAGAAACCTCAAAAAAAAGTTGCAGTGAAGAATCTCTGTGTGTGTGTGGTGTTGGATCACAGCTTTCTTCCTTCTGCCAGACAGATTTTCAGAAAACATGTTGAAATTTGCAGCTGAACGCTTGCAGTGTTTTGAGACATTGAAGCTTCAAAGAGTTGTCCATGTCCGAAAGCTTATGGTCTCGTGCTCCTTATCTGAATCAAATCAGGAAGCTCGCCCTCCTCTTACTCCTCATCCTCCTGCTCCTCCCAGGTTTGAACTACAAATGCAGAATGTGAGTAAATTCTACAAGGATCGAAAAGTGGTGAATGGAATTTCTATGAATATTGGACAGCATGAAGTTGTTGGATTATTTGGTCCAAATGGAGCAGGGAAAAGCACTACTTTTAACATAATAGTAGGAAGAGAGCAACCCAGTTCAGGATGTGTTCTCTTAGGAGCAATTGACATTACAAGATTTTCATTGCAAAAAAGAGCGAGATTGGGGATTGGCTATATGACCCAGGTATGCTTGTTGTAGAAGCTCACTTCTCTCAATTTCTTACTGAACAATGAATGATCTTGTAGTTTTTCCTTATGCTCGTCCTCGCTAAATGGAGAAATGGAACTTCATCTCTGAGTCTTTGTCTCCTTTCTCTTCATCTTCTACACACCCAAAGCTGTATGATTTTCACAGCTTATGAATTTCTTGCTTCTGCAGTTGAGCTAATTTTTTTGGGTGCACAAGACCTAAATTCATTTGTTCTTCTCCTTCACATTTGTGTTGAAATTGGGTTTTAGTCCATTTCTCTCAGTCCTGTAGGTTGCAGTATCAAATCTTGTGTTGTAGTCCATTGTCTCAGTCATGTAATTTGTAGTATCAAATCTTGGGTTGTCATCCATTGTCTCAGTCATGTAATTTATAGTATCAAGTCTTGGGTTATAGTGCATTCTCTCAGTCCTTTAATGAATTCTTAGTATTGAATTTGCCTATCTGACACCAGGGTTTGAGAGCGTGGGATAATGTCCATCATAATATCCACACTTGTTCTCATGATATCCGGTTTTACCACAATCCCTAATTTTGCAAAACTAAAATCTGTTGAGTTTTACACCCAGAGAATTTGAGCCAGGAAGTTATTGTGCTTAGTTCCTTAAGTTTTGCTTGAACCAACTGCATTTTGTGTTCGTATTTGTCATTTTGTGTGTACCTAGTATGCTGTTTCTTAGTTGTTGGTGAGATCATTGTGGTGGTGGTTCTGAGATCAACTTACCAATTTCTGATGTTTTTCTGCTCATTTTCACATAGAAATGTAAATGTGTAATCAGGAGCCAAGTGTATTTCGTGGGCTTTCAGTCAGAGATAACATCCGGCTAATATTGCAAGAGACGGGTTTGGATCAAGATGCACATAATCTGCGCATAGAAGAGCTATTGGAAGAATTCTGCTTGCAAGATGTTGGGAATACTCTTGGAAGAGCCTTGTCAGGAGGAGAGCGAAGGCGGACAGAACTCGCTCGAGCTTTGGCATCAAATTGTGCTTATGGCGGCCCTCCTAAAATTGTACTTATTGATGAGCCATTTGCAGGGGTTGATCCTATTGGTGTGACTGGGATTCAGAAACAACTGAGACGGTTATGTGAGGTCATGGGCATGGGCATACTCATTACAGACCATAATGTGAATGAGACATTGCGGATTTGTGAGCGTGCATATATGGTACATAATGGTCAGGTCCTGGCATCAGGAAAACCTGATGAGATTCTACAAGACCGTTATGTTCAGCAACATTATCTTGGGCGTGAATTCCGGGGTTGGTAACTTGCAATTACAGATTTTTGATCTGAAATTCGGTTTTGAATTCCTCCTTTGGCTAGACTATGTGACTAAAGCACGGTTTTGTGCATCACACATGGGCATCAGATCTTTACTTGAGTCTGGAGTGTTTCTTTGAGTTGTCCATCACTCAACTTATCTACTTGCACCAGGAAGTCCTAGGACTGCACAAGACATGCCAGGGAAGAGTTTCAATGACAATGTTCCACCCCAAGTGCTGGTCAGTTCAAGCTCATCCCTGCATGCTTTTCAATTCTGTTAGATGAGTGCTAGAACACCCACACATTGGGTTCTCACCAAAACCATGTTAGAAGAAGGCAACCTCAAATCCTAGAGTATTTTGACACTTGAATCCTTGAATCCTAGGGGATTCCATAGGCTGAGTTTCATAGTTCAACAGTAACATGACAATGAGTGCAGTCATAACCTAATGAGTGTTGCTCACAAAGTGTCAGATGATCACTTTTATCACCAATAGCATTGAAGAGCTGCAAGTAATTTCAGGAAGCCCCTTGACAGAATGGGTTTGAAGCATAAAAGCTCTAAAACTCCAAAAACTAATCATCCTTCTCCACACATCTTCTGGTTCATAGAGAATCAACAGTATGGAGCATTGTGAAGTGTACAAGCACAAAAAGTGGTAAGAAGAGATGCAAGCAAAGGAGGAAATCAGCCGTAGACATCTTGTCAGGAGCCTCAGGTAATGTCTGAACTCAAAAACTGGTAAGAATAGGCAAGGGAGGAGACAAACCACTGGCTGTGCACATCTTGTCAGGAACCTCGTGCAAATGTATGAGCTTAAAAACTGGTAAGAACAGGCAAGGGACAGGAGACAAACCATTGGTTGTGCACATCATCTTGTCTTCATGTTCCTCAAGTGGAATGAACAGTTTCAACTGCTGCTGTGTCATCTTGTGAAGTGGTGCTGGGTTTGTTTCTCATTACTTTGGCTGTTTCCACATAGAAAAAAAAACTCATAAAAAGGACCCTTCCCTGTGGAGTTGCCCACAAGTTTCACTTGTTTCTTCTCCATCTAATGCAGCATCAGTTCCACTTGCATCTTGCTTCTCAAACATGTATTCTCTAATTAGTTTCCTCTTCTCTTAATGGCCAGGCAGTGCTCTGCAGCTGTATACCCATTGCAAAAGAGAGAAGAAACAGAGGAATGATCCAAGAGAGCTCAATGATCAAAAGTGAACCAGAGACTTGCAATCTGAGCACAAGTAGAGATCTGAAAACCCATACCTGAGAAGCATGCTGCCAGCAGCCTTTCACAGTGAGGGTTCATGCTCTTTGAGGATGTTGACAAGAGTTTCCAAGGCGGATTGCACTTGCTCCCCAGAATCAGAAACCTTGACAGGCCCAGAATCTCATACTCTTGCCTTATTTGCCAACAGCCTTACTGCTGTTGCAAACATCTCAATCTCCTCCTGCTTCTTCCTCTTCTCCCCTCTTCTCTTCCCTTCTCCAAAAACAAACAACAAAACCTTAGACCCTTTTCTGGCCTAATTCCTGCTCCACTTCCCTCCACTTCCGGGCCACAAACCTCATCCCTGCTGCAAATATCTCTGTCTCTGTCTCTCTGTCTGTCTCCCTCATCCCCACCTGCTCAACCCACAATGTGAAAACAGATTTTGCAACAGATCCAGACCCAGATCCTTCAACCCAGAATCCTGAATTCTAACCTTGAATGCTTTTCTGGACCGTCCTATTACAATTTTCTTTCTGCATTCGAGACTCAAAAGGGAGGAGCTTGGTAAGGTTAAAGATGAGCTCGGTCACACAATCTCTTACAATAAGTTTCAGAGACGAGCTTGCAACAGAGAGTAGAGGATGTAGGATTCAACCGCAGCTGTAGATCCAGGGATAAACATCCTCCTCCTTCCCCTTCCCCTACCTCTCTCTCTCTCTCTCTCTCTCTCTGCGCTGCATTGGAAACTTACCCAATTTGCTTCATCTTCTGATGCACACATCTTGCAAGTCCTTGCATTTGTTGGGTATGAAAATCAATTGTCTATCTTTGGCAAACATCCAAACCAGAACACTAAACTGAGCATCTCATGCACATGGAACCCTCAAGTCAACAATCCTCTACACAAATACTCCATACTGAGTGAAGATAAAAGAAGAATGTAAGCAGATCTCTCTGAAGGCAGAGGATCTCTGCACCATTTATACATGCCTCCAAAGTAATGATCATCTGCAACCCAATGTTTCATCTCATTCCTGAAAGAAAAAGAATATCTGCATCCTGGGTTTCTGTTGCATTTCCAGAAGTGATGGGAAGGCTCAAACATGACATCAGTCAGCACTTGAGAGACATAAGCTAATCAAAATATTTCATTAGTATCCCTGTCCAAGCTGCAACAAGCTTGTGAGGGTAGGCTTAATTTTCATTTTAGTTTTGCCCTGTACAAGCATGCATCTAAGCCTAAAGGAATAGATGGAAGAATATAATCATAGTTCACAAAATTGCCTCTACTTTGTTTATAGAGTAAATGGAGAACTACTAGAATGAGGATAGGCCACTGAGAAGGCGGAGTTGTTCATATGAAACCCAGAATACAAATTGCCATGGACCCAACCTTGCCCATGTAGGGAAGAATCCCTTCCAAAGAGCAAGGATGCCTTCTGCTTTCACAGTTTTTGACAAACAGTCAAGTGAGTTGCGATAAGATGCACCCCCTGAATCCAATGCTTGGTTCATCATGCGAGTCTTGACTACATCAGCAGGGCAGCTCAGGATGGTGGCAGACAACCCAGAAATCACTGATGCAAGTGTGTGTGTGCCGATGTTGTCCCCAGAAATGCCATTCCCAATAACCCATTGCTTTGCTTGATCGTAACATGCCAACTCTCCCATGTTCACTAGAAATGCACGTTGTGCATTTGGCCCCACTCCTCTCCAAAGCCCAGTGATGCCCTCTGCTTGCACTATCTTCCGAAAAGCATCCACCATCCCAGTGTAACGTGGCATGTGACCAAGCTTCACCAACCTTCCATCTGCTTGCATTCGCACCTTCACCAAATCCGCTGGACTTGCTATCACCTGTTCTTTTATCACCATGTGTTACAGAGTGCTACAAAAGAATCAGAGCTTCCAGGTTTTGAGGTGCAACCATCTAGCTAAGACTGCAGCTCCATTGATAGAAGATTCACAAGTCAGAAGAAGCACAACTACAACTTGAACCAAGTGCAATGTCAGCCTACTATGGTAGAAAAATAGACCTGTCCAATGATTCCAGAGGTGCCACCAATAAGTGCCTTATTAGCTACAGAAATATTTTGAGGATCGTCTCCTTCACTTAACAATTTGCGAAGCTGTTCATATGTGACAATACGAATGCTGGTGTAGAATACATGGCGTAGAAGTGCTGGTGACAGACCTCGATAGAGACCTGCGATTCCCTCTTCCCTGCCAATAGCCACTGCTGTACTGAGTGCACCACGCTTGACCACCCCATGGGTGACACCAAGCTCACCTTGTAGCTGCAGGCGTGTTTTGGTGATGTCAATTGGAAATGTAACAGCCTCTGATGCCATGGCTGAGGCAGCTGTGAGCCCCAACCGCAACCCTAGGCTGTTATCTACTTGCTTCGAGGCCACCATGATGCAGCCAGGGAATACGTGGCACCTGATTTGCAGCGCGCTCTTCCCAGAGGCGCCTTTGAGCTCCTCACTGAGGAGGCGCCTTTCTGTCAATTACAAGCACAGTACCGAATGTGTGCTGTGGGAACCACGACCATCTGCCGACGAGATCATGGTTGCATAAGTCTTGTAGTAGGCAGAGAAGAGAACCTGTAGATCTCAGGTGGTGTACAACAGCTGATACTCTTTTGAAAACTGTTGGCAGCTACACAAGTTGCACCACAAACTGCACAAAGAGACCAAGGTTTTTATTTCGTTTTTCAGCACAAACTGTCTCTTTCTGAATGTTGCAACAACCCAATGTTTTGGAGATTCAATACACACTCAGAAACCCTGATGAAAGCTCAAGCTGCTAAACCCTAAACTCTAAACCCTAAACCTGAGCCTTCTTAAGTACAATTTACAGGGTCCAACCACGTGCACTGGAAATAATAATAAAAACTTGCGCACCTGTTTTTTTATTCTAAATCCTATTCTTCTCTCACTCGAGCTGATTCAATAATGTATGTCCCATCTCCATCAAGATGCGACAGAAAATAATTCATGCACCCAAGCCAAAGACCTGATTGCTGAGGTTTTCCAAAACAGGAAAAATCTTGTGCGTACCCGATTGCTGTGAAAAAGCCATAGTCCAAGCTGCTCCTATTATTATTCTTCAACTCCAACATCTGCATCACAAGCTTGGTGTCACAGACACTACGACCCAAGAAGCAACTCGTAGATGCACATCGATCGATCGCGCGCGCGCTCACACACATACACACCATAGCCAACAATCAACAAGTAGACGTTTCAATTCGCGAGGAGGAGGAGGAGGAGGAGGAGGCGAAGGATCGGATCACGAAGGGTCAAAGATGCTTTGCCTTTACAAACAAAAAAGATGCTTCAACCCAGTCAAAAGGTTGACTTTTTAACATCCATTATTCGGAAGAACGTATGTACAAAACATGTATATTCGTATATTCCCCATGTACAAATATGAATGAATGAAAACATCCATGATTGTCAAATTATATTCATTCATCCTTAAATGGCACTCATCCATGTTAGATAGATGGCATTCATGTAGATATATGTTCATATGAATGTCATCCATTCATTTTCAAACAACATCCATCTGATCTAAATAATTTCACCGTTCACATGACAATGTCATAAGTAGATTTCTATAGATCTTCAAAAAATAAATATTTCCAAAACCAATTAAATGAATTCACTTCTTGAAAATATTAATTATTGGTTTTGTCAATGTGAAGCTAACCTAAGCTAGTAATTACCTAAATCACCATTAGAATTGAACAAATCATCCTAGTGCAAAAACACATAATGTCATAGTCAAGTTGTATAAAATTTACACATTTGAGTTGAAATTTGACATGGATAATATTGTCCAACACATTTACACATTAAATAACATGGAACAAAATGATCATGTGGATGGTATTAATGAAACATATTGCCTACATGAAATCGATCATACATG
>Ga0209208_10011786_pt1 | contig 11160 bp, 7 predicted proteins | sample S1TSphfallax_3_FD_187694 | JGI IMG/M metagenome (GOLD analysis project Ga0209208, IMG submission 187694) | Host-associated microbial communities from peat moss isolated from Minnesota, USA - S1T2_Fd - Sphagnum fallax MG (SPAdes) (version 2) | ecosystem: Host-associated > Plants > Peat moss >... | reverse complement strand
CATAGCCAGGAAGTGTTCAACACGATACAGACCTCCGAGCATGCGACCGTCACGGTCGAGCGCGGCGGACAGAAGCAGGACATTACTTTGAACGTTGCCCAAGTGGCCTCGCAGGCGGCCCAGGACCTCGAACCCCAGACCGCGGCACCCGCGCCGGCCTCTGCCCCCAACGAGATGCAAGGGCCCACCTCCACTCAAGTAACGGGCGAAGGCTTCCCCCCCGAGCCCAATGCTGCGCCACCCGCAGCGCCTCCCCTGGTTCCCAACGGGCCGACGCCCAGCACTCCGCCCATCGAGCAACCATGAAACTCAAACGTGATCTGTTGCAATTGCGCTCAGCGGCCCGGCAACCTGCCAGCTTGCATTCGGCAGCGGTCGTCGGCATGTCGGCCATGTTGCTGGCCATCTCGCCGCCCGCCTGCCCGCAGCCGCAGACGCCCCGCCAGCCTGCCATCAGGCCCGAGGAAGGCGCCACCATCACGCCGAATTACAAGGACGCCGACATCACCCAGATCATCCAGGCGGTGGGCGAGGTGACCGGCAAGACCTTCATCGTCGATCCGCGCGTCAATGCCAAGGTGACCATGCTGTCACCGACGCCCATGACCCCGTCGGCGTTCTACGAAGCATTCTTATCCGTGCTGCAGGTCTACGGATTCGTCGCCGTACCGTCCGGCAAGGTCATCAAGATCTTGCCGAACACAGACCAGCGGCAGTTTCCGTCGAACGACCTGCCGGAGACCGTGAGCACCACCTCGGATGCCCTGGTGACGCAGGTCATCCCGCTCAAGAACCTGAGCGCCGCGCAGCTCGTGCCGCTGCTGCGCCCGCTGGTGCCTCCGTACGGTCATCTGGCGGCCTATAATGCCGCCAACATGCTCATCATCTCCGACCGGGCTGCCAACGTCAGCCGCATCGAGCGCATCATCGAGCGCATGGATGAAGGCGGCGATGAACCGGTCGAAGTGATTCCGCTGCACAACGCCAGTGCCGCCGACGTGGTGCGCACCATCAATTCCCTGAACGGGGGACAGGGCACGGAAGGAGGCGGCGCTCTGGCCAAGGTGGTCGCCGATGATCGCACCAACAGCGTGCTGCTCACCGGCGAGAAGAGTCAGCGCCTGAAACTCAAGGCCTTGATCATCAATATGGACACGCCGCTCTCGTCCGGCGGCGACACCCAGGTCAGGTACCTGCGCTATGCGGATGCCGAGAAGATCGCCGACAAACTCAAGGGCCAGGCTACCGCGACCGCCAAGGCGCAAGGCGGGCCGCAGGCCGGCGGATCGGCGCCCGGCGGCGGCGGCTCCAATGTCGATGCCAGCGTCACGATCTGGGCTGACACCGCCACCAACGCGCTCATCATCACGGCGCCGCCGAAAATCATGAAGTCGCTGATGGCGGTGATCGACAAGCTCGACATACGCCGGGCGCAGGTGCAAGTCGAGGCCATTATCGTCGAGGTCGACGTCAACAAGAGCAGCAACCTCGGGGTGCAGTGGCTGCTCTACGGCCAGGGCAGCTCGGCCGTGCCCGCCGGCGTGATCAATCTGCCGGGTTCGGGGACGAGCATCGTCGATCTGGCGGCAACCGCGCTGTCGGTGGCGAGCGGCGGACTTACCAGTACCACCGCCACCACGACCACGGGTACCACCACCGGCGCGTCCGGGATCAGCAGCTCGACGGTCGGCACCGGCGCCACCTTTGCGATCGGCCGTGTGGCGAGCACCGGCGTGAGTTTCGCCGCTTTGATCCAGGCGCTGCGCAGCGACGGCACCAGCAACATCATTTCGACGCCCTCGTTGATCACGATGAACAACGAAGAAGCCGAAGTGAAGGTCACGCAGGAGATCCCTCTGATCACCGGCTCCTATGCATCCTCCACCCAGAGCGTCGGCGGCACCACCAGTCCCTTCCAAACCATCCAGCGCGAGGAAGTGGGCACGATTCTCAAAGTCACGCCGCACATCAACGAGGGCAATTCCGTACAACTGAAGATCGAGCAGGAAGACTCCTCGCCCGGCGCCAAGCTGACAGACTCGGCCGACATTTCCACCAACAAACGCTCGATCAAGACCACCGTTTTGATCGAGGACGGGGGTATCATCGTGTTGGGCGGACTGATGTCCGACACGGTCACCGAGAGCGAGGACCGCGTGCCTGGCCTCGGCGCGATCCCGTTGTTGGGCAATCTCTTTAAATCGCGGAGCGGCTCGCGGCAGAAGAAGAATCTCATGGTATTCATCAAGCCTAAAATCATGCGCGACGCGGATGCCACCGAAGGCACCAGCGAAGCGGCCTATAACGAGGTGCGTCAGTCGGAGCGCAGCTTGAACGGGGGACACATCACGCTGTTGCCGGGTGAGAAGCAGCCGGCGATACCGCCGATTCCAACGGGCATCGCACTGCCGCAGGCGCCTCCCGCCTCGCAAACCAACCCGCAGGGTGCGATCGCCAATCCGCCGCCCCCGACATCGCCATGAACGCGGAGCTCAAGGAGGAACCGCAGCGCAAGCTGTCTTTCCCGTTCGCCAAGCGCCACGGGGTGTTGGTGCGGGGCGTCGCCGACGGCGTCGCCGACACGGTTTGCCGGCCCGGCGTGACGCCGCAATCCCTGGCCGAGGTGCGCCGCTACATGGGCGTGCGGCTCAAGCTCGAGCGGGTGTCGGTCGAGGCGTTCGACTCGATGCTGCGCATCGCCTATGAGGCGGGCTCAGGCGCCGCCATGCAAATGCTCGAGGGGTTGGACGACAACACGGACCTTGCGCATCTTGCCGAGGACATTCCGGAGTCTTCCGACCTGCTCGAGAGCGACGATGAAGCGCCGATCATCCGCCTCATCAACGCCCTGCTCACGCAGGCGGTGAAGGAAAACGCGTCGGATATCCACATCGAGCCCTACGAGAACCGCCTGGTGATCCGTTTTCGGGTCGATGGCGTGCTGCGCGAGGTGCTGCAAACCAAGCGCGCCGTGGCGCCGCTCGTGGTGTCGCGCATCAAGGTCATGTCCAAGCTCGACATCGCCGAGCGCCGCCTGCCGCAGGACGGGCGCATCAGCTTGCGCATCGCAGGCCGCGCCGTCGATGTGCGCGTCTCCACCCTGCCCTCCGGTCACGGCGAGCGCGTGGTGCTGCGCTTGCTCGACAAGCAGGCGGGACGCATCGAATTGACGTCGTTGGGAATGGATCCGCGCACTCAAGATGCCATGGATGAGCTCATCCACAAGCCGCACGGCATCATTTTGGTGACCGGCCCCACCGGCTCCGGCAAGAGCACGACGCTGTACGCCAGCCTCGAACGCATCAATGACAACACCCGCAACATCATGACGGTCGAGGACCCGATCGAGTACTACATCGATGGCATCGGTCAGACTCAGGTCAACACCAAGGTCGAGATGACCTTCGCCCGCGGGTTGCGCGCCATCCTGCGTCAGGATCCCGACGTGGTCATGATCGGCGAAATCCGCGACCTGGAGACCGCACAGATCGCGGTGCAGGCGAGTTTGACGGGTCACTTGGTGCTCTCGACATTGCACACGAACACGGCGGTGGGCGCGGTCACGCGCCTGCGCGACATGGGCATCGAGCCGTTCTTGCTGTCGTCGAGCTTGATCGGGGTCATGGCGCAACGCCTGGTGCGCGTTTTGAACCCGGCGACGCGTGAGGCCTTCACCGCCGGGGAGTACGAGCGGCGGCTGCTGAACCTCGACGCGAAGTCCGGAGATGTGCAGCTCTACCGGCCCTCGACCGAGCCGGGCAGCGGCTATCGCGGCAGAACCGGCATCTACGAACTGATCACGGTCGATGATCACATGCGCACCATGATTCACGACGGATCCTCCGAGCAGGAGCTCGAGCGCTATGCCAGGAGCCACAGCCCCGGCATCCGCGACGACGGGCGCCGCAAGATCATGGCCGGCGAGACCACGTTGGAAGAAGTCCTGCGCGTCACCCGCGAGGATTGATGGGCGCGTTCGAATACACGGCGCTCGATGCGCAGGGCCGTGAACGCAAGGGCCTGATCGAGGGAGACACGCCCAAGCATGTCAGGCAGCTGCTCCGCGAGAAGCAACTGCTGCCGATGGACATCCAGGAATCGGCGCAGCGCGAACAGAAACAATCCTTGAGCAGGCGCCCGTTCATGCGGCGCGGACTCTCGACGCTCGACCTCGCGCTGCTCACCCGGCAGCTGGCGACCTTGCTGCGCTCCGGCCTGCCGCTCGAGGAGACCCTGCAGGCGGTCGCCGAGCAGACCGAGAAACCGCGTGTGCAACGCATCGTGCTGGGCGTGCGCAGCAAGGTCGTGGAGGGGCACCCGCTCGCCGACGGACTCAAGGATTTCCCGGCCGCCTTCCCCGAGATCTACCGCGCCACCGTGTCCGCCGGCGAACAATCGGGCAAGCTCGATTCGGTGCTCGAGCGGCTGGCGGACTACACCGAGTCGCGCCAGGTGATGGGCCAGCAAGTCAGCAATGCATTGGTGTATCCGATCGTGCTGCTGGTGCTCTCGTTCGCGATCGTCTCCTTCCTGCTGGCGTACGTCGTGCCTCAAGTCGTCGCCGTGTTCGAATCCGGGCACCAAGAATTGCCGCTTGCGACGCGTTTCCTGATCGCCATGAGCGATTTCATCCGCCTGTATTGGTACTACGGGCTGATCGCGGTCGCGGCGCTCGTCTGGGGATTCCGCTGGTGGCTCAAAAGGCCTAATTCGCGCATGCGCTTCGACCGGCTGCTGCTGCGCGTGCCGCTCGTAGGCAAACTCATTCGCGGACTCAACACGGCGCGCTTCTCGCGCACGTTCAGCATTCTGACGGCGAGCGCGGTGCCGGTGCTCGAGGCGCTGCGCATCTCCGCCGAGGTGGTCACGAACCTCCCCATGAAGAGCGCGGTCGAGGAAGCGGCTCTGCGGGTCCGGGAAGGAGCGACGATCGGCAGGTCGCTCGCGGTGCGCAAACTGTTTCCGCCGATGATGATCCATTTGATCTCGAGCGGCGAGAGCAGCGGCGAACTGGAGAAGATGCTGGAGCGCGCCGCCAGCAATCAAGAACGTGAAATGGACGGCTTGTTGTCCAACATGACGAATTTGCTCGGCCCTTTCATGGTCGTGTTCATGGGCGGAATCGTCATGTTCATCGTCATTGCGCTGTTGTTGCCGATTTTCCAGCTCAACGACCTGGTGAAATAGCGGGTGAAATGAGAAGTGCCAACCAGGCTCTTGCACGCGGCACGCGTTTCCGTTTATAACGCGCGCCTGTGGGTCCACAAACCCGCGCGCGTAGGTCCACATGGGAAGCACCAGTGAGCGAGAAGCCCGAGTCGGACGAATTCGAGGAAGAGGACGCTGAGGACGTTGCACCCGGCGGCGACGACGTCGATGTCGATCACATCATGCGCGACGTCGAGTCTCAGCGGCGCCGTGCACCCAAGGGAGCCGAACCCGCATGGCGACGGCTGGAGCGCGTCATGGAGGAGCGCCGCACCGCGGAACTGCTCAGCGATTTCGACGATTACGAGATATTCGACAGCGACCACCCGCGCGAGGACAGCGATCACGAACGCGAGTCCGATTTCCCCGCCGAACTGGAAGCTGATGACTCGGACGTACCGTCCGAGGATCACAAGCCCGTCAGGAAGAAGAAAGCACGCTAGCGGGGCTCGCCGCAGCGCCGCCCGCCGCCTCGCTTAAATCTCGTTCGCCTTGGCGAATCGGCCGATGTGATCGGCGGCTCTGAACGCGAGCGCCTGGATCGTCATCGTCGGCTGACCTCGTCCGGATGTCACGAAGCTCGAACCGTCGCAGATGAACAGATTCGGCACGTCGTGCGCGCGGTGGTATTTGTCGACCACCGAGCTTGCCGGATCGTTTCCCATCCGGCACGTGCCGAGCAAATGCACGCCGGCGGTGTTCTCTTGAACCGAGTCGCGCCAGATCTTCTGGGCGCCGGCCGCCTCCATGATTTCGACCGAACGATCCTGCAGAAACCGCGCGAAAGCCAGATCGTCCGGATGATCCTTGTAGGTCACGCGGATCGCCGGCACGCCCCAGGCATCCTTCAATGCCGGATCGATACTGACGTTGTTGCTCGCGAGCGCCAGCGAGGTGCTATGCCCCGCCGCCACCATCGAGCGCGGAAACGCCTCCAGACGGGCCTTCAGATCGTTGCCCCAGCGCGGCAAGTCGCCTCCCTGCGACATCGCCCAAATGGCCGGTTGCGGATTCATGCGCGCATCGATTCCGCCGCCGCCGTAGAAGCCCCGCTTCGGATCGGACATGTAGAAATCATGCAGGATGCGCGTAACTTGTATGCTCTTGTATTCGTTGAGCTCGTGCTCGAACACGGCGTGGACGGCGGCTCCTTGATTGAACATGAGGTGCTTGCCGACCATGCCGCTCGAATTGGCGAGGCCGTGCGTAAACCGGTTGCTGGTCGAATTGAGCAGCAGCCGTGCCGTCTCGGCGCCATTGGCCGACAGCACCACGGCGCGGGCTGGTTGAAAATGCGAGCGTTTCGCCGCATCGAAATAATGAACGCCCGAGACCCGGCGATTGGGCGTGGTTTCGACGTGGTAGACGTAACTACCCGAGCGCACCTCGCAGCGGCCCGTGGCCTCGGCCTCCGGAATCATGTTGTATAGCGACGAAGACTTGGCGCGAGACTCGCAGCCGAATCCCATGCAAAAGCCGCAATGCACGCAGGCGGGCCGGCCGCGAAAGGGCTCCGAGGCGATGGCCATCGGCGCGGGAAAAGGATGCAGCCCCAATTTGCGCGCGCCCCGTTCGAGTAGCACGCCGGAAGACTTCACCGGCATCGGCGGCATGGGATAAGGCTTGGAGCGTGGCGGGTCGAAAGGGCTCGCATAGCCTAGTCCCGACACACCCACTTCCCACTCGACCTTGGTGTAGTAAGGCTCCAATTCATCGTAGGTGATCGGCCAGTCGGCGAACGCGGTGCCCGGAATTGCGCCGAGTAAGCTGCGCTCCTTGAAATCGACCTCGTGGAAGCGCCAGAAGTTGGCCGTGTAGTGGTTGCTGCTGCCGCCGACCAGCCGCGCGTACAGCGCAGGCTGCATGCCGGGGCTTTGCGTCGCGACCGAGTCCTCGGTCTTGCGGAACGTCTGCGGACTGATCTTCGGATCGACAGTGATGCCGCTCATGAAGAAATACTTGAATTCATCGTGCTCGAAGTCGGCGGGCCCTAAGCGCGGTCCCTGTTCGAACACGAGGACCGAGAAGCCGGCCTGCGACAGCTCGCGCGCCACGACGCCGCCGGCCGCGCCGGAGCCCACCACGACGAAATCGACCATCTCGCCCATTTTGAATTTCTTGCCGCTCACGTCGCTTTTCCAGTCTCATAGGGCACGAAGCCCTGGTATTCGGCGTCGTAGTGGCCGAACGGCGGCGAAAATCCGTGTTGATCGACGAAGCCCATGAGCTTCCATCCCGCGCCCTGATAGTTGCCGCTATATTTCGGGGAAGTGAACATGCCGAGAATCGTGAGCATGCGCGTGGTCTCGAAGAACGGCGTATGGTCCACCGTCTTCAGGTATGCGTTCTGCATGTCCGGGTCGGCCGCCGCGAAACGCGCCACCTGCGGCTGCGCCGTACGAAAACTTGCCTGGAATTCTGTGAGACCCGTGGAAAATGCCGGCGCCGAGGCCGAGAAGTAAGTGGCGAGCGTGCGGTCCATGAAGTAAATGGCGTGCGCCTCACGGGCACCGGGAGTGGCGCCGCTTGGGACGATCTGCGCACAGATAGCCTCGACATCGGCCGCATCCGCCGCATTGAAGTAGGTGAATCCCAACGGTACCGGGCTGTTGGCCGCCTCGTCGGCGTGGTGGGCGGCCGCGGCTATCCCCGGCCATTGCCCTGCCACCCAAAGGCTCGTGAACAGGCCCGTTCCCTGCGTCAGAAATGAGCGCCGCGACATGTCGTTTCGTTCGTTTTCAGTCATGATTGTCCCCGTCGTCTTATATTTCGCCGCGCCTGGCGAACTGCGCAATGTGATCGGCTGCGCGGAATGCCAGTGCTTGGATGGTCATGGTGGGCTGGCCGCGGCCGGAAGTCACGAAACTCGAGCCGTCGCAGATGAACAAGTTCGGCACATCGTGGGTGCGATGATACTTATCCACCACGGACTCGGCCGGATCATCGCCCATCCGGCAGGTGCCGAGCAGATGCACGCCGCCGCGCGCCAATCGCGGCGGCGAGCGCCAGACTTTCTCCGCGCCCGCCGCTTCCATGATCTCGTGCGCACGGTCCTGGAGAAATTGGGCCATGGCCAGATCGTCCGGGTGATCTTTGTAGGTCACTCGCATGGCCGGTATGCCCCACGCGTCTTTGAGTGTCGGGTCGATGCTGACGCTGTTGGTTTCGACGGCCAATGAGGTGCAATGACCCGTGCTCATCATGGAGCGCGGAAAAGCCTCGAGGCGCGCCTTGAGTTCCGGGCCCCAATGCGGCAGGTCTGCGCCGCTCGCCAAGGCCCACAGCGCGGGCTGGCCCCCCATGCGCGCATCGATGCCGCCGCCGCCGTAGAAGCCGCGTTTCGGATCGGCCTCGTAGAAGTCGTGCAGAATGCGCGTGACCTGCACGCTCTTGTATTCGTTGAGCTCATGGGCGAATTGCGCATGCACGCCCGAGCCCTGATTGAACATCAGATACTTGCCGACCAGACCGCTGGAATTGGCGAGGCCATGCGCAAAGCGGCCGTTCGCCGAATTGAGCAGCAGCTTGGAGGACTCGGCGCCGTTCGCGGACAGCACGACCGCCCGCGCCTTCTGGAACTGCTCGCGCTTGTCCGCGTCGAAGTAGAGGACGCCGGTGGTTCGGCCGCGCGCATCGAGCGGCACATTGAATACATAGCTGTGCGGGCGGATCTCGCAGCGCCCGGTGCGCTCTGCCTCCGGAATCATGGTGTACAACGTCGATGACTTCGCCATGACCTCACAACCGAAGCCGATGCAAAAGCCGCAGTGAGCGCAGCCTGGACGTCCACGATTGGGCTGCGAGTTGATGGCCATGGGAGCCGGAAAGGGGTGCAATCCGAGCTTGCGTGCGCCGCGCTCCATGAGAACGCCCGAGGATTTGACGGGCAGCGGCGGCATCGGATAAGGCTTGCTGCGCGGCGGATCGAACGGGCTCGCATAGCCAAGTCCCGATACGCCCACCTCCCACTCCACCTTTGTGTAGTAAGGCTCGAGTTCCTCGTAGCTGATGGGCCAGTCGGCGAATCCGGTGCCGGGAATCGCCCCGAGCATCGAACGCTCCTTGAAGTCGCTCTCGTGGAAGCGCCAATAGTTGGCAGTGAAATGGGTGCTGCTGCCGCCGACGATGCGCGCGTAGACGAGGGAATTGCCCATGGGCGGAGGCTTGGCCGTTTGCGCCGGATCGTCCCGAAAAGTCTGCGGGCTCGTCACCGGGCTGTTGGTGATGCCGCTCAAGAATTGGTACTTGAACTCATCGTGCTCGAAATCGGCGGCGCCCAAGCGCGGTCCTTGTTCGAGCACGACGACGCTGAATCCCGCCTGCGACAACTCCCGCGCCATGACGCCGCCGGCGGCACCCGACCCGACGACGACGAAGTCGACGGTCTCGCTGGGTTTGAACGTTCGGGTCATCGGATACGATGATGTTGCGCTACGCTCAAATCGCACGTCAAGGCCGATCGACGAATCGGCATGTGCCACACTTCAATCCATGCCGCCCGAACAACAGTACTCGCACCGACTAGCGCAGCGCGAAGCGCGCCTGCTGCAGCTCTGCCGCCGTGACGCACACATTGGGAGCGTCAGGCTCACCATCGGCGCATCATTTTTGCTCGTCGCTTGGCTGTGTTTCGGCGGATATGGCTGGCCGTCATGGCTGCTCGTGGCGCCGCCGGCAGCCTTTGTCGCGGCGCTCGTATGGCATGCCCGGATTCGTTCGCAGCGAGCGCGCGCGCAGCGCGCCGTAGCCTTTTATCGTGATGGTCTGGAGCGCATTCATGACAGGTGGAAGGGCGCGGCCCGCATGGGCGCGACGGGCGAGCGCTTCGACGCGCCCCACCATGTCTACTGCCGGGACCTGGATTTGTTCGGAGCGAACAGCCTCTATCAGTTGCTGTGCGCGGCCCGCACGCCGATGGGCGAGGACACACTCGCGCAATGGCTGTTGGGTCCGGCCAGTCTCGCGGTCATCGTCGATCGTCAGGCCGGCATCGCCGATCTGCGCGGGCGGCTCGATTTGCGCGAAGAACTCGCGATCGTTGGCGATTCATCGCGCATCGATCTGCCCGCAGCGGCATTGATCGAATGGGCCACTTCGCCCGATCGCCTCGATCGCGCCTGGATACGGTTAACCGCCCTGCTTCTCCCGTGCCTGGCGATCGCGACGGCTCTGGTGTGGGCGGTGTCGGGACTGTACTACCCACTGCTGCTGGTCTTGCTGATCGAGTTGGGCATCACGCAACTGACGAGGACAAAGGTTACCGCCGTGCTCGCGACCGTCGAGGTTGCCTATGAGGGACTGAAGGGCTCGAGCCAGCTGCTGCAACGCATCGAGGCCGAGCACTTCGAGGCCGCAAGCTTGCGCGAACTGATCGACCGGTTGTCCTCGCACACCGGGGGCGCATCGCGCAAGCTCGCGAAGCTCGCGACCGTGGCGAACTTCGTCGAGGCGCGCCGCAACCCGCTGCTGACGCCGTTGCTGCTGCCGCTCCTGTATCCGCTGCTGACCGCACTCGCCGCGGAGCGCTGGCGCCGCGCGCACGGTCGCGCCGTCGGGCCATGGCTCGAGGGGCTGGGGGATTTCGAAGCACTGCTGTCCTTCGCGCGCTATAGCTACGAACATTCGGAGTACCCTTTCGCGGAGTTCGTCGAGGGCGCGGCCCGTTTCGAGGCCGAGCAGCTCGGCCATCCATTGCTCGCTCGAGACAAGCGCGTTGGCAACGATGTGAGCATCGCGGGTGCAACGCGTGTGCTGCTCGTGAGCGGGTCTAACATGTCCGGCAAGAGCACGTTGCTTCGCAGCATTGGCATCAACATTGTGCTTGCGATGGCCGGAGCGCCGGTATGCGCGAGAAGCCTGCGGCTCACGCCGCTGCAGGTCGGCGCCAGCATCCGCGTCAATGACTCTCTGCACGAGGGAAGTTCGCGCTTCTACGCGGAGATCACCCGGCTG
>Ga0209208_10011785_pt1 | contig 11161 bp, 4 predicted proteins | sample S1TSphfallax_3_FD_187694 | JGI IMG/M metagenome (GOLD analysis project Ga0209208, IMG submission 187694) | Host-associated microbial communities from peat moss isolated from Minnesota, USA - S1T2_Fd - Sphagnum fallax MG (SPAdes) (version 2) | ecosystem: Host-associated > Plants > Peat moss >... | reverse complement strand
TTGACAAAAGGCATATAATGATTTGCTCATGTGGAAAATTTTGATTTGGACACATGGAGAAGCTAACTCAATGTGTAGTCATTGATAAGTTTAATTATAGTTGTATTGTGCTATTAAATGTGTAAATTTTTAGTTGGACAATAGTCATTGTTTGCTTAAATGTACTATGCATAGTCATTTATTAATATTTGGTGTTAAAATATAGTTGTGCATTAGTTTTTTTAGACTACCAACAACATTATCCGGTGAGAAAATTGTCATCAAATATTCCTTTCTATCAATTACAAATGACTTAAATTCTTAAGCATGCATGTAAATTGTCATTTCCTACTAATTTTGCCCCACTAGTCAATAGTCATATTGGAAACATTTCCAACAAATTGTCTTCAATTAACTTTGGTAGTTTAAATTTAGTGACACCTAGACTTCCATGAACAAAGACACTTGAGTTCAATTCAACTAGCATATGTCCAAATAATAACAAACAAACTAGATATAACAATACATTGTACATTATGGAATTTGTAGAATGAAATGCAACATATGAAAAACAAAAAGAAGTCCACTAATTATGGCAAAAGGAATAAACAACTTGCAACAATCTACCTAGGTACAACCAAAATCATTGTCAATGCAAAACTTTTACATACTTTTAGTTCCATAAAACAAAAGTCCTTATCGCATCCCCCACTACAACATGATCATCTAGTTCATGTGGTTGCATAAGGGGAACATCATCCACATGAACAATTACAACATCAACTTTGAGGGGAAATTTGGGGATAACATTGCCATGGAATTTGTCAATGTGCTAAAGGCCATTGATTTTGCATGTTGCCATTGTCTGCCTTGTGTTTTTTGGGTTCAACAATGCCACAAATTGTTTTATAACAAATTGTAGTCCACAAAAAACCACAATGCATTAAAATTAGACCAATTTCATTTTATTATACATTCTTAAACATGACTATATATAAGTTAAAAATAAAGAAAATACCTTAGTTGCTTGCCTATGGTGTGAACGTCTTTTCTTTGGCCCTTTTTATAGGTGCGATCACTCTATCCCCAACTTTTTCCCAATACATTCATGCTGCAACCACATTAAACAAGATAACATAGGTCCATGCTAAGATTAATCACACCTAGATGTTAACTTTATATCTCCCACCCCAACTTTGAAACCTTACCTGACTAACAATAAGAGGAATATTGCCATCATTTGCACCAAGCTTTGTTGGAGATTTATTCAATCCAACCTCGCCTTTTTTAGCTTGTAAATTTTTTGATGGTGATGATCATGGCTACACATTTACCCAATTTGCATCTTCCACAGATTTAAGTGGGATTGGAAGTTTTTTTGGTCTACTATCTGTTTCAATTTTCTTAAATAGTGTTTTTGCAACCTCGATGTTTAATGGCTTTGATGTAATAAAAATGCCCACACCGAGTCTCTACTTTCAAATCCACTACTCGCTTGAGAATTGTCCATTAAATCTAAATCCTGCAAAACATCTACCTTTTTCAATACAAAACAAGTAGGCGACTATTGTTGATGTTCACAACCAGAGTTTGGTTCAAATGGTGTAGGGATAATTACATGGTCCTTTAACTTCCCCAAGAATTATGAGATCGTGGCTTTTATATCCATTATTGTTTGATTGTGCAAATTTTTATTACCTGACACCTCTGAAACCTTGGCATCCAACACTAAAACCTTCCCATCTAGCTCGTATTGTTTTTTTCCCATTCCCAACATTCAAGGAATGATATTTTGTTGACATTTTGTTGGATAACACCTAGATATTGCAAAAGTCCAAAGCATGAACCCCAACTAATGAAACAAGAATTCCATGATGCATTATGTGTATTAATAACATAGTAACATAATGAGCTTAAAAAAATTCAAAATCTTATTAATGCATATCCAATATGCTCTTATGCAATTTGCAATTCTTCTACAATTTCAATGATCCCAGGGCTTCGTTGCTTTTGTTTTTTCTATAACACACATTGGCAGCGAATTAAAACATTGCTGCAACCAAATGGTCAACATAAGATTAAACAAATACAAAATAAAATCTAGGTACTTACTAGCTTAGCTTCCTTCCTAGCTCTACTTCTCCACCTTACATTTGCCAAATTCTTCATTTTGCTTCAAACATTTGCCATTTGGTCTACCTTTTTTTTCTATTTCAAGTTACTCCAATAAACCTTCAACTTTTCCCAATGTGCAGGCTTAATGCTGACTAGGCATTATGTTCTCCCTGCTAAGAACCTACTTTTCAACTTATTTCTCTCAATTTTGAACCACCTCTTCACCACATTTTTGAACCTTGATGTTGAAAGTTCATTGTCCACATACTCAAACTCCTTATCTAAAGTTGCCTTCAATTTCTCTAATGAGTATGGGGAGTGCCTTCCTAGGTGAAAACATTAATGTCTAAATCAATGGAATTAAAGTTCTCACTACTTCATCCATGAGTTCTTTCCATCACATCATCCATCAACGTCACCCTTGCTTGTATTTGAATTTGGTGGGGTTTCTATCCTTTTGGTTCCCTTGCTTCACTTTTGAATCAATCTCCTTTTAAAATATTTTTCGAACCATTCTAACTTCACTTTCTAGCTTCACTAGATGTGTAATTCTTCCTTGCATATATGGTGTTTGTTGCATAAATTGTGTTTGTTACATTGATGGTTCACTTGTTACCCCCATAAATTAGCCAACATTACTTGTAAGCACTTACATCCATGGCCCAAGATATGAAGGTGTACTAATAGGTTGTGCCATTACCATTATTGGTTGTTGCACCCATCAAGGTGGTGGTTGCCATTGCCACTGCCTTTCAACACATTACTGCATAACAAACTGTTGCATAATAGGTTGTTGTATAACATGTTGTTGCATAAATAGGGTATTGCATAATAGGTGCATGAGAAGTGGCAAGGTGATTTGTTTATAATAACTTTCTTTTCTTGTCTGATTTTGTCGTAAATGAGCTAGCCACATCTTTTTATTGACATGACCCTAAGGGCCTCGTGTATTGACTCCCCTTCATTTTCAATATCTATATGATATTCAAACCATGTGACAAAAGAAAACTAATTAATGTGCAAGTTAATATGATAATGCAAGTGCAACAAATTCTATGCATTGTAAATGTTGGCACTTCAACTAGCCTTAACAACATAGACTACCACATGAATGTATTTGTACCAACTTTACATTTTAAACATTGTGATGTGATTTAGAACTCTTCCATACTTCACACATATGCTTAAACAAAGCCTTAGTTTAATGCATTCACTTCACTTACATTTCTTTGGGATTTGCATTTGCATACAAACTTGTTGACTAAATGAGGTGCATGAGCTAAACATCTCGAGGGTAACCATAGCCTCAAAAACTACAAAACTTGTAGAGTTAAATGCAAAGCTAAAGTTTTAAAAGGAAGCAAAAAAAAAACACGTATGGGTTAAGGAAGCAATAACTTGAGACCTTGGGGAGGCAAAATCAAATCTACTAACAACAAAGGAATCAAATTGAAGAATTAGAAAACAAAAACATAGCTTTAAAAAACAATAATGTTGCAAGCTTTGTCTTAAGCTGCAAAGCAAGCTGAAGAATCAAAGAACAAACTATTTCTAATTACATATGTAAAAATGGTTGTGTTGCTAGGGTGGCACATTAAAGGTATGTTGCTTATCTAATTTGCGGACCATGATTCAAGGGTGAACATTCAATGGAGTTTGGGAAATAAACATACATTGTAACATGACGTTGGCTACCAAAAGGACACCAATACATGTCAACTAGAATGGCAAACCACTTCAATGGGACGTTGGAAACACAAAATAAACCATGTCTAGTCATGGCTCAAGAGTAATTAGATCAAGCAAATCTCTACAAACAATGGCTCAACTCTTGTAATAGAAAATGTGGTCTTGGAAACCCCTCAAAAGAACATGGGGTGAAATAAAGAAATGTGTTGTACAATCTTCCTCATTGGCAGGTTTATTTTTCCCCTTCATATTTGGGAATGTAATTCCAAGTTCAACAAATTGGTTGTTAGTGCATGATATCTAACAATGTTAGTTTTGGTTATGATTTAGACATGACCTACTAATACGAAATACCTTCAATGTTATGCATTGCAAATATAACTTTGCAAAAAGCTTTTTGAAAATAATCATTGGGGAGAAAAACATTTTGAAAGTATGACATGATTTACCATGTAGGGGTATTAAACCACAAATGTGGTTAACTGCTAACCCTAAAAGAGGTGGGAAAATGTTAAAATTGGCAGCCCCATATGTTTTGACAATTATTGAATTCAATATTTTTACTTCTATCATTCAAATTTTAAAAACTCCATCAGGTCATGTTTTAACTATGACAATACATTAGGCAAAAACATTTTGGGGCATTAAAATCCCACGACTACCATGTATTGATGCAATAGATATGCCATTACATTGAAAGGTTTGTTTGCTTAAGGACTTCAAATGGTAATCATGAGGATTTCAGCAATATTTATGAGGCTTTGCAATAAGGTTTGTGATGCACCCTCATTTTTTAAAAGACTCAAATGCGAGTTCAAAAATGAAAACAATAGAAGGAATTGGGGTACACTCCTTAGATCATAACATTTGAGGGTAAAGGGGTGTGTTGGAGCTTCGAGATGAAAACTATAATAAATGAAAAGTGGGTCAATTATTCATATGAACCTGCATAAACCAAATAACAAGTTGGTTAATGTGTGGTTGGAGCATTTTTTGTGCATGGAGGAACCATGGGCATACATGGACTCAAAAAACTCATCATAGCCCGGACTTGGGGGAAGTCACCGCCTTTCCCCTTATAATATTCAGTGTGCCAAGCCACAAAGGTTGCACCTAATGTCGCAACCCTAGCTTTGGGCTTGCGACCAAGGTAAAAAGGGGTTGCAAAGTTGCAGGCCAAAAGGAAGCCCATGAATCACATCACATATTCCCGGGAATGTAAGAAAGTGTGAGGGAGTGAACCCTCACACTCCCAAGGCAACTCCCACTTTGGGAGCTGGACTCCCGATGGACTTTCAAAACTTTAAAGAGCGATTTTAGGGGTTAAAACTCAATGGCTTGTGACATTTTTTATATCATTGGAAATCTCTTGGAACGTAGATGTGTAAAATGAACTTGCATTGCTCATTTGGACATTTGAAACACAAATTATGGCCAAAAGAAGGACTGGGAGTCAAACTGCCAATTTGACTCCCGACTAGAAAAAGTCAAGAATCAACCCGATTTACTTGGTTGCATACAACATGTGACATACTGTTGGAAAGCTCTCAACGAGAGCTATAACTTTGCTTTAGAACGCACCTCAATCTAAGGTTTGTTTGCAAAGTTATGGGGCTCCAAAGTTGCGAGAGTCCCAACTGGCGCGATTTTGGGACTCCCACTCGGGAGTCCTGAGAGAGAAAGGTCATTTGGATGTGGGCCCCGTGGAGAGGTGTAGATTATACTATAAGGGGGAAGGTGGTGGCTTCCCCCAAGTCCGGGCCATGGTGAGTCTTGTGTGTCCGTGTTGCCCTTAACTCGTCCTAGCACCAAAAGTGCTCCAACTATGCACTAACCACCTTGTGTGGGTTGTGTGCATGCATGTGTGAGTGAGTGAAGCTTGTCAACTCTTCCTAGTCTCATCTCGGAACTCCAACATGCCCCTCCACCCCTCAAAGTGTTGTGAGCTAAGGAGCATGCCCCAACTCCTCCCCTTTCCTCTGTCTTGTACTTGGACTCACTTTTGAATCCTCCCAGGAGTTGGGAGTACGTCATCCAAATGTTATTTTATTTGGGACTCCCAAGTTGGGAGTCCCAATTCCCGAAATTGTGATTGTTTTAGAGGTCCATAACTTGTGTAAACCTTTGATTCAAATGAAGTATAAAGCAAAGTTGTAGCCCTTGTTGAGAGCTTTCCATTGATATGTGGTGCGCTATGCACACAAAAGTAAATCAGGGCGATTCCCAACTTTTAATGGTCAGGAATCAAATTGGCACTTCGACTCCTAACCTTTCATTTGGCCATAACTTGTGTTTTAAATACTCAAATGGGTCACGTGAGCCCATGTGTTTGGACTTATAACTATTAGGTGGATGTATTTTGTAGAAATATACATGAAGACCTTTGAAATTATATGTGCATAATATGGCAAGGTCAAAAGCTTCAATGGCTAAATGATACATATGAGATGAGTGTTTGGGATTCATAACCAAAAACTTGCAAAGGTTTGATGTAATGAAATGGTGAATATGGGATGTTGATGAGGAAGAAGGAGATGTAGGTGAGATGCTAAAAGGTGCTGGTACCAAATTCCTCACGAGTCTAAGTTTACGTGATGCTACACATGAATATGTGTTGGCCAACATTTCCATCATGACGCCATGGATGTAATAAGTTCAACAATCCATTTGTGGATTGGGTCAAAGGTGTTATCCATGGGTAATAATTGGATTTGGGCAACTCAGATGCTTTCGATGTTGTGTTGTTATGTAGCAAACCTTTTCAAGTAGCAAATGCGATCCACTAAGTTGAAGGCCTATGGTGACCACTTTACAATGGAAAACCCAAAGAGCAGGTTGTTACAAACATTTGATAATGGGATTGCTTTAGTGTTTGAGCATCAAATTATTGATGTTAAAGGAATGTTTATCCCATATGTAGGGTGTTAAAGAACATATTGAAATTAAATTATGGTCAAGTACAAACTCCTATTGTAATTTTTAGATGTGAATGGATGAAACAAGAAGATAATCAAAGAAAACTAACATATGTGAAAGATGATGTCAGGTTCTTCACTATCAATTTCCGACATAGGCTAATGATGACATTTGATACCTTCATCTTTCCAAGTCAAGTGACACGAGTATTTTTTTATGATGATTTTAAAAAACTAGGATGGAAGGTTGTCTTATGGAAGGAGGCTTGTTTTTAAAAAAAGGTGGCATAATTGGAAGATGTCTTCATCACAACAACAATGGAACCCATGTGGGTTAAGTGCTAATGGGACTACCCCCGCCTCCAAGTATACCATCTTTGATAGGAGCCATAGAATTGTTTGAAAAAAACAATCTTCTAGCATCTGTACAATTTTAAAGTAAACAAGTAAATTTTGTTGTGTTCCACATTTCATGAAACATTGACTTCATTTGAAGTTCATTTGAAGGTTTGAAGCACATATTTTGCTTTTTTTTTAAGGTCTAAATTTAATGAAAGTTTGCATAGAAATGATTATTGATGCATGTTTCAATTTAAACTTGGACAATGCTAAAAAAAGTCACAAGAACTGCCATGTACATGAACCACATCAGTAAAGTATAATCATTTCTAAGTGACATGTTGTCATTTTGTAGTCATTAATGACTTGTTGCAATGTTGTTTTGTGCATGTAATTACACATCATGCACCCCAAATAAATTGCATTAGACCACGTAATATTTGACTACACAACTTTCCACATCGTCTACAAAATATTTTCCACATTATTTGCATTAGTCATTTTATAATTATAAATAGAAAGTAATTGTCCCCTATTTTTAATGAAATATGATAATTAGAATTCCATGTCATTTTTCATTCATCAATGATGACGTATGGATGAATATAAGCAACAAAAATATGACCTCCCGCATTACAATAACAAATTATCATCCATTAGTCATACACATAACTAATTTATGACTACAACTTTTTCCATGTAGGATTCAAGGTTATAGTTTATGACTTTAGTCATTTACAAAGTCATTTAGGATTTATAGTCATTGATTTCTTGGTTGCAAAGGACAAGAGTCCTTAGTGTATGTTTAAAATTTAATGGAAAATTTATTATTAAATGTAGTATTTTTTAGTCCTTTTGTTGGAATTGTAAAAATTTGATAAGGCTTTTTAAATCAAAATAATACTTTGTTGGACTATTGATTTCACAACATGATGCTAGATTGGGATATAAACCATCATCTATTACAAAATGTTAGTGGAAATTATTTTCCAATTTTCCACCATGATGCATGAAATTTGGATAGGTACTCAAAAATGTCAAATTGTGATAATTTTTTGTGTAAACCGTAGCTTGCCAACACCCCCATCACATTTTCAAGCACTTGATAGGCAAAGGTTTATTTTCATATTCTTTCTTGGATTTTTCACCATGATCAAATAGTTGCAAAATATATGTTTCAATTATAATTCATTTGGATGCGATAATTGCAATTACAAAACCTAGTTGAGAATGCAATTGTAAAAATATATGTTTTTCTTTTTGCAATAGTTGTAAAAGTAATGTGCACCATTTCATATCCATTAAGGTTAATAAGGGGAAGGAGTGAGGTAATTATGTTGGGAAAAGTAGGTCCAGAAGTGAAACAAATGTTCTCATGTCGCAAATTATAATCAAGTCAAAGTTGTGATGCAATTTGACCATTGCTACAAAACTTGTCCCCATTCTACTCCACATTCCACCCAACATTCACTTGGAAAGACCCCATTCCACCCATGTGGATTCCGAATGGAAATCATGATTGATCTAAAACTCGTGGCAAAGCATCCACTATGATTCCACCATGCACCATTCCCATCCACTCAAGTCCATCAATTTCCATTATAAATCCCCCATGAATCCATAAAAGTTTAATATGAAATCCACCAAGAATCCACTATGCACACATTCAAGTGGACATGGTCCACTAAACAACCATGGGTTGGTGGTTTGGATGAGTTCCTTTCTACTTGGGCCAACTTGGGTGGAAGTCCACTAGTGGTTCAAGGATAGGTTCTATACGAATGGATTGTTAAGATGAAATGCAATGTTACACATTAAAGTTGGTTTTGGTTCTAAATTTCCTCGGTTATTGTGTTCAATGAAACAAATGCATGCATCAACAACCCGAATGAAGTTGTTGATGGATCGACCTTGGGCCTTGCCTACCATCCAATGAACTATGTTGACATCATTGACAACGTCCATCAACAAATCTATTATGGCCTTTTCCAAGGCCGAGTGGTTGTGTCGCCAAATTGCCCATATGAACATTCGATAATGTTCCCTTCAAAGTTGCCCCTTGTAATGAATTTCGTATCTTCCTTCGTGCAATGAGATACACCTTAGTGAATGGCCTATGTGCAAAAAAATGGCACATACAATAATTGTTTTACAACAAAGGGATGCAATTTTAAATTAATCTCAAATGATGTCCAAGGCATTTGAAGCATTCATGGTTCTTTCGTAGTTGTGGACATTGGTCGTTCGTGTGGTTCGAGTTCGTGCTCCTCACATAAGTGTAACAAATGAGACACTTGGTGTGTCAAGACTTGTAAACCTTTGCACGTTGGTCAATGACATTTGGTTTTTGATCATGTATGTCAACAACACAACCCACCTCACCTTAGGCGCCTATGATGGCAATCTCGGTTCTTCCAATAACTCCTTTTGAAAATGACAATGATAATTGTTGCAATGGTGTGCAAATGGAATCATTGTGCACCATTGGGGTTCACCATCCACAACCAAATGCAATGCATGCCTCCTACAACTAGAAGTGTTGGTGATACAAGTGTTGGGTTCTTTAAACCCGTTCAAATTTAGGTGCATGGCTTGAGCCTTAACATTCACACTTGACACCACCCTATTAACTTTGGGCTTCCCATCATGGGTTAGTTGATCGGACTTTTGATGAAAATTGATGAAGGACCTAAATGACCTACAATGAATGACCAACTTCATTGATGGGTAGTTGTACCTGCATCTGGTCACTTCAATGGTGACCTTGATGTGCACTTCCTCAAAAACCCAAGATTAGAGTTGGGCTTATTTCACGTCTTTGGGTAAATGGGCATGCAAGTGGGTGCAACAAACACCCACCATGACGCACATGACCCCTACCAACTTCTCCACACATTCTTGCATGAAGCAATTGTTAACGAGGTTTTTCTATTCCCATTAAAGTTATTTTACCTTTGGATTTTTCAGCAATAGGTTCCTAAAACAGCAACAAGTACATACAACACAAAAAATTAAACTCAAATTATTACAAATCTTAAACATGTACAAAAATTGGTCAAGTTTGAAGAAAATAGGCTAAAAGAAAAATGATCCATGTTCCATAATTGAATAGTGAAACACATAATCATGAATGAAATCCAAAAAGTCCCTCGACATGTCTATCCTCCTAATCTTATACTAACCATTTCAAAATACAACAATCACAACTGACCATAATAAACAATCATAATTGACCATTATAAATAGTCATTGCCCAATACCTAGATTAATAATCCAAAATTTCAAAAAATATGCCTTGCCTAACTACTTGTCCAACTAATGGTTTTGTCAAGTACAGGTTCTATACATTACTTGTTGAGTAACATGTCAACCTATCTTCTGAACCCAACCATTACCTACCTATTTTAATAACTGGTTAGGTTAAATAACGGGTTAAAACACTTGTTAGGTTTAGTAACCTTCTTACACTATCAACCTATTAAATCACATGTTACCAAATTTTAGTAACATTATCTCCCTTTGAAACCCACATTTCATCTTCAAAATGTTAGTTCAAAGTTCTAGGTTAGATTTAACTGGTTGACTGATGATTTTTTCAACAAATTCAACGCCTATTGCCTCCACAAGTTCAGCTTGATTCAAGATCAGTTAGCATTGCACGTTAAATAATGGGTTCATTTTGTTGCTTGTCAGATCTTTCACTACTTTCCACATGTTGACTAATAATAATGGTCACTAGAGTAGGTATAGTAAAAGTCTGAACATGTAAAGGTATGATTTTAAAACATGTTCCACCTTTTAATGGATTAATTGATTTAATAACAGGTTGTACCACATATGCCATTGTTGGAACTCTGCTATTGTGTCGCAACCCTACTTTGGGTGAAGTGAGAGGATGAAACTCCCACTCCCAAAGTTGGAGATTTGGAGTCCTCCGGGACTCCCGAACGTTTAGAGTTCGACAGCAGACGCCAAAAGACCTCGCATTGGGGTGTTCTTGGTGTCATTGGAAAGGTCTTGAAGTGTAGATGTCCAAAATGCCCTCGCATTGGTCATTTGGACATCTGCAGCCCAAGTTATGGGCAAAAGAAGGGCCGGGAGTCAAACTGGCAGTTTGACTCCCG